>TARA_R110002049_G_scaffold274080_1_pt1 | contig 12665 bp, 11 predicted proteins | sample TARA_R110002049 | Tara Oceans TARA_R110002049 (sample SAMEA4396941) | marine metagenome | biome: Polar Biome; feature: [SRF] surface water layer (ENVO:00010504); material: water (ENVO:00002006), including particulate matter (ENVO:01000060) such as... | depth 5 m | reverse complement strand
TGTTGATATTAAAGATACTTCGATTAAGGTAGATAAAGTTGAAAATATAAAAGCGGATAAAGCGGATACGAAACAAATTGGTGCACCATTACAGGGTATGTTATCCACCATTTTAGTAAAACGAGGCGAAAAAGTGGTAAAAAACCAACCTTTGTTTATTATTGAAGCTATGAAAATGGAAACAACCATTACAGCAACTACTGATGCTACTGTAAATAAAATTGTTTTAAAAACGGGGTTTATGGTAAATTCCGAAGATTTGGTTATTGTACTAGAGTAAAGAAACTTTAAAAATACTGCCCAATACCAAAGACAAAACCTTTACTGGAGTTTTCAGTAATGCCGTAGCCATAATCAATTCTAAAAATAGCATTGTATATTTTTTTATGAATAAAACGAAGGCCTAAGCCTGGGTAAACCTTAACGTTATTTTTTTTACTAAAATCAGCAAAATCACCTCCTGGATTTCGCCAAGTACCTGCATCAACAAAAGCATTTCCCTGTAAAACAAACCAGTTTTTTTCGTATAATGTTTGCCTGTATTCGGTATTTAAAACGATGACGCCTGTACCTCTATCAATAGTGTTTCCAACCCCACGAACATTTAGATTATTATCTACTGAAAAAGGTGCAAAAGGGGTTTCATCATTTGTAGAAAGCCCCATCCGTAATCTGTTGGCCCAATTTCCTTTTTCGCCAACACGCATAAAAAGAAAAAAATCATTCCAACCTATAAAAAAATCGGGCAACATATCATTTGTAGAGGTAACATATTGAAAGTTAAACTGACTTTTAAATCCAGAAACATACTGATAAAAATAATCTAGTTTATTATACTCATAAATTCCTTTTAGTAGCCACTTATGTACATTCAACGCTTGTGGAACATCTGGGTTTGTAGCCCCAAACTTATACTGGTAATCTTCAACAAAATAATTTATACCCAGTTCTAATCTATTTTTAAAATTAAATTCATATAAACCTAAAACCTCGAAAGACTTGTTGTTATATTTATAATTAGAAGAGGTATTATCAAAAAAAACAGGCTCTTGCGTGGTTAAATCTTGAAGGTTTACAGCTAATCCTAATTTATTGGAAAATAAATAAGGCGCTCTAAAATTTAGGGCATAACTACTATAAATATCTTTCTGATAAAACCCTCCAAAAATGATATTTCTTCCCAATGCATTAAACTCATAAAGTCCTACTCTGTATGCAAACTCATCATTATCGGTCGTGTAAATATTCAAAGACGGAATAAGCGTGAAATTCTCTTCAATATTATAAAACACGTTGTATTCATTTTCTTTTGAATGAAACACTTGATAGTAAGCGTGAGATACAGAAGGGAGACGTTTTAATCGAATAATATCTTGCTTAATAACTGTAGAATCTAAAGCTACGCCAGGTTTTATTGAAGAAATACTTTTTATGAAAGCCGTTTTAAGTTTTTTATTTCCTTGAATTTTTAAATCAGCAACACTATAATTCTGAGAATACGAGCATGAAGCCACAAAACATAAGACATACAAAACCTTAAGTTTATTTATTGGATTCATAATACCATTTTATCAAAGCCTCCGCAGGCTTATTTTGAGGTGTAAATTGATGGTTTTTTTCACCACCAACTTCATCATGATCAATAAACCATTTCCAAATAAAACCACCAGCAAACCAATTTTCTTTCCAAAACGTTTCAAATAAAGCTTGAGTAGTATTTGTTTGTGCGTCAAGGTTTACTTGATTCATGCTTCTATCGCTTACCCATGGTTTTCTTCCAGCAAAATCTACACTTCTATACCCAAATTCTGTAAACAAAATAGGCTTTTTATAACTTTCAGAAGTTGCTTTTATTTTAGGTTTATGGAATTCCCAACCCGCTAAACTTTCTTCTAAAGTAGGTGTTTTACTATCGCTTACCGGAAAATAGGCATCAATACCTATATAATCTAATTGGCTCCAAAAAGGTGTGCGTTTGTACTCGTCCCAATTAGCGGCATAGGTTAGTTTCCCTTTGTAAACCGACTTGATTTTTTTAATCAATGTGCTCCAATATGTTGGTCTGTTTTGAATAAATTTTTCAAGTTCAGTGCCGATACAAAAAATATCTGCTTTTAGCTCTTCGGCTAGTGCCGCATATTCCAAAATAAAACTAGAATATGAATTTTCTAAAGTGGTCCAATCGGTTTCATTTCCCATTTCAATAAGCCCTGTAAACTCGCCACGCCAAACCCAAATTTGTGGCTTTATCATTATTTTAATCTTCTTTTTTTGAAGTTCAATACTATACTGTTTGGCACCTTTTCTGGTTTCTCCAAACCATTGTCTATCTGTGTTATGCGTTATTTCTGGATGCTCTAGGTTTTTTATAAACCCAAAAGGCATAATTGCTGCATAGTTTGCATTAATATTGATAACGGCTTGTATATGGTTGTTATTTACAGCTTCCCTTGATGCTACAAAACTAACACCATTTATCTTTTCAGATTGACTTACGCAGGATTGGGTAAGTAGTAAAACAAAAATAATTAGAAGCTTATTTTTCATTAAAAGCAATTTTTAAAACTTCTAATTTACTATTAATCATTAAAATAACGCTCTCAAACCCATATTAAATGTTTGTCCTAACCCAGTATCGTTTCCACGCACAAAGTTTGTATAAAGAGTTTCTATATTTAAAACATCGGTTAATTGGTATTTTGCGCCACCACCCAAAGCGGTAAAATCTTGGGAAAAATTATTGCCAGCATCAATTAACTGCGAATGCTGTACTAAGCCCAAAATAGTAAATTTAGAACTAGGGAAATAACTTAAAAACACGCCCGGTGTTAACCGAAAGCTGTTGTTTGCAAAACTTCCTTCAGTTTGAATACCATTAGTATCCCTTGCTAATTTTTTACCAAAATTATATTCGGTGTTTAACTCCGAAAACAATTGCCAATTACCTCCTGAAAAACTATAATCGTAAAAAAATCGATTTTGAAAAATAAACCCTTTTTGATCTAAAAACACGCCGTCTTCCACTTCATTATCAACCAAAGGAATATGAAAAGCCGTTTGAATAGTGAAATTACCAACGCCTTTTATGGGGTTAAATTTTATTGCTGGTGCAAATGATGTAAAACCCGAGCGTGCTGTTCCAGTTTCGCCATCAAATTTAAACACATCTAAAGCATCTCTACCTCCATTAACATTAGATCGAAACTCTAATAATAAACCAACATTAAGTCTACTAGACTCTGAAACACCTGTAAAAACATCAACCGTGGATGTGAAAAATGTATTTCTGGGTATGTTTCGTTCATCGCCATTAGGCCCAAATAAATCTTTAGTTTCAGTATATAAATTATTGAACCATTTAATATCCCATTGCCCTTGTTTTAATAATTTTGAAGGCGTGTAAGTCTGAATGACACTACCTTGGTTTTTGTCATCTTCTTCTTGGGAAAAGGCATTAAAACTAAACGTTAATAGGACAACTATTAATACTATTTTTTTCATGTTTGGTTGTTTTGATTTGTTAGTGTTTATTGCGCGTTAATAGCCCAATTGTAAGGGAAGTAACTTAGCTTGAAATGATTTGGTATTTTTTCTGTTCTATATTGGTTAATAAAATCAATTTCACTTTTGCCATTCACGGTAAAATCATCTTTGTACCATTCCATTATTTGTGAAGCTTCAACGCGTTTTTTCTTAGTATTTACTTTCAAAAAACTACCATTTATAGCTAGTTTTGTTTGCTCTTCCAATTGTGCATTTAAAGTTTTTGGGAAATACGCTTCACTTATTAAAGGTGGGCAACCCAATGCGCCACAAACAAGTACAAAATGAAAGCGGGCATCGTTAAATTGTGCTCTTAAAAGTTTGTGCTCAATATCATTTAAAGTGATTTGTTTACCAGCCAATTCATAAGTGGTTTTATCAAAAAAACCGTTATTATCTAATGGTGATTTTGTTGGGTAATTATCTATAATGCCTTTGATAACAGATAAATTATAAGCGTTAATCCAAAAGGCTTGATACGTTTTAGCATCATCTTTTGAAACAGAAACACTTGCAGCCATTTTTAAAAGCTTATTGAGCGATTTTGGATTTGAATAAATATTTGAATATGCTACTTTTCCATTAAAAACGTTAGCTTTGAAAAACAAATCGGTTTCATTAAAGAAGGTTTTCAAATCCTGTGAAAAACCATTAAGACTTATTAATGCAATCACTATAATAATGATATATTTTTTCATTCTTTATAAATTTATAATGCAAAGTAACTACAACTCTGTCGCTTTAAATGTTAGCTTACTTACAAAAACCAAAAGATATTCGAGCGTTTACAAAAAAACCTTTTCCTTACATCCAAAATTCAATTTATAGCAATTCTAAATTACCCCTTTAAGTTAAGTTTTTATCTTTAACTTCGACCTAATACAACATAACAATCAAACATGGAACATATAGTCATTATTGGAAACGGCATTTCAGGAGTAACAGCAGCTCGCCATATTAGAAAAGGTTCTGATAAAAAAATAACCATCATTTCTGCTGAAACTGATTATTTCTTCTCACGTACTGCGCTTATGTACGTATACATGGGGCATCTAACATTCCAGCACACCCAACCTTATGAGGATTGGTTTTGGAAGAAAAATAGGATTGAACTCAAAAAAGGTTTTGTAAAGTCTGTTGAAACCAAAAGTAAAACACTTCATTTTGCTGATAAAGATTCATTAAAATATGATAAACTCATTATAGCAACAGGCAGTAAGCCTAATAAATTTGGGTGGCCAGGGCAAGATTTAGATGGTGTTATGGGCATGTACCATAAACAAGATTTGGATAATTTAGAAAAATATGCACCCAATAATAAAGTATGCAAACGCGCTGTGATTGTTGGTGGCGGACTTATAGGTATTGAATTCACCGAAATGCTAAACAGCAGAAACATTCCTGTTACTTTTTTAGTAAGAGAAGATAGTTTTTGGAATGGTGTTTTACCAGAAGGTGAAAGCGAAATGATAAACCGACACATAAAAAACCATCATATTGATTTGCGTTTAGGTGTTAATTTAAAGGAAATTAAAGCTAATGAAAATGGTAAAGTAGAGTCTGTAATTATTGAAGAAACAGGAGAAGAAATTGCTTGTAACGTAGTTGGACTAACCGCAGGCGTATCGCCCAATATAGATTTTTTAAAAGATTCTGATATTGAAATTGGACGTGGCGTAAAAGTAAATCGGTATTTTGAAACCAATATTACCGATGTATATGCCATTGGCGATTGTGCGGAACAACATGAAGGCATAGGCCAACGCCAACCTATTGAAGCTGTTTGGTACACAGGACGTATGATGGGTGAAACTTTAGCTCAAACCATTTGCGGAAATAAAATGCAATACAAACCCGGACATTGGTTTAACTCTGCCAAATTTTTAGATATAGAATATCAAACCTATGGTTGGGTGTTTCCGGAACCAAGAGAAAATGAGGGACATTTTCATTGGAAACACGAAGGTGACACAAAATGTATTACCGTTTGTTATGATAAAACCAACAATCAGTTTTTAGGCATCAACACATTTGGTATTAGAATGCGCCACGAAGTTTTTGACCAATGGTTAACCGAAAAACGCGATGTAGATTATGTCATGCAAAACCTAGTCAACGCTAATTTTGATCCGGAATTTTACACCCATTTTGAAAAGGACATTTTAAAAGCTTACAACCACCAACTTCAAATAGTATAATTATGGGCAATAAACTAAATCGAAGTATGTCTTTAGCAAAACCTGATGCTCAAGACCTTTCAAAAAAACAAAAGTTGGCAGTTGGCTTAGGTGTTACAGGGCTATTTATTTTAGTACTTGCGTTAGTCAACGTAAACTTTCCAAATAAAGCTTTGTTCTTAACAGCATCATTGCTCTTAATTACTTTTGGTACAATCATTTTTGCAAATGACGCTTATTTAAACAAATTAGACGGCATTAAAAATGACGGTGTTTGGTTTAAACCTATTTCATCTCGTGCCACTTTAGGATGGATAACGGGCATTATTCTAACTCTTTTCTATATAGTGCTTTATTTTTATGAAGGACTTTTGGGTGCAGGAACCAAAGGTGCTGAAAACACAGGTTTGATTGCTTTATTTGATCCATTAAGTCAACTTATAAGCGGAAGGCCAGCAAGCCAGTGGTTTGTTTATGGTACACTTTACACAGTAGCTATTTTAGTGTTTGGTTATAAATTTATTTTAAAATACAGACATAACCGTTATGAGCAAATAAGAACCATTTCAGTGATGTTTTTTCAATTGGCATTTGCCTTTTTAATTCCAGAATTTATGTATGTTATGAATTCTGATTTACCCTACTACGATTTAAAAAGCATATGGCCTCTTAACTATTATAATTTTGAACAATACCGTGTTAACGCCTTTATAAATGGCGGAACAATTGGTATGGCTATGTTAGTTTTCGGTATATTATCCGTTTTTGTAATAACGCCCATTTTAACTTTTAAGTTTGGTAAGCGTTGGTATTGCTCATGGGTTTGCGGTTGTGGTGGTTTGGCAGAAACTGCGGGAGATCCTTTCAGGCATTTAAGCGATAAAAGTCAGTTTGCATGGAAAGTTGAGCGTTGGGTGGTACACAGTGTTCTAGTATTTGTTGTCCTCATGACGACTGCCGTTATTTACACCTATTTAGGCTATGATGCTAATAAATATTGGTTAACAAGAGAGGTTTTTCTTGTCATTGTTGCTGGTATTTTAACATTGGTTTTTGTGCTAACAATGCTATTTAAACGAAAGGAATTAGCTAAAGATGCCAAATACGGTGCTATTGGTTATTTTATTATTATAGCGGTTTTAATTGGTATACATGTATTTAGTTCACAAACCAAACTATTCATTTTTAAAGCGGAAACTTTAAGGGTCATTTATGGTTTTTTAATTGGCGCTATATTTTCAGGCGTTATAGGTACAGGCTTCTACCCTATTTTTGGAAATCGGGTTTGGTGCCGATTTGGTTGTCCTTTCGCAGCAATTTTAGGTTTTCAACAGCGTTTATTTTCAAAATTTAGAATTACCACTAATGGCGGACAATGTATTTCCTGTGGAAATTGTTCTACCTACTGCGATATGGGAATTGATGTTCGTGCCTATGCCCAAAAAGGCGAAAATATTGTGCGCTCCAGCTGTGTGGGTTGTGGTATCTGCAGCGCAGTTTGCCCAAGAGGCGTTTTAAAATTAGAGAATGATAGTATGGATGGACGCATCAACGCCAATGAAATTTTATTGGGAAATGATGTAGATTTAATGGATTTGGTGAATAAAAACTAGTATGCAGTTTTCAGTCGCAGTTATCAGTTATCCAAAGAAAATATTAGTGAATTCGTGGCAAACAAAACGTGAAATGAAACATGCACTACTTATCCTATTAATTTTAATCTCACCAAACGCTTTCGCGGAAAGGAAATACCAAAAAACTCACTACAAAAACGAAACTATAAAGGTAGAAGGCTGGCTTGACAACAATAAGAAAATAGCGTATTGGGAATTCTATTATAAAAACGGAACCATTGAAAAAGAAGGTCATTTTTTAAATAATAAACCTATAAATTATTGGTATTTTTACACCGTAAATGGGGTAAAGAAAACGGAAGGCCATCTTGTAAACGGACAAAAAACAAATTGGTGGTAATTTTATGATGCCATGGAAAAAGTAAATCATAAATGTCAACTAAAAACAATCAGAAAAACGGCTATTGCCTTATTATGTACAAAAATGAAAAATTAGTGTCTGCTGCTAAATATAAATCAGGAAAAAAAATTAAAACTTGGAAGAGTTTTTAAAGCCTTCAAAAAAGAAAATAATTTATTAGACCTTCAATGACGAAAATAAAAGTCATCATTCCTGCTTACAATGAAGCAGGTTCCATTGGGCAAGTCATTAACGCTATTCCCAAACATGTTGAAGAGGTTATTGTAGTTAGCAATAATTCAACGGATGATACTGAAATCAATGCCAAAAAAGCTGGCGCAACCGTTTTAACCGAAAGCAATAAAGGCTATGGCTACGCCTGTTTAAAGGGCATGCAGTACATTGTAAACCAAAACGAAAAACCAGATATTATTGTATTTTTAGATGGCGATTACAGCGATTATCCTGAAGAGCTAACAAAAATTGTTGCTCCAATAATTGAAGATGATATCGATTTTGTAATTGGCGCTCGTGTTAAAAAACTTAGGGAAGACGGTTCTATGACAACGCCACAAATTTTTGGCAATTGGCTAGCCACTAATCTTATGCGATTATTTTTTAGTGCAAAATTTACAGATTTGGGTCCTTTTAGAGCTATAAAATATGATACGTTATTAGCACTTAATATGGAAGATAAAACCTATGGTTGGACCGTAGAAATGCAACTTAAAGCCATTAAACAAAAACTTACATATACCGAAGTACCAGTAAATTACCGAAACAGAATTGGCGTTTCAAAGGTGTCTGGCACGTTAAAAGGTGCTATATTTGCAGGCGTAAAAATCTTGGGTTGGATTTTTAAATACAGTATTAAAAAATGATTTTAGAAACCATAGTTATAGTAATATACACCGTTGCGCTTTTAATGATATTTGCTTACGCATTGGCGCAACTAAATCTGCTATTTAATTATCTAACTTCAAAAAAGAATAAGGATAATTGCGAAACATTTGATTTTTCAAATCCTAACGACATTCCATACGTCACTATACAACTTCCTGTTTACAATGAAATGTATGTTATGGAGCGTTTACTGGATAACATTGCTAAAATTGATTATCCAAAAGATAAATTAGAGATTCAAGTTTTGGATGATTCTACGGATGAAACCATTGAAACTACCCGCCAGCATATCAAAAAAATCCAAGCTACAGGTTTAGATATTCAACACATCACTCGAACCAATAGAACAGGCTTTAAAGCAGGTGCACTTAAAGAAGGATTGAAAATTGCAAAAGGCGAATACATTGCTATTTTCGATTCGGATTTCCTACCCGAAGAAGATTGGTTAAAACGCACCGTTCCTTATTTTAAAAATCCTAAAATTGGAGTGGTACAAACCCGTTGGGGGCATATTAACCGAAACTACTCCATACTCACAAAAATTCAAGCCTTTGCACTCGATGTGCATTTTACACTCGAACAAGTGGGCCGAAACAGCAAAGGGCATTTTATAAATTTTAATGGCACCGCCGGTGTATGGCGTAAAGACTGTATTATAGACGCTGGAAATTGGGAAGGCGACACCCTAACCGAAGATCTGGATTTAAGCTACCGGGCCCAATTAAAAAACTGGAAATTCAAATATTTAGAAGATGTTGAAACTCCTGCAGAACTTCCCGTAGTTATAAGTGCAGCACGTTCACAACAATTTAGATGGAACAAAGGCGGTGCCGAAAATTTTAAAAAAATGCTTTGGCGCGTTTTAAAAAATCAAAATATTTCAGCAAAAACAAAAGTACACGGGTTATTGCATTTACTAAATAGCACCATGTTTTTAAACATCTTAATCGTAGCTGTTTTAAGTATCCCCATGCTTTACATCAAAAACGAATACGCCCATTTAAAATCGTATTTTGTAGTTATGAGCTTTTTTATAATAAGCACACTTATATTTTTTATTTGCTATTGGTTTATGTACAAAAACATATACGGCGGCGGTATAAAAAACTTCGTCAATTATATAGGCATGTTTTTTGTATTTTTCTCAATAGCCATGGGCTTTTCACTACATAACACCATAGCTGTTTTAGAAGGGCATTTAGGTAAAAAAAGCGAATTTGTACGTACACCAAAATTCAATATGAGTAAATTCAAGGACAACCTAAAAAAGAATAAATACATCAAAAAAACAGTATCCGTACACGTCATTTTCGAAGGTTTATTAATGCTCTATTTCGCCTTTGGCATGTATAGCGCCTTTATTGTGGGCGACCAGGGTGGCGATTTCGGACTCTTTCCCTTCCACCTGATGCTATTTTTAGGCTTTGGTTTTGTGTTTTTTAAGTCGTTAAGGTCTAAGGTTTAAATTATTTGGGTCTTATGAAAAAGGAGTTCGTTTAACGTTTATATGAGCTGTGGCGTGTTTCGGCAAAAACTATGGTGAGCATTTAAAATGTCCGATTTAAATTCTATTATTTTTTAATAAATCGCTTTGTAAACCATTTGCCACCTATTTCTGCTTGAAGAAAATAAAGCCCAAGACGAAAAAGTTCGAGAGAAAATCGGATACGTTTTAGACTTGGTTCGTTTTGAAAGGCAAGTCCCGAAAAAATTCTTTAAATATCTCGAAAACACAGACGGAATTTATGAAGTGCGTGTGATTACGACTTTTAAGAGCATAAGGATTTTGTGCTTTTTCGATGATGGAAATTTAGTTGTACTCACAAATTGCTTTGTAAAGAAAACTCAAAAAAACACCGGGAAAGGAAATCAAACTTGTAGAGAAACTAAAAAAAAATATTTAAAAGACAAAAATAACTGATATGAAAAATGTAACTGATTTTGAGGACATCCTCATTGGAACATACGGAAAAAAAGGAACTGAAAAGCGTGATAAATATGATGCTGACTCTCTTGCTTTTCGGTTGGGTGTCATGCTAAAGGAAGCTCGTAAAGAAGCAAACCTAACTCAAGAAGAACTTGCGGAAAGAACTGGAACGAAAAAAAGCTACATATCTCGAATTGAACGCGGATTAAGCGATATTCAAGTTTCAACTTACTACAAGCTGATTGAATTAGGACTTGGCAAACATCTGAATATTGAAATAGCCTAACGTGAAAAGTACTTTGGGCAACAATGTACCCTATAAAACATAGCTATTATAAGCTTTCCGAGAGGTATTTGCCTGTTTAGTAAGACCACCAAATTTTTACAAAGTCAAATAAGAAATTCCAGTAAAATCACTATATTTCATAACCTATGGCAATCCAATCCAATCTCCCTAGTTTGTAATGTTTTTATTGAAATAACACTCAAAAACACACGGCATTTTTTAACATTATCAGTATCTTTATATCTGTATTTTCAAGCCAAAAATGACGAACTACAAACCAAAAAACCGACTAGCGCCTAAAGCATATATTGATGGCATTTTAAAAGGCGACCGTGTGATTCTTTCAAGGGCCATTACCATAATAGAAAGTAATTTAGAAAGTGACAAAATACTGGCCAAAGAAATAATTCAAGCCATATTACCCGCTTCAGGCAAATCTATCAGAATTGGTGTTACAGGGGTTCCCGGGGTTGGTAAAAGTACCTTTATTGAAGCTTTTGGTATGCACCTTATCAAACAAGGAAGTAAAGTTGCCATTTTATCAATAGACCCAAGTAGCCAACGCTCCAAAGGAAGTATTCTAGGTGACAAAACACGTATGGAAGCCTTGGGACAGATGGACGATGCTTATATTAGGCCATCAGCTTCCGGCGATACGCTTGGTGGGGTTGCTAACAAAACCGGAGAAACTATGTTGCTTTGCGAAGCGGCAGGTTATGATGTGATTTTAATTGAAACAGTGGGTGTTGGGCAATCTGAAACGGCAGTTCATGGTATGACTGATTTCTTTTTACTGTTGATGTTAGCTGGTGCTGGTGATGAATTACAAGGCATTAAAAAAGGCATTATGGAAATGGCCGATATGGTGGTTATTAATAAAGCGGATGGCGATAATATACGCATGAGCGAGATGGCCAAAAGGCAGTATCAAAATGCACTTCATATTTTCCCGCAATCAGAGTCAGGGTGGACACCCGTGGTCAGTACCGCCTCTTCTACTAAAAACATAGGAATTGATAACGTTTGGGATACCATTTTAGAATTTAAAAAACTGGTTGATAAAAACGATTACTTCAATGAAAACAGAACCCGTCAACAAATACAATGGATGTATAATAATATTGATGAAGAACTAAAGCACATGTTTTATGGTTCCAAAAATATTAGTAGCAAGCTTTCCACTTTAGAAAAGGATATTATTGCTTCTAAAATATCACCTGTAAAAGCCGCCCAACAGATTATTGTCGTTTTTAAAAAAACGTTTTGATACTCTGTTTTATTCCTTCTTTTCAATTGAAATAAATTATATAAAGGTGGGTTCTTGCCTTCGCAGGAATGAATAAAACCATGATTAGACATTTTAAAAAAAACCTAAGTACATGACAAAAATTGAAAAATAAATGTTATATAATTAATTGTCAGATGTTTAATAATCTCAGATATTCCAGACCTGTCAGGTTTTAAAAACCTGACAGGTGTCAATTTCAGCAGGATTAGTGCAGTTTACAGAAAGTCAATCTAATTTTTTGTCATGTACTGAAAAAAAGCATTGTATTGTAATATTACAATATAGGGCTTCATAATTGAGCAGTCATTCTATTATTCTTGTTCTAAATATTTTTTCATGATACTAATCGCTGCTTCAGAAATTACAGTACCTGGACCAAAGATTCCAACTACTTTTCTTTCTAACAAATAGTCATAATCTTGCTCTGGGATAACACCACCAGCAAAAACCATAATATCTGGTCGTCCCAGTTCTTCTAGAGTATTTATTAAATTAGGAATCAATGTTTTATGCCCCGCGGCTAAACTGGATGCGCCTACAAAATGAACATCATTTTCAATAGCCTGT
>TARA_R110002049_G_scaffold45932_3_pt1 | contig 12670 bp, 15 predicted proteins | sample TARA_R110002049 | Tara Oceans TARA_R110002049 (sample SAMEA4396941) | marine metagenome | biome: Polar Biome; feature: [SRF] surface water layer (ENVO:00010504); material: water (ENVO:00002006), including particulate matter (ENVO:01000060) such as... | depth 5 m | reverse complement strand
CCCCATCCGATGAACTCTGGCCTGACTCTTCCTAAGTCAATCCATCCAATTCGGTTTGTCCACTCAACAATCAGCAAACAGGATAATCCTGTTGCTTTTGAAATCTCGTGAGCAGACAAAACCTTTGACAGAGAAATCATGTATGTTTTGTAAGTGTCTTTTGAAACCGTCCTGCATTTTATCTCTGCAAATCCCGTTATCTCTTCGTTCTTGATGAAAGATATGTCAATCGGATACATTTTGGGATTTCTTTTCCACCCATCAAGTTCCCACCAAGAGCATAGTCTTTCGGCTACCCGCTCCTCGTTGGCAATATCAGAGCTTTGCTCGTAAATGGGGCGACGAGATTCTATGAGAGAGGATGGTAAGGATTCAGAAGACATCTTAAAATTCTTCACAAATCCTCAAGCTCAGATTCTAAGTCGGCAATATCAGGGGAATCGCTCAACTCCGAATAAATTCCATTGCTCAGGTTATAGTTCAAAGTCTTCATTCCCTGTCTTCCAACCCACTTCAATCTGGATTTCCAGCAGTGAACCTCCACATTGTCATTTTCATCCCTTGCGACTGAAAGTCCTAAATCGCAACGTGCTGCCCAAGCAGCCGACCCGGCAATCGAATCCCCTTTAGGGACAGGAAGCGTTCCATCGGAATTTGGGTACGTTTTTCTTGGGTGAGCAACAAACCAGCAATGGATTGAATGACTTTTAGCAAAGGCGCTTAAGTCGGCCAACATGCTCGAAATATGATGTGTCTCAGACTCACTGCTTGACGCTAAATAGTTATAAGGATCGATGATCAACCCTCTAGTGCCATGCCGCATGATGGACTGTTTGCATCGATCCATTACGTCGTGATATGAGAGCAATCCCTCTTTGCTTTCAATGAAAGCAAAATGATCGTTAATAAAGTCTTGAGCTTTTTCAAGTTCATCTTCTGTAATTCGATCTTGATCAGAAACGAAAAATGGCTTTTTGCATATAATCTCGCTGAGCTTGGCGATATGCAGTGCTACTGGGTTTTCAAAGCTGGCGACAGCAAAACGCCAATTCTCCCGCTGTGCAAGACCAACGGTTAGCCAATCCAAAAAGCTGGACTTACCCGAATTCGGTTGTCCTGTCAAAACCGTCATCTGACCGGGAAGCACAGTAAACAAATCGTCCAAATCTTTAAGCCCTGTCGTGACTCCGCTGCCAAATCCCTTCTTGTAAAGATTTCTGACTTCGTCTTTATAAGCACTTGCCGGATAAACGCCAAACAGAGGTACAGGCTTAGAATTCAGTATCAAATCGTTAAGAACCTGAGGCCCATGTTTCATCAAAACATCGTTAGCATCCTTGCAGCCCTCTGGACGCTTCTCTATTTCCCAGCATTTCGCTCTACCAATTCTTCTCGAAAGCTCTTGAAACAACGCAGAGCCAGCCTGATCGTCGTCACAAAACAAAATTATCTTTTCTGTTTCTTCAAGAAGATCCTTGCTCGACCAGACATAACTGAATTTACCATCCTCACTGGAATCAACTTTAAAATTCTGGCTGACTTTCAATGGCGCTCCGTTTGGAACGCTGATCACTCCAATATTTTCAGTTCCACAGGCTGAGAAAGCGGTTTTCACAGAAAGCACATCCAGTTCGCCTTCCACGATAACTAAAGTATCTAGTTTGTCTGGCAATGATTCCAGACCAAAAAAATCTCTTGCAGCACCTTCCTGAGTGAATGCTTTGCTCGTGGCAGATCTCCACTTCACTGCTGTTGGAGACTCTTTGTCTCCGTAGACAAAACCAATAGCAGGAGACTTCCCCCCACCATTGAAATATTTTTTCCCTGTGATCGCATGGGCATCTGCGATCTCCCTGTCGATAGCCCTCTCGTCCATGAAAGCATACAAAAAATCAGGTTTGTCCTGTCCGTTGCTAACAATTTTAATTGAAGGCTTTTCCTTGATTTCCTCTACAGAATTTACTGGCAAATGATTATCGTTTTTTATGGTTACTTTTCCAGAAACTCCGCAGTGGAAGCATTGATAGATGCTCGTGTCTGAAGACACCGTCACAGACATCGACTTCTCACTATTCTTTTTTCTCTTCCCCGCGCAAGCAGGACATTTGATCCTGCCTGTTTCGGTCATGTTTCTGACCGCAAGCTCGACTGTGTTCATTGATTCATTTTCCTTATTTTGCTTTGACACACGACCCGAAAGTCGATAGCCTAAGCTTGTTCAGTGATGGATTTGACTCCTTTCAACCCCCCTTCTTTTTGTTGGGGGGTTTTTTTGTGATCGAAATTTCTGCTCTTGGGTTATCTTTACTGAGTCCGTGATACAGGTGCATCTCTTTAATTTGGCGGTCATTTTTTATTATTTTTTTCTGAAGCGCATCGTATATCACGCTTGCGTCAAGATCTGGCCTGCGAGTCCGATAATAAATGGTAATTTCAACTGCACAGTCATCCTCAATAAGCGGATCAAGCGTTGGGCATTGAGCGTTGAAAGCTTTCAGATAATCAAGTGCTTTTTTAGATTTTATGAATGCTGGACGACCCTTCAGCAACACCAGACGGCGCGAATTCGATTTGCTCGCAGGCTCGCCGTATATTGTGAATTCAACAGGTTTGCAGGTTGACATATTGTCCAGTCTTGAATACCATTGGTTTGTAAGTATACATCGCCATTTTCGGCGCTTCAACAGAAAAAAATCAGAGGTCAATATGGCACATAAAATTCGCATTGAAAAGGGAGTCGCGCTTCCAGAAAGAATTAAGAAACGCGAAGTCATTGGCGACTTGCCTCTCGCGGAGATGGCTCTGTTTGACAGCATCAGCATCCCCGTTAAAACAGCAGAAGAAATGCAGAGAAAAGTAAAAAACTTGAGAACGAGGGTATGGAGATTCAAGAAATCTCATCCTGACTTTGATTTCACTGTAGTTAAGGGTGTCGATCACATCAGAATTTACAGGGTTGAAAATAGGTGAGGTATACCAACTCCCAAAACCTTCCAGAAGTGGTTGTTGATGCGCTCACGCTCGACTCTTACAGCAAGGGTGAAAGCGACCTCTCTATCAGCGAGATGAACGACAGCGTCCGTATTCGCTTGTTGAGACTCAAGCATCACGATGACATCGTCAAAGATGTCACTGAAAACGCCGCAATCTTTCAAGGTAACGCTATCCACGCAGCGATGGAGAAAGCCGCAAACAAGCGAGATGACTGCATCTCAGAAGAGAGATTGTTCATCACTCACAGCAGCGGGTACGTCTACAGTGGTGCGATTGATCTTCAAATTGTCAAAGACGATGGAACCGTGATCGTCATCGACTTCAAGCAGACCAGCGTCTGGACTCTCATTCTCAACAACATGATGGTTAAAGAAGAATGGGTGCAGCAGACCAACGGATATGCCCATTTGGTAGAAAATAGCAAAGGCGTAAAGGTCAGCAATCTACAAATTATCGTTGTTCTGAGAGACTGGAAGTCCAGCAATCAGGACGACAATTATCCCGCAGCACCGATCATGGTTCTCGATGTGCCGATGTGGTCACCTGAGAAACGAGAAGCCTATATTGACGAGCGCATCAAGGTCTTTCAGCAAGCCAAGTTCAGATATCTTTCTACTGAAGAGTTACCTCTGTGCAACGACTCAGAGCGTTGGGTGAGAGGCGAGAAATGGGCTGTCATGAAGAAAGGCAGGAAGTCGGCCATACGCGGGGGCTTGAAAACGACAGAGGATGAGGCCATTGAGATGTCAGAATCTCTAGGAACGCCTCACTTCGTTGAGCATCGAAAGGGAAAGAACGTCAGGTGCGAAGGAAACTTTTGTCAGGTAGCTGAGTGGTGCGAACAATTTAAGGGCATTAAAAATGAAGAATGACACTAGCTTTGGTTTGGATTTTGACGACGAAACAACAAGAAAAATAGTTGGCATCTGGGGGCTAACCAAGCACATTCCGGGTTTGAAATTTACGATTGTTAACGAACACATGAGAATTTCGTATCTAGGTGGAATCGTTGTGGACATGCCACTCAACATTTTTTTGAATTTAGCTGGCAAAGAAATAGTAGAAATTATTGAAAAAAACTTAAGGAGAGTTAAATGACTGAAGCAAGTGAAAAATCAGGGTTTTTTGCTTTGATTGATGCCTTGATTAAGGCACAGAGCGAGATAGAACATGCCACAAAAGACGGGACTAATCCCTATTTCAAGAGTGGTTATGCAACTCTTGAGCAAGTTATTACCGCTGTGAAGAAGCCGCTGAACGATAACGGTATTTATTTTCAGCAGGAGAGTCACGAGAACGAGGTTGGTGCTTGTGTCGAAACCACGTTTTGGGGACATGGCGCGAACCTTCCAACTGGCAAAGTCACGATTCCAGCGGAACGTAGCGACGCTCAGTCCTTTGGCAGTGCATTGACATACGCGAAACGCTACAGCCTCTCTATGGCTTGCGGAATCGGGCATCAGGCTGATGACGACGCTAACAACGCAACTTTTGAGAAGCCTGCAAACAGCAATTCAAAGCCTGTCAAGAAGCCTGCCGTAAAACCAGCGGAGAAGAAAGCTGCTCCTGTGAAAAAGGCTCCAGAGAAGCCTGCTCCAGCAAAGCCTGCTCCAGAGAAAAAACCAGCAACGACCTCTGGCCCTTTGACTCCAGCATCCTACGCAAAAATTAAAGACGAAGATGGAGCGATGGAAGTTGCAAATCTTTTGATTGCAGGAGCGAAGGAAACAAAAACAATTAAAGAGCTAATGGATTGGACTGAAAGTAACGCTCCAGCAAAGCAAGTTCTTGCTGATGATTGGGAAGATCCTCACAGCGTTGTTGTCAAGGCGTACAGCAATCAGTGGGACGTTCTTAGCAAAGATAATTCTTAAAACCAAGAAGGAGAAAACGATGGCCGATGCATATGCCAAGTCAAAAGGCGTTCTATTTATCAATGAAACTGATAATCCAAAAGCCCCAAAATTTAAGGGGAACATTGTAGTGACCAAAGATCAGATAAGACCTTTGATTGCTGCATTGAAGAGCGGAGAAGAGCCTAAGCTAAATATTGCTGGCTGGAACCAAACCTCTGAAAGATCAGGAGCCGATTACATCTCTTTGCAAACTGATATAAAAGTTAGCGTTGAGACAAACTCTAACTCTGAGGATTTGGAGGTTTCAAACGCTCCAGCCACTAACCCGTTTGCATGAAAATCAGGATCGACAAAGAGCAAGGAAGGGAAGCCGCCAATCTGGCGGCTTTTCTTTGTAGGTTTGTTCCAGAAAGAATCCCAGACATAACTGAGATAATGAAAGCGTTTAATGATCGTGGACTTTATCTGGAAATTGAACCTTTGAAAAGTGACAGAAGCCGATCTCAGGAAAACTACTATAGAAAATGGGTAGCCGGGTTCGGCAAATACTGTGGACTAACGAAAGAGGAAATGCACGAAGAGATTTTGATGCTGACCTTTGGAGAACAAACAGTGCAGACTCCCTTTGGCGATAAAAGAAGACCGCTGAAGCGTAGCGGTGGAACCAGCAAGGAAACCTACTCGGACTTGATCGATAACTTGATTAGAAAGGCGGCAGAGATGGGGTATCAAGTCCCTATAAGCGCCGCCTATAAAAACGCACTCCATCTAGCTCAAGAAAGATGGGGAATGAACAATAAAGACTAAATAACTCTTATGCTTAAAAAAACACTCGGCTGGTTACCCTTGAGTAGCAAATGGCTTATCGAAAACTTTCAAAAAAAAAGTAATATTGATTCTAGCTGGATTAAAAAAGCAAGGTTTGTGCAGCTACATAACATCGATGTTACTGAAGACCCTGTCAGACCACAGCTAGACCTAACGTGGAGAAAGTCATTTGGCAGAAAGATTTTTGGCCTTCAATATAACGATGAAATTTTAGCGGTGGTGTGCTTGGCTTTTACAGACGAGGTTCCTCACAGTGTGCGAGAACTAGACTTGATGTGCAGAGTGGTAAGCACGTTTGAAGGCAGTGCAAACATTGCTGTCGCTTACACCGTCTGGTCAAACAGGAAAGGGGCAGGAAAGAGAATCATGCAAAAGGTTCTTGAGCATGCAAAAACAAAAGGCTTAGAAAGAGTGGTAACGCTTTCCCCACTGACACCAGTGGCAACACATTACCACATAAGAAACGGAGCGAAACTCATAGCTCTTAATACATCCGCCCAAAATTTTGAATATAGCTTAAAGCCAACGCTCAAAGAAAACTAAAACAGTGTATAATTAAATTCTCAGATATATCGAAGTCATATAAAAATAAAAAGCACTACCCTATTTGGCAACAAATAGATAACTAGGGAAGCATCGCTTCCTTTTTTTTGTCCTGAAATTCAATCACGTTATTTACAGGACTGAAATCACTATTTGCATCCCGTGACATTTATTACATCTTCCGGTGGTGTTTTGCTCTAAAGCATCTTTACCGACAACAGTGTTATTCCCTCCAGTTGTGAGGGATGGTAATGCGCTGATCAGAAAAAACAAGAGAAAAACAATAGCTACAAGGGTTTTCTGGCATCTTTTTTTTTCGATATGATGAAAGAAAATTATCAGTCTAGCCTTTCTCCAATTCTTTCATTTGCTGTTCGTCATACGCTGATCAAAAAAAACAAGAGTTAAAAGCGTTTGCTGGCATCTTTATTGAGGAGGTTTACCAACAGCGGTGTTATTCGCCGGTAGTATTAGCTATTAAAACACGGCTGTAGGACAAAAAAATATCAGATCATAGCAATACCAACAGCTTCAGAGGATGTTTTTTATGGTGGGAAAACACGACTGGAGACAGTAACGTAGCTGTAGGTAAGTGGGAAACGTAAGAGTTGCGGGTTGCGTTTCCCTAGTAGGCGCAACGCGCAACTCATAATGTTTCACATGGAACATCAATCTATAAGGTATAGACCCTAAGAGACTCTGATTTGCCTTTGACCTCTATCTCTTGGACGTATCTCAAATCAAAACGACACGCCTTTGCAGTGGCTTCTGAAATTAGGCAGTCAATGTCAAGCGATTTCGTTGAGCTTTCCAACCTCGAACCACAATTTACGGCATCACCGATAGCGGTGAAATCAAATCTATGCTCTGATCCCATATTGCCTACGATGGCCCACCCGCTTGATATGCCTATGCCTATAGTTATTGACGGACATCCTTCAGCTTTAAGTTCCTCGTTCAACACCTTCATGTCCTCAATCATCTCTCTCGCACACGCGACAGCCGCTTCTTCGTGATGCTCCATCTCAATCGGAATTGAAAACGCGCCCATGAGGGCATCACCGATATACTTATCAACCATACCGCCGTGCTTCTGTACGCAAGCCTGTTGAACCGTGAGCGCCCTATTCATCACATAAGTCACTTGCTCTGGCTGAAGCCTCTCACTCATGGAGGTGAAGCCTCTGACATCTGTGAAAATCCAAGTGGCATAGCGTTTCTCACCGCCTAAAACCAAAAGCTCAGGATTGTCCTGTAACTTCTTGACTTGTCTAGGATCGAGATAATGCTCGAATTGACCTTTGATCTGCATCTTCAGCTTGTATTCAGCAACCATTCTCTGGGAAATGCCTGCTCCACCTACAGTGAACGCGCCAAGTATTGGCAACGAAGCATCGATGAGTATGCCCATCCTTAAATAAACCCAAACCGAGCCAAAGGCCGTTAAAGAACCGATCATAAAAATGCTTGCAGCAACACCGTAAACCGGAAGAAAACGAGCTAGAAGAGCCGCAGAGAGGGCTAAAACAAACAATCCCATGGCTTCCGCTGCCAAAGACCAGTCAGGTCGTAAAGGGGCTGATCCTTGCAAGAGAGTCTCAAGAAGATTCGCTTGAATCTGGTGAGGGAATAGCTGACCAACAGGCGAGGGAACTAATGGGCTTATTCCTGCGGCGGTAACACCAACGTAAACAATCTTGTTTTCTACGTTATTAGAGAACCGGGTATTCCAATCAATCCAAATCCTTCCTGCCGAATCTGTCTGGATCGTGTCATAGGCTGGAATCCTGACCGCTTCGATCCCTGACTCTCCTGCTCTGGCTTGATAGCTTGGATCACCCGCCAAACCTCGTAGAACATCCACAGATAGAGCGGGGTATAGCTGTCCCTGTACGTTGATCAGGGCTGGAACCCTTCTTACCAGACCATCTACTTCTGGCGCTGCATTTACTACGCCGGTTCCTGTGGATGCCTCTTGTAATACTTGAACATTCGGGAGAATGCCGCTGTATTGCATAGCATTCTCAAGAACTGGCCCCATCGTGGCTACGCCTATATCCCACCCATCTCCCCGGTTTGTGCTTGTCGTTGCCACAGCAGAAAGAAAAGTAGGGATTTCCTGCATACTTAAAGCAAATTCCTCGTCTTGTAGAAAGCGATCTGGCTCAGGAAAAAGCACAGAATAGACAACAGCAACAGCGCCTCTTTCAGCAAGATCGGAGTTCAGGTCTGCCAGATAAGATCTAGGCCAAGGCCATTGACCGTTCTCTGCAAGTGCTGCCTCATCAATATCGTATAAGGCTATAAGCTCGCTATCCCTGTCGTCTTGAAGGGTAAACAGAAAATCAAAATACTTGAGCCTTATTGTCTCTATAGGCCAAGGGTCAAAAACTCTGACAGCGACAACAAAAACAATAAGAGGAATCAGCAGTCTAGTCATTTGTTTTCTTGTATCTAAAGAGGCTCAACTAGCCTCTATTTAGACTTTCACCTTTTCTTTTTTTTCTTTTTTGTCCAGCCTCTTTTCATAGCTGCGTAAGACTCTCTGGAAACTGTTGATTTTTTCTTCGGGCGACTAGTTCCAGCTTTTCTTCTCTTGTTAATATTTCTTACTAAACTCATATCAGCACTTCCACCTTCTTCTGGCCTGACGAATTCTTGAATTAGGATCGTTTTTTGTTTTAGCAGAGCTTCTTTTAAGCTGTCCTGCTGACCTTGCGCAATAAGATTTTCTACGCTTAGCTGCCTTACTTCCTTTCTTAACCTTGCCTGTTACAGCCGTTTGTAGCTTAGATCCGGGGTTGGCCTTCCTGTAAGCAGCGACTCCTTTCTTGGTCATCCCTGCTCCAGCCTTGGTTTTACGGTAGTTTGCTCCCTTGCCAGTGGTAGTTTTTCTTATGCTTTTGGCTTTACGCTTTTTTTCTGGCATTTTTCGTTCTCCTGAACGATCTATTCTTGGTCTTTGAAACAACCTTAAGATTGCTCGCTTTCTTGTTTCTAGGGTTTCCATCCTTGTGATGAACGTCCTTTCCATCACCTTTTGTGGCCTTTCCCTTCTTTACCATGGCGGCACGACTAGAATTTCTAGCAGTACGGTTCTTTATCTGCTTCTTTTTCCCCTGATAATTGTCGTACTCCTTACGATAATTCCGTTTTTTCTTAGGCATTACCTACCTACCTTCTTCATTGCTGACTTATGGGATGCTGTAAAAGATTTCCCACCTCTCATGGCTTTACGCATCTCTGCCATATGCTTGGAAGTATGATGCTTGGAGTGCCTGCTAAGAGCATCTGTTTGTCTTTTGCTAAGCTTTCCAGTTTTTTTCTTAGGCATCTAAATCACCCTTAAGTTAAATATTTGCTGCTCAATCGTATTGATTAACAGTTATTGTTTTATTACAACTCGAAGTACAGTCTAATACTACCGCGTAAGATTTTGCACTTACACCGCTTTGAGTCGCATTTACAGTGTAATTCCCTTGCTTTACAAGAACATTGCCTACATGAGCGCCATCACCGCCTTGCGTCAGGTTAACTGTTGAGTTATCAGCAGGATTGTTTCTGAATTCAATATCCCCGTCTTTTGCTCCACTACCGCTCTGGGTAATGGTCGCATCGTTGTTGTTACAGTTACCACAGCTTTTAATATAGGCATTGTGGTTGCCTGATCCTGACTGGGTGGCTGTCCAAGTTGAGTCATCGCCAAATCCATAGAATTTGGCATAGTGATTTCCGCCTGACTGACTAATCGTATATACGTTGTCATCTCCGCTCATGTATATCTCTGCATACATATCGGAGCCTGTTTGGGTGATTGTCATTTCGTTTGAGTCTTGGTCAGCATCTATATAGCCAGTATTTCCATTTCCTAGTTGTTGGATTTCATACTTATTAGACTGATGATTTGTGTATTGTGAATATGCTTTAGCCAAATTGTCATCACCGTTCTGATCAATATCAATCGTGGCACTACTACAGGTATGGGTAGCATAGGTTCCGTTACTCAATCCGCACCAAACTCTAGCTGTGTTGCCACTGCCAATCTGATCTATGTAGATGCTGGTATTAGTGCCTTTTGTGTCTATCTCCACAGAGTTGTTAGCGGCAAAAACAGGAAGGCTAATTAGACTGACGAATATAAATCGCATTATCGCCTCCCCCATTCACTTCTGCCTGTATCTTCACGCCAGCAGTCATAATATCAATTTTATAAGGTGAGGCTTTGTCTAGCTCTAGGTCAATCGTGTTCTCCACCTCTCGCACAAAAAACAAGCTAGGCCCGTCTGTGAACGTATATACCTGTAACTGCTGGTCAAAGCCGGGAATCACGCCTTCAATTTCTACGCCATCCATCTCATAAACTTTTGCTTGCTTTCTTGACTCGGATACTTGAACCAGAAGATCGCCAAGAAAGTCAGCGGCTAAGAGATCAATGTCTAACCTACCCATATCTTCTTCAAGCGCATCTTCATCGAGTTCGTTGTCTTCCAGCGCATCTTCCTCAAGCAAATCCACATCGAGAATATTAGAAGCTGTGCCGCTTTGCTCGTCCACCGCCTCTTGAATTTCATCGGGAGGGCTGACGATTAACAAGTTATTGAGGAAGTTCATGGTCATCCCTTGGAGAATGACCGGCGGAGTAGGCGGAGACTCAGAAACAGTGACCGCCGTAGCTTGCCACGGCTCGTTCATAACAACCTCACCGGCCATTGAAGTGACTACTATTTCACCGCTGGCATCGCCGTTCTCATCAGGCAACAAGATAACCATCGTTTCGCCAATCTCAGACACATGTGTGGTGAATTCCGTCCCACGAATTGCCACTGAGGCCGTTGGCGTTGAGATGAAAAGGTTTTCTCGATTGATTCGGCCTAATGCTCCTGTCAAAAATCTAGCCGTTCCAGAGGCCATATTAAGAGCCAAGCGAGACTGAGAGGGATCAGGATCAAACACAAAATCGTCAATAACAATGCTGGAACGCTCCGTCAGACTAACCGTGCTGTCGTCTAGAAACGTGATCGATAACCTGCCGTTACCAGTACGCACGTTATCCATGCTGTCAATACTCAGTTCTAATTCAGCCTCTAGCGAATCCTCAGAATCCTGACGTAAAACTTCGCCAATACCCCGTAACTCAGATATGGAGCCAACTTGCGCGTTAGCTACAATCGGCAGAAATATCAGCAGCCACTTACACATTGATCAATATCAATCACGCCGCCAGTTGTCACAGCTATTATGTCAACAATCCCGCTCGTTGATCCAGATGCATGGGTCTGGTCTATATCGATATTGTTGGTTGAACCTGTAATGTCTGCCGTGATGCTACTTGATGCATTTCCGGTCTGAGTTGTATCTATATCGTTACTTGAGCCGTCCACATCCCAGTTATTTACACCACTCACCACCTCACTTACGATGTTGAGATTGTTGCTCGTTCCGGTCACCACGATGTCTGTGTTGGATCCCGTAGCTGTTGCAGCCGCGCCCTGTACATATGTAAGGACATTTGAGTCCCCTGTCGCAGCGAAATCGAAGTCGGTAGACTGGACATCACCGGACGCACCCAAGGCTAGTGTTTGTGTATTTGAGTCCCCGGTACTTCTCAAAGTGAAACTAGCAGAGTTGGATTGTGCCGCCGTTATCGCAATACTATTGCTGTCGCCTATCTGATCAAAATCTGCCGTGATGGAAGTACCAGAGAGCGTTGCTCTTGCGCTGGTGGTTCCAACGATATTTGAGTTTCCGATCTGGTCGATATTAAGGGTCAGGGCTGTCGAGCCACCAGATTGAGTCAGATATATGCTGTTGTTGGCAGCATTGGCTGAAATTAAATAGGCAAGTGAATACAACAGAACTAAGTAAACGCAACAACCTTTAATCAAGATTCTCATTCTGAACCTCCTTGTGGGGTGTAGTCCCACATGTCTTGTTCAATGCCTTGATGAATTAGCTCTAATACAGCCGCTTCAATGGCACTTCTAACTGCATAGGTCGCAGTCTCGTTTCTGGCGGCTCCTGCTTCTATTTCAACGAGTTCAGTTCCGCCAGTTTCTGTGAATATGAATGTATCAAAATTCGTTGCTGTTGAATATATCTGCTTGCTGGTTATGACATTCAACAACACCTGTCCGGTCTGCACGAGGATGGCCCTCAAAGACACGGTAACCTCGTCAACTCTGTACTGTGCGCTTGCACCTATACCCAAATAACGCGCCCCTGCGCCGCCACTCAGAAGGTTTGTATCGTAGCCAATAATCCCGCCTGCGAGTATCAATCCTGAAAACAATAGTGGCTCTAGTTCATTAGCACCCTCTCCATCATAATTGTTACGGGTTGAGATAATTAACTGTCGTTCTCTGGTCAAAACGTCAAGATTTGCGCGTTCTGCAACCAAAAACCACGCACCGTTTCCGGCTGACATTAAGGCGTCAATCAGAAAAGAATCC
>TARA_R110002049_G_scaffold232874_15_pt1 | contig 12677 bp, 13 predicted proteins | sample TARA_R110002049 | Tara Oceans TARA_R110002049 (sample SAMEA4396941) | marine metagenome | biome: Polar Biome; feature: [SRF] surface water layer (ENVO:00010504); material: water (ENVO:00002006), including particulate matter (ENVO:01000060) such as... | depth 5 m | reverse complement strand
GCGCAAACCACCCCCGGCACCTTGCGAAGGCAGCCATCCAGCGCCAGTTCGCCGAGGAACTCGTGCTGTGCCAGATGGTCGGTCGGCACCTGTCCCGAGGCACACAGAATGCCCAGGGCGATGGCGAGATCGAAGCGACCGCCTGTTTTGGGAAGATCCGCCGGCGCGAGATTAACGGTGATACGCCTGTCCGGGAAGGTGAAATGGGAGTTCAGGATGGCGCAGCGAACCCGGTCTTTGCTCTCCCTGACCGCGGTTTCAGGCAGCCCTACTATATGTAAAGAAGGCAGTCCGTTCGATAGATGGGTTTCGACCCGCACCAGTGGCGCGCTGATGCCTGCCAGCGCCCTGCTGTAAACAACTGACAAATCCATGGCTCATCCTTGAGCGAATATCCGTGTTCCCCCGTTGCTCGGGACACCTGTCGTGCGCGCTGTTAACTGGCCTTGGTCAGCTGTTCCAGTTCAGCCGTCAACGCTTCCAGCTCGGCTTCCAGAGTACTGACCCTCGCTTTGGTCCGTTTCAGAATTTCCAACTGGGCGTCGAATTCCTCACGGCTCACCATATCCAGCCGGGACAGTGCCGCCTGGGCCAGTGAGCGCATATTTTTGTCCACCTCTGTCCTGACGTCGCTACCCCCGACCAGGTCGCCGACCTGTGCGAGGATTTCCCACGGGGGAGGTGGTGGTTTGAGTGCCATAGACGTATTGCCTGCGCTGTAGTGGAGAAAGCTAGAGTCTAGTGCATTTATCCGGGCGGGCACAGCGCACAGCAATGCATCATTGTGGTGCAACGCACCATTGATGTGCTTGTAACACTTGCTTCACAAGCGTGCAAATTACCAAAAAAAACCGCATATCCATGAAATATAAAGAAAAATATTTCTTTGGCATAGACCCTGCTATGTATCAGCGACAGATTAGGAATGCGCACGAAATGCGTCCGCAGCAATAATTTGACGCTAAACCGAGTCTGTATTCTGACTTTAAACAAACGGGAGTAGAGAAACATGATGAACAAGAAACTAGTATCAGCAGCAGTCGGTACCGCTCTTTTCGCCGGCATCGGCGCAACATCGGTGCAGGCATTCGACATCAGTGCGAACGTTGCCATCGTATCGGACTACCGCTTCCGCGGTATCACGCAAACCGGTAAGGACGCGGCGGTACAAGGTGGCTTTGATGCCTCCTTTGAGCCTGGCTTCTATATCGGTACCTGGGCTTCGTCAGTGGATTTTGGCGATGTCACCGACGGTAGCGGCAGCTACGGCACCATGGAGATCGACTACTACGCAGGTTGGTCAGGCCCCATTGGCGATACCGATTTCGGTGTCGATGTAGGCTACTACTACTACCAGTACCCCGGAGACACTGTTGACCCCAAAGGTGACTATGAGGAATTCAATGTCACTGGTTCCTGGAAAGACCTGTCTATCGGCGTGACGTACTCTGATGACTTTTACGCCAAAACTGGCAAGTACTGGTACTACGCTGGTGACTACAGCATGACCTTCTTCGAGGACTTCTCTGTAGGCCTTCACGCTGGCTACAACGATTTCGATGATGAAGGTTTCTTCGCCACAGATGAAACGGGCTACACAGACTACTCGATCACGCTCGGTTACACCTTCAAGGGTGTTGATTTCTCCGTAGCGTGGGTCGGTACAGATCTCGACGACGATGATTGCTGGAACAGCGACTACTGCGATGACACCGCGGTCTTTTCCATCAGCAAAAGCCTGTAATAGCCACTAGTGTCATTGAGCCGGCCAGTCTTCTGGCCGGCTCTCACTCAGGAGAGATTTTATGAAATTGATTACGGCTGTTGTTAAGCCATTCAAACTCGACGATGTTCGCGAAGCATTGTCTGAAATAGGCGTGCAGGGAATTACTGTGACCGAGGTCAAAGGCTTTGGGCGTCAGAAAGGGCACACAGAGTTGTATCGCGGCGCTGAATACGTCGTGGACTTCCTGCCCAAGGTAAAAATTGAGGTAGCCGTTGCAGACGGCGTTGTAGAGCAAACTATCGAAGCTATTACCAAGGCGGCCAACACCGGCAAAATCGGTGACGGCAAGGTGTTTGTTGCGGCGCTGGAGCAGGTGATTCGTATTCGTACCGGCGAGACCGGCGAAGACGCGATCTAAATTCCCAAACGACTGTTAGTAGAGAGTATTCCCATGGAAAACACTATTTTTGAACTACAGTACGCCCTGGACACGTTTTATTTCTTGATCTGCGGCGCACTGGTAATGTGGATGGCGGCAGGCTTCGCAATGCTGGAAGCGGGCCTGGTTCGATCCAAAAACACCACCGAGATTCTCCTCAAGAACATCTCGCTTTACGCCGTAGCCTGTACGATGTACATGATATGTGGCTATGCGATCATGTACGGCGGAGATATCTTCCTTTCCACAATTACCGGTGACGGCGTCGCCGGAGCAGAAGAGCCGGCGACCTACGCGCCTTCGGCTGACTTCTTTTTCCAGGTCGTGTTTGTTGCGACAGCGATGTCTATCGTGTCTGGTGCAGTGGCTGAACGGATGAAGCTGTGGGCCTTCCTGGCTTTTGCTATCGTCATGACAGGCTTCATCTACCCGATGGAAGGTAGCTGGACCTGGAATAGCGATCCGGTATTCGGCATGTACACATTGGGCGACCTCGGTTTCTCTGACTTTGCCGGCTCAGGTATCGTACACATGGCAGGTGCGTCAGCAGCGCTGGCAGGTGTATTGCTCCTCGGTGCTCGCAAAGGCAAGTACGCCGCGGATGGCTCTGTGCGTCCGATTCCCGGCGCCAACCTGCCTATGGCAACACTGGGTACCTTCGTCCTCTGGCTGGGTTGGTTCGGCTTTAACGGTGGCTCTGTACTGGCGACTGCCAGTGTGGAAAGCGCCAACGCCGTTGCGGTCGTATTCATGAACACTAACGCTGCTGCAGCAGGCGGTATGATTGCAGCGCTGATAGTAGCGCGCATGATGTTCGGCAAGGCCGACCTCACCATGGCGCTCAACGGTGCCCTGGCGGGTCTGGTTGCGATCACTGCGGAACCCTCTACACCTTCGGCCCTGCAGGCAACGCTGTTTGGCGCGATCGGCGGTGTGCTGGTGGTGTTCTCCATTGTTGCACTGGATAAGCTGAAAATCGACGATCCTGTCGGTGCCATCTCTGTGCACGGTGTGGTCGGTCTGCTGGGCTTGTTGTTGGTGCCTGTCACGAACGACGGGTCGTCCTTCAGCGGACAGATCATCGGTGCTATTACCATCTTTGTCTGGGTCTTTGTCACTAGCCTGATCGTCTGGGGCATCCTCAAAGCAGTCATGGGTATCCGTGTCAGCGAGCAGGAAGAGTACGAAGGCGTGGATGTGGCCGAGTGCGGCATGGAAGCGTACCCAGAGTTCGTGGGTGCGAGCGGTAGCGGCTGATACACGGGTAAACTTTGCGGGCGCGTCTAACGATGCGTGCTTGGGGGGCCTTTCGGCCCCCCTTTTTTTATTTCATAATACCGCTCGTCTAATCGTCATCAATCTACGGCAACAGGAATACACACCATGGTTAAAACAAGTCTACTGGGAGCCTGCGTCTGCGCGCTGGTGATTACGCTGTCCGGCTGCGGCGGTACGGATACCAGAACGACCGTGCAATCGTCCCAGACACAGGGCAAGCAACTGCTCGATCTCAAGGAGGCTTATGACAAAGGCGTGATTACCGAGAAGGAGTATGAGAGGACCAAGGAAGATATTCTCGACCAGGATTAACCCCCGCTTCTTATCGATTGCCACAGAGTCCGGCGGATGGTGCTAGAAGCCCGCCGGCGATTTCAATGACACGGCAGCGCGTGCAGTGAGCCATTTCCTGAGACTCGCAGGTCGCGTGCGAGTCGGCTATCAGATATAACTCCCGCGTATTTCGCGATATCAATAAATATCATGGCGGAAGGTCATTGACCTGTTGTCCGGTATTGAAATAGTCTGTGAGAGCAAACCAGTTCTGAAAAGGCAAACCCACTGAAAGGTGGGGACGCAAAGCAACCGGTCTTAGGGGCGAAAGCCCGATGATAGCGGAGCCGCCGGAATGGAAAGTGTCATCACTGTGTGCACTGGGGAGCTGTTGCAGCGCCCTACGCCCGCACCAAGTGCTGGAGACAGTCCAGTACCTGCCCATCCCCCGTCTCTTCTGCCAAACCGTATCTTTGTCGCGCTTTTCACTCACTGAGTGCAGTGGGGTTTGCCAACATCCGTCTATTGGAGAGTTAGCAGTCGCTATGAAGATGAACAGGCACAGTGGTTTTACGCTGATCGAAGGGATGGTAACGCTGTCAGTCGTTGCTGTGTTGCTGTCGACAGGCGTGCCATCATTCAGCGCAATGATCAAGAACAGCCGGCTGACATCGGAAAACGATGCACTGCGCGCTGTACTTGCCAGCGCGCGCTTTGAGGCGAAAGCGCAGCGCGCAACGGTTACTGTCTGTCGCAGTACCAATGCCATTGACTGCAGCGCCGGCGATTGGGCGGACGGTTATATGGCATTCATAGATATCGATGAGGACGGCCATCTCGATACCGGTGAGCCGCTGCTGGAGCATCGTGCCCGGGACAATCAGGGGGTCGCAGTCAGTTACAGTCACGCGGCAGACATCCTGCAGTTTGACAGCAGTGGGTATGCGGCTGCTGGCAATGGCACTTTCACCTTCTGTGACAATCGAGGCGCGACGGCAGCGCGAGGGCTGGTTGTTTCGGCAGTGGGTGTGATGAGGGCCGCCAGAGTGTCGGAGAAAGCGGGCTCGACTCACATCGTTCAGGATCACGTTGGAAATGAGGTTACCTGCAATGTTGGTTAAGCGCAGCGCAGACAAGATTGCTGCACAGTGTGACGCATCTCTACGATTGCAAATGGAGTGCGTGATATTGCAGGCGCTTTCCCCTACTTTGTGGCGGCGCGGTAAAGGCCGCAGGGAGACAACTGAATGACACATTGCAGACACCGGGTCGCCGACGTTTTATGCGGGCGTTCCAGGCGCGAGCGGGAAAGTGGATTCTCGATTATCGAGTTAATGATCGTACTGGTCATCGCCTCGATTCTGGTAGCGGCTGCCGGGCCGGGATTTATGGATTTACTGGGCAATAATCGCACCATCTCTGAGGTCTACACGTTGCGCGCAACCCTCAATAACGCGCGAACCGAGGCATTGGCACGCCGGGCGTTTGTGGTCGTCTGTCCCACCGCCGATGGCCTGGCCTGTGCGGATTCGGCTGACTGGTCAACCGGATACATGGTGTTTGTCGATACCGATAACGACAACACCGCAGATTCCAGTAATCCCGACGAAGAGGTGATTCAGTTTGAAACCGGGCCGCGCCCCGTAGACCTGGCCTTCAGTAACGGTGCCAATCGAGTGCGTTTTGGTGCGCAGGGATCGGCGCTGGGTTTCGAGGGTACGTTCACCTTCTGTGACGACCGCGGAGAGGAGCACGCCAGGGGCCTCATCATTAACCCGGTGGGCAATCTTTCTGCGGCAACGGATACCGATGACCCCGAAGACCTTATTGTGAACGATGCCGGTGGCGCTAATGTTGTCTGCAGCTAACCAATCCTCTGCATTGCGCAATCGCGCTCAATCCGGGTTTACCCTGATCGAGGTAATGATCTCGGCCGTTGTTCTGGCGATCGGGGTGCTGGGTGTCGTGAGTGTGCTCGCCATGTCCAAGGTGTATCAACACGAGAGTATCCAGCGGGTTCGCGCGGTGGAACTGGCCGATGGCATTTTTGAACGCATCCGCAGGAATCCAACCGGTGTCGCTGGCTACGATACTGGCCTCGGTTCCCCGCTGGGCAATGGCAGCGCCGGTGATGAGCCGGAGCCGAACTGTCGCGGCGTCAGCTGCGATGCTGGCCAATTGGCAAGTTACGACCTGTGGGATTGGGAGCGACTGCTCGACGGCGCGGCGTCAACAGTGACTGAAGAGGGCGAAGCCGTTCCTACAGTCGCGCTGCGAAACGTCCGCGCGTGCATCGACTTTACCGCTGATGCCGGCAGGGTCAACACCGGTATCGTGGATGTGGTGATTCAATGGCAGGGTGTCAGGGAGACATCGGATGCGGTTGACGCCAGTGGCGTTGTTTGCGGTGACGCCGGTGACGAGGACGCCACCTGGCGCCAACTTATTGTGAGCAGTTATGTCGTCGATGAGACAGAGCTATGAAGCGCAGTAGAGGGTCGTTGACAACAGCCAGGTCGGCTCAGGGTTTTTCCCTGGTAGAACTCATGGTCGCCATGTTGTTGGGGCTGGTGGTCGCCGGTGGTGCCAGCGCAGTGTATCTCGCCTCCAAACAGTCGCTGACAGAAACTGAACAGGTGGCTGGCCTTTCGGAGAACGGTCGGTTTGCACTGCAGCTTATCGGCAATGCAGCGCGTCATATCGGTTTCTACGGCGGCGCCAGTCCGTCGGATATCCGCTGGGATGCATCCCTGGGTGCTGTTGTCGGTGATTGCACTGGCGGTGCGCAGGCGTTTGACACCGCGAATTCCATTTTTGCCGTCCGTGCAACGAGCGCGTCGGTTCTCGGGTGCATTACTGATGCCGTTCCCAATACGGATGTGCTGGTTATCAAGGGTGTTGAGCCCAGCCCGCAGTGGGATGCAGACCCCGAAGATCCCGCAGCTGAGCTCGACGGCGAGATTTCCTTTCCCGCCGGAGCCTGGAGCGATGAGGAGGTTTACGTCATCTCCAACGGCGAGGCTGGTATTTTGCTCGACGGTGCAGACACACCGCCCGACGTGGGAGAGGGCAGTGAGTTTGCTTTCGGCACGGCGTGGCCCTATCGCTTGCAGATATTCTATATACGCGACGGAGACACTCCGACGCTGGCTCGCAAGGTGCTCACCTGGGACGGCACGGCAGGAGCCATGACTGTCGATACCCAGGATCTGGTGCAGGGCGTGGAGAATATGCGCTTTCTGTTCGGTTACGACAGCACTGGTAACGGCAGAGTGGATACGCTCTCCAATCTGACGGACGTCAACACAGCCGGCGCGTGGTCTCAGGTGATTTCACTGCAGGCGTTTATTCTGCTGCGCAGTGAATCGCCAGACCCAGGCTATGAGAACGAAAAAACCTATCAACTGGCGGATGTGGCTGTAACACCGGCAGACAATATACGCAGGATTCTTCTGCATTCCGACATGGTAATGCGCAATCAAAGATTGGTCCTCAACGGAGGGGCATTTGAATGACAAGCTTTAACAACAGTGGTTTTAATCAGCGCGGTGTCGCGCTTGTCACGGTGCTGCTTTTTCTCGTGGTTGTTTCGTTTATTGCCGTCACCTCTGCACAGAACAGTGCTCTGGGTATGAAAATGTCAGGCAGTATGCAGGATTCATATGTATCCTTTGAGGCGGCGGAGGCCGGGGCCTATGCGGCGTTGGGGCTGGCCGGTAGCGCTGAGGATCCCTTCAAGCGGCAGGACCTCATCGAGGACCCGTTTGCCGACCTTGACGTTCACCCGCTGCGCAATCAGGCAGAGGACGTAGGCGATGTCCCGGTGGACGTGGATGTGCTCCTGCTTTCCACGCAGCGCGCCTGCCCGCGCCCCCCTGAGGGTCGCGGCGGATCGAGCGTGGCGGTGTTCGACTGCGACTATTATCGGGTGGAGTCCGAACACGATATCCCGGGACGGGCGAGAACACACGTCAAGCTCGGCGTGGTAAAGACAGTGATTGGTAGTACCTGATAAGCCATTGGATTAAACGGGTAAGTAGCCCCGGGGACAGCAGCATGCATAGCACAGCGGATAGAATGTTTAAACTTGCGCCCTTTCTGGTCCTGCTCGCTTTGATGGGTCTTGTGTTTCCTACCCTGGCTGATGACACGGAAATCTATCAGGCTGAATACGACACCAGCAGCAGCGGCGCACGGGCAAAAGTACTGATCGTCTTTGATGATTCCGGCAGTATGAGCACGATGGTGGAGCAGCAGCGCCCCGACTATGATCCCGATGAGACCTATGACGTTAGTGTGTCTGCAGACAGAATTTACTGGTCTACCGATGGCACTACACCCTCAACCAACAGCGACAACTATTTTCTGGCCTCGAAGAATCGATGCGCCTCCTCCTATGATTCGCTGGACGACAACGGCAGGTTCACCGCCGAGCGCGCCAGGCGCTGGGTGGATTCCACGGTACAGCAGGGACAGTGCAGCTATGAGTGTCCAGCCGGCACTGAGTATCGGAACCTTCCAGGACGGAATAACGATGGATGTTATGAATGGGCGACTACCAATATCCCTGTGGCTAAACTGGTCTACGCTCGCAATGATTCCAGCAACCGCTGTAGCGGCGGTTTGACGTATGTGGACAGCGACAGTGGAGACGCCTGTTACGAGGAGGTGACTTCCAGTGACTACCTGGGCGGGTGGATAGAGCGCTCAAACGATTACGGAAACCGCTGCTACGGCGGTACAACCTACCTGTATGTGGACCCGCCGGGTGGCAACAATGCCTACGATGCCTGCTTTGAGTACGTGACAGCGCCCGAATTCACGCAGGAGACAGATTGGGTGTGGTACGGCCCCCGGGAACAGGTGTGTGAAGAGGATACCGATGTACCGGGATCATGGCAGAGCCTGAGCAGCAACGTGCACTCGCCGACACATGTCGAATGCCGCGATGATGTGACCAACAGCGATGACGGCAATGGCAGTGGCCAGGGCAGCGGCTACCCGCAGAATAATGTGCTCAATGGTGACGAGTACGGCTCCGATCCCGATGCCACGGTGCAGTGGGGCGGTTCACCCTACACCTTCTTCACCTCGCATTATATGAACTGGTATCACGATGACAGTCTCGTTGAATCGCGCTCCAGACTGGATATCGCACAGGAAGTGATCTCCACCATTATTGCCACGAATACCGGTATTGATTTTGGCTTGATGGAGTTCAACTACGACGACGGTGGTCGTATCGTAAATCGTATTATTCCCGATATGACGGCGCTGCAGCGCACCAACCTGATCAGTAAAGTGAACTTGATGGATCATGCGGGCAGTACGCCGATGTGTGAATCCATGTACGAGGCGTATAACTATCTCGCGGGCAGGGATGTCGAATATGGCAACTCGGCTGAGACTGGCAGTGACAGCCGGGGCGTCTATGATGTGCTTACAAAAGACCCACTGGCGGAATCTGGTGGTACATACATCACTCCCAATACCGAATGTGCGTATACCTACGTCATACTCATGACCGATGGTTTCCCGCAGAGAGATACCGGCGCCAACCAGCGCATCAAGGATATCACCGGGAGAACCTGCGATACCTATGAGGACGCGGATGGCGACCAAACCGAAAACTGCCTGCCGCAACTCACGGAGTATATGGCCAACAATGACCTCGCCCCCAATACCGACGGCGACCAGTTCGGTGTCACTTACACCATCGGTTTTGCCACCGACCAGGAGCTACTCAAGGATGCCGCTGAAAAAGGTAAAGGCGAGTACTACAAGGCCGATAATGCAGAGCAGCTGACCGAAGCCTTCCAGGGTGCGATTGTGGGAATTCTGTCTGAGGCCACCACATTCACCTCTCCGGCGGTCGCTGTTGACACGTTCACTCGGACGCAAAGCCGCGATGAAGTCTATTACGCCATGTTTAAACCGGGGTCTTCGGTGGACTGGATAGGGAATATCAAGAAGTTGAAACTCGATGCCGATTCGGTCCTGATAGATTCAGGCGACAAGCCGGCACTGGACCCCATCACCGGCGACATTAAACCATCGGCGTCGACGTTCTGGAGCGCCGGTGTGGATGGTGCGGATGTCGATAAGGGTGGCGTGGGTGCACTGCTGGCCTTGCGCGACCCGGCGACGCGCGCGCTCTACAGCAACACGGGTACAAACGGTGCACTCGAAGCCCTTAATACCACGAACTTTACCGCCGATGCACTTGGCCTGCCCTCTAGTATCGCCCTCTACAGTCTACTGGGCGCGTCCACCCAATCCGCATTCAATCAACAGATTGCCTGGGCGCAGGGCTATGATGCCTACGACAAGGACGGAGATAACATTACCAATGAGCCCAGAAGCTGGATTCTCGGTGATATTCTGCATAGCCAACCGCTGGTACTCAACTACGGCGCGCTCGGCGATGCGACCGAAGATGACCCCGATCTGCGGCTACTGGTGGGGTCTAATTCCGGTTTCGTTCACATGTTCGGCAACGATGACGGCGCGGAAGACTGGGCATTCTTTCCGAAAGAGCTTGCGGAAATTCTCCCCGAACGAAGAAGGAATGCCACCTCCAGTAACAATATCTACGGCATGGACCTGACGCCGATAGCCTATACCTACGACAGTGATAACGACGGCACGCTCGATTCATCGGACGGTGACAAAGTCTGGGTTTATCTGGGTATGCGCCGAGGTGGAGACGCGTATTATGCGCTGGATATCTCCAATCCCGACAACCCCTCCTTTATGTGGAAGATCGACAGCAGTACTGCGGGCTTTAGCGAGTTGGGCCAGACCTGGTCGCAGCCGGTCACCGCTACGATTCCTGGCTACAAGGATAACAACGGCGTCAGAAAACCGGTCCTGATCTTCGGGGCCGGCTACGACACGGCCAAAGATGCCTCCGGCGTGGGAGCTGCAGATCAGTTCGGCAGAGGGATATTTATCGTCGATGCCCAGACGGGCGCACTGGTGTGGAGCGTGACGCCCGCGGCCAATAGTGCCACCAACATGTCTGAGCCCGGCTTGCTGCACTCCGTCCCGGGTGGTGTTACCGCACTGGACAGTAACGGTGACGAGATGACCGACAGAATTTACTTCGGTGATACGGGTGGCAACCTCTGGCGTGTTGACCTGTCCGGCTCAACGCTCCCCACCTCCAGCCAGAATACCTGGCAGATCACCAAGTTGGCGGATGTGAATAACGGCACTGTCGCGACCGACAGGCGTTTCTTCAGCGCTCCCGATGTTGTGCGTATTCGCCTTGGAGGGGTGGCTGTGGATGCTGTTATGATCGGTACGGGCGACAGGACCAACCCCAACGCCATTGATGTAGAAAATCACATGTACATGATCAAGGATCTCGCCGTGTCGACGTACACTACCGAGCGGCCGAACAGTTCCGCCTGTGCGCTGGAAGAGACGGTGGATTTTCGCTGCAGCTTGCCGCTGTCGGTCAGTGATTTCTATGACATCACGGACAATGCCATCGTCGACGGCACTGACGAAGAAAAGACCGTCGCGATCAACGCCCTGAACAGTGCGCATGGCTGGCGTTTTGAATTTACCAACAACGGTGAGAAGAGTCTCGCCAAGACGGTGACCATCAACGGTAAGGTATACGTGCCGACGTTCACCCCGGCCAGCCTTTACAATGACATAAACTCCTGTGAACCACAGTCGGGTACAGGGCAGATGTATGTGTTCGACCTGTACAGCGGAGATCGCAATGTGATTAATCTCGGCTCGATTATTCCCAATGCGGTATCACTGCATTTCTCTGAGGATGGCGCGATCCACGTGCTACTGCCTCCTGGCGCGCCAGCTTCAAGCATAGGGCACCCCAGTACGATCGAGTGTGCCGGTGGTGTCTGTGATATCAACGAGTCAATGCGGGCTCCCTATGGTAACTTCTGGTACCAAGAGGAGTATTAATGATTCAGTCCAGCACGCTCGGTCGCAACCGCAGACAGACCAGCCGAGGCTTCACACTGATTGAAGTGATGATTGTCGTGGTGATCGTCGGTGTGTTGTTGGGGATTGCCCTCCCTGGTTACCAGAGCAGTATGGAGAAAGGGCGGCGTTCCGATGCCAGGGCCGCACTGCTGGATGCTGCTAACCGGCAGGAGCAGTATATGCTGGACCGGGGAACCTACACCGCGGATATGGAGGATCTCGGTTATAGCGAGGATCCCGCTATTTCGCAGGATGGCCACTATAGCGTGGCAGCTGCCGCCTGCGATGGAGGGGCGATCACCCGATGTTTTACGCTGACCGCAACGCCGAGGTCGGACTCGCCCCAGACATACGATACGAACTGTAGCGAATTCGAGTTGGGTTCGGATGGTTCAAAATCGTCGCAGCCCGACGAAGAAAATTGCTGGTAAACGGATACAAAGAGGTGGGACCAATGCTGAATATCAGATCCGCGCTACTGCTCACAGTGTCTATGGGTATCGGCACCGCAGCCCTCGCCGAGCGGCAGTGGCCGGAAACCACCTACGCCTGCCAGGTCATCACACATTCCGAGGCACAGGGCTTGGTGAGCATGCAGAGTTTGTCCCTGCAGGATGCCGAGTCAGGCGCAGTAGGACAGTCGGCAATAACGCTCGCGGGAAACAAAGGCGTTGCTGTCAGGGTCAAGCAGTGTATCGAGGAGCGATCGGGAGCAACATTCACCGATTCCAGCTTTCAGGGCTGGTACGCGAAACTCGACAAATAGCCGCGTTAACCCGCCTGTTGAAACTCGGCAACCCTTCTCTACTGGAAGATGGCAGACGAGCCCTGAGGGAAAGGCTTTTGCGATCAGTTGTATTGATGCCCAAGCACAGTCCTGGCGAAGCCGCCCGGAAGGCCAGGGATACTTATACTTGAGAGAATAAGCTGTCGATAACCTCCGGCAGCTCCAGCAGGCTCTCGATTTCCCGATCTGCCGGTCGACCGCCAGGCCATGTC
>TARA_R110002049_G_scaffold85550_5_pt1 | contig 12678 bp, 8 predicted proteins | sample TARA_R110002049 | Tara Oceans TARA_R110002049 (sample SAMEA4396941) | marine metagenome | biome: Polar Biome; feature: [SRF] surface water layer (ENVO:00010504); material: water (ENVO:00002006), including particulate matter (ENVO:01000060) such as... | depth 5 m | reverse complement strand
AGCAAGGCAGTTTTACACAGGCGGCAGAACATCTGGGCATCTCACGTTCAGTCATCAGCAAGTACGTTTCACGCCTGGAGGACAGACTCGGGGTCCGCTTACTCAACCGTACCACACGTCGGCTGAGCCTAACCGAGGCCGGCAGAATACTCTATGAGCGCAGCCGCCGCAGCCTGCTGGACATCGAGGATGCAGAGGCGGAGGTGTCACAATTACAGCAGGCACCACGCGGCATTCTGCGTATTAATTCGCCGATGTCATTTGGCATACTGCATATCGCGCCGCTACTTTCCGAATTCCGGGCACACTACCCCGACATCGCCATCGACATGAATCTGGATGACCGGAAAATCGACATCGTCGATGAGGGCTATGACGTCTCGGTCCGAATATCTGACATGCCCGACTCTTCACTGGTCGCAAAGCGGCTGGCATCGTGTCATCACGTCATTGTGGCTTCACCGGAATACCTGGATGCGCATGGCACCCCCCAAACACCCGATGATTTGCGCGATCACAATGTACTGTCATTCAGTTACCAATCGTCGGTGAACGACTGGCATTTCCTTTCACCCGCCAATGAAAACGTTTCAGTCGCGGTGAACAGCTCAGCACAAATCAACAACAGCCTGGCAATACGCGAGGCACTGCTGGGCGGTCTGGGTATCGCGCGAATACCGACCTTTGTGGTCGGACGGGATCTGCAACAGGGGAGACTGCAAAGCGTACTCTCGGACTATAAGATGCTGGAAGTATCCATTTACCTCGTCTACCCACAGCGTCGCCATCTATCACCCAAAGTCCGGGCTTTTGTGGATTTCATGTCGAGCAGGATATCGGATACCCCGTACTGGGATCAGGACATCCGTTAACCCGGGATCAATCCGGGGGCGGCAGGTAAAACCCTCATGGCGTACCTTTGAGTTCAATCGTGTTTCCCTCCGGGTCTCTCAAATAGATCGATGGCCCCATTCCCCGCGCGCCATAGCGGGTTGTGACGGGGTCATAGTCGACCCCCGTTTTCTGTAGGTGCTGTTCAATCGTATCCGTATCCCATGGATCAAGCTGCAGACAGACGTGATCGACATTGGGCGCCCGGTGATCGGGTTCGCGACCGCCCTGCAGCCCCAGTGGACCACTGGCATCGACTATATCAATCAGCGACATTCCAGCGCGCAGTTGGGCCAGACCGATTTCGCCTGGACCCCGCTCCAGCCTGCACCCGAGCACATCGCGGTAGAATTCAATCATGCGCTCGAAATCCATCGCCCGGAGCACGACATGATCGATATGAGAGATATTGATGGGGTTGGCGTGTTCCACAACTTTCTGGTCCATGATGTTCAACTCAACGGTAGCAGGAATAAAGCAAAGACTATAAGCTCAGATGGCCACTGAATAATCATAGCTCACGTGGAAAGACTGTTCACAATCTATGACAGATGCCTGTACGCTACAGGAATTGTCAGCAGGGGTTTATATTGCTGCTTATAGTTTGGATAATAGCGCAATGTGCACCTGATAGACGTCGCATTCGTGGTCGAGTTCACCGTGACACCCTACGGTGGCCCTGACAATATTCAGATAGTGGATGCGCAACCTGAAATAGGAAACACCAATGAGCAATGACCTGGGCATACTCTTCAGCCCCTATACACTGAACAAACTTACACTCGATAACCGTATCGTCATGGCACCCATGACCCGTGAGTTCTCACCCGATGGAATCCCCGGTGACGATGTGGCCAGTTACTATCGGCGCCGGGCGGAAGGTGGTACCGGGCTGATCATTACCGAGGGAACCACAATCAGCGACCCGGTGGCCTCCATGGGGGAGAACATCCCCGCTTTCCATGGCGAACAGGCGCTGGCAGGCTGGAAACAGGTTGTCGAACAGGTGCACGCGGCCGGCGGCAAGATCTTTCCCCAGCTATGGCATACCGGCATTGCCCGAAATCCCGCCAAAATGAAGAACTCAGAGCTGCCCAGCGCCAGCCCTTCCGGATTGCAAGCGCCCGGCAAAAAAGTCTCTGAGCCGCTGACCATCACACAGATTGAAAGCCTCATCGCGAGCTTCGCCAGTGCCGCGGCCGATGCCCAGCGACTCGGGTTTGACGGCATCGAAATTCACGGCGCCCACGGCTACCTGATCGATCAATTCTTCTGGGAGGGCTTGAACCAGCGCACCGACGCCTTTGGCGGCAGCATGGAAAATCGCGGCCGATTTGCGGTTGAGATTATCAAAGCCGCCAGGGCTGCAACCGGGCCCGACTTTCCAATTGTCCTGCGCTATTCGCAATGGAAGCAGCAGGACTTTGAAGCCAGGCTGGCTGACACGCCCGATCGGTTGGAAACATTCCTGACACCTCTGGTCGATGCCGGCCTCGACGGCTTCCACTGCTCTACCCGGCGCTACTGGGAACCGGAGTTCGATGGCAGCGACCTGAACCTGGCGGGATGGACCAAAAAACTCACGGGCAAAACGTCCATTACCGTGGGCTCTGTGGGACTGAACGCAGATTTCATCGGTGCAATTGCAATGCGCGAATCCAGTGACACACGCGCGATTGATGACTTGCTCGCGCGGCTGGATAAAGGAGAGTTCGATCTGGTCGCTGTGGGCCGCGCCCTGCTACAGGACGCTCAGTGGCCTAACAAGGTAAAAGAAGGCCAGGTAGATGCTATCCATAGCTTCAATGGCGAGGCACTGGCAACGCTGTCATAAACTGTCGGAATAGCGCCCGCTGGTTAGTCGAAGCACACTCATCGCAAAATCACCATCGGCAGATGGGTGTTCTCTATCATTTTGAGCGTATTGCTACCGAGGAATGCCTGGGCCAGCTTGGAATGTGAAAATGCGCCCATGACGAGCATTTCTACGTCATTTTGAGTTTTATACTCTGTTAATGCACTGAAAATATTGCCTTCCAGAAAAGTGGCACGCACATCAAAGCCATTTTCCAGCAGCAGCTTTTCAGTGTGCCTGAACTTATCCATCAAGCCGCTTTGATTGTTCTTTACCGTGACCAGATGACAGGTCATATTGTGCAACAGCCCACCATCAATAATCCGCTTCACGGCCCTGTCGGCGGTCGCCCGCCCGTCATACGCCAGCATAAAACTGCCGGGCTCAGAAAAATCCCTGTTGGCGATCAGCACCGGCGTATGCACCTGGCGAATGATCTGCTCTATATGCGACCCCAGTGCTTTGAAATTCTGTCCGTGACTTTCTCCACAGCGGCCGATCACCACTAAGCGGGCGTCGGACTCCAGATCGCAGATAGCCTCGACAATATCGCTATGCCGCTGCGTCTTTTCAATCTGCTCACAACCTTTCTCCAGCGCCAGCTTTTGCGCGTGGTCGAGCATCTCCTTGCCCAGCTCCAGTGCCAACCTGCTTCTTTTCTCATCGAGTGATGCCATTTCATGCAGCAGTGCCGAGCGCGCGCCAAGCCCTATAGCTCCACTGAGATCTTCAATCTCTGCGGTAGTCTTCTTTTCAATAGCGTGTAAGAACAGGAGAACCTTGTTGAGTTTTCCGGCCGCCCAGATACCCGCATTGCAAACAGCGTCTGAGTAGGCTGAGCCATCTACACATGTAATTATTTTATGCATTGTTATCTCCCTAGTGTCCGGCCATCAGTTTTTCAACTTCGTCGGGATCATTATGGACTCCGAACTTATCGACAATCGTTTCTGTGGCCTCGCTCATACCGATGATCTCTACATCAGCGCCCTCACGCCTGAACCTGATCACAACCTTATCGAGCGAGGAAACCGCAGTGATATCCCAAAAATGGGCGTGTGTCAGGTCAATGACCACTTTATCGACCACCTCCTTGAAGTCAAATGACTCGATAAACTGCTCAGACGATGCGAAGAACACCTGCCCGGCCACCTGATACACGCGCACGCCTTCATCCTGCTGCTCTGTTCTGACCACCATGAACCGGCCGATTTTGTTGGCAAAGAACAGCGTTGCCAGCAACACGCCCACAAGCACACCAACCGCCAGGTTATGCGTCGCCACCACTACGATTACTGTCGCGATCATAACGATATTGCTCGATAGCGGATTCTTCCCCAGATCCCTCACGGAACTCCACGAGAACGTCCCTATCGACACCATCACCATCACAGCCACCAGCGCCGCCATCGGAATCTGTTTAAGCCACTCATCCAGAAACACGATCATGATGATCAGAAACACACCCGCCAGAAAAGTAGACAGGCGTCCGCGGCCACCGGATTTTACATTGATAATCGACTGGCCGATCATTGCACAACCGGCCATACCACCCATCAGGCCAGCACCGATGTTCGCGATCCCCTGGCCCTTACACTCCTGGTTGCGGTCACTTTTGGTATCCGTCAGGTCGTCGACGATGGTGGCGGTCATCATGGACTCCAGCAAGCCAACAACGGCCATTGCGATGGAGTAAGGCAGGATGATCATCAGCGTTTCGAGGTTGAGAGGGACCTCTGGCCAGAGGAATACCGGCAGCGTATCCGGCAACTGGCCCATATCGCCGACAGTGCGAATGTCCAGGCCCAGAGCCAGCGCCACAGCTGTCAGCGCCACGATGCACACCAGCGGCGAGGGGATTGTTTTGCCGATCACAGGAACATAGGGAAACAGGTAGATGATCCCCAGACCCGCTGCCGTCATCGCATAGACGTGCCACGTGGCATTGGTTAGCTCAGGTAACTGCGCCATAAAGATGAGGATGGCCAGGGCATTCACAAACCCGGTCACCACAGACCGGGACACAAAGCGCATCAGCCCCCCCAGCTTCAGGAAGCCGGCAATGATCTGAAAGACGCCCGTTAACAGCGTCGCGGCCAGCAGGTATTGCAGGCCGTGGTCTTTCACCAACGTGACCATCAGCAGCGCCATGGCACCGGTTGCCGCGGAGATCATACCGGGACGGCCGCCTACTATCGCAATCACGACAGCGATACAGAACGAGGCGTACAGCCCCACCTTTGGATCGACACCGGCAATAATGGAAAAGGCAATGGCCTCGGGGATTAGGGCCAGCGCTACAACCAGCCCAGCGAGCACATCTCCACGTATATTGGAGAGCCACTCAAGTTTCATTTTCTGAAGCATAGGAAACCTTGTAATGTAAATTCAAACAGCACTGCATACAGCGATGAAAGGATGACGGGCGGGCCGTTCTTCCGCTATAGCTATGGATTTCGCATTGGTTTATCGATAATTGCTGGTGCCAACCGGGGTACCGGCACAGAGATGTCACCCAAAGAGAGATGACGTTTGGAAGGAAGTGCTTATGGCGGCGCAGTAAACAAAGCGATTTACCTTAGATCACAACGAACTAAACAGCTATTGTACTACATTTATTGTGCGAGCAGCCCATTTAATCATTGTTGCTTATCACAAATAATAACGGTTGCTGACGAACCCCGTTTAGCCGTGTCGATTCACAACCAGCCAACCGCGTCATCAACCCTTACTCGCTCATCACAACCTCTTCCAGTACCTGCCCCGCAGCCCCCGAGGGAGGCTTGATGCCCATATAGGCCGCGAGCGTTACCGCAACGTCAACGGTTTCGACCCGTCTTTCAACCGTCCTTGGCTGCAGATGGGCACCTGCAAAAACCAGTGGCACATGGCTGTCGTAGTTCCAGGGCGAGCCGTGGGTCGACGCTACGGTAAGTCCGTCGAAATCATTGATGAACCAATTCGGCTCGAAGACCACAAAGATATCCCCGGAGCGTTTGGTATTGAAATTATTGATCACCGCTCGATAAAGATCGGTATCTGGAAGATTGCCGTGGCGCAGGGCAGTGCTCGATACCGCTAGAGAGACGCCGTGGAACCTGGACAGCTCCTCCACAACGTCCTCTTCAAGCGCCTGCTGGTCTATCCGTTTGTTGTTCCTGACCTCTGCACTGAAATACAAATAGGGGTGCTCATACGTTTCGATAAGAGTGCCCTCGATAGCAAACTTCGCCTTGATACGCGAGAGCGCAGCGGCCTTGTCCCAACTGCCAGGGTCGACATAACCGGCAGGAATACCCAGACTGTTCAGATAGCCCGGCGCATCCGGGCCGCCGTGGTCTGCCGATAACACGATTAATGTGTTATCGAGGCCCACCTGCTTATCCACGAAGGCAAAAAGCGCCTCAAGGGTGCGATCAAGTCGCAGGATATTATCTTCTGACTCCAGACTGGATGGCCCAAATACATGGCCGACGTAGTCTGTCGAGGAAAAACTGATGCTCAGGTAATCCGTAATCGAATCGGTACCGAGTTGCTCCTCCACCAGTGCCGCCTTCGCGAAATCCAGAACCAGCTCGTCGCCCGCTGGGCTCAGGGTGAGTAGCGTGGTGTAGTATCGGCTATCGCCCGGCCCATACTCGTGTGGGAAGACCCGACCAAACCCGCCGACATCGCTCTCCCACTCACGGTCATCGGAGTGACCAAACAGATAGCTGTCCTGTTCGTGCAGCAACTGCCACTGCTGCCCCGCATAGCGCTTCACGAGTTGTTTGTCGTTCCACTGCGTCACCCAGGCGGGATATTGGTCGCGGTAATAATTGCTGGTGACGAATTCGCCGCCGGACTTGGAGAACCAGTAAGCCGTACCCGAGTGCCCGGCCATTGATATCGCCCCCCTATCCTTGACCGAGATACCGATGGCCTTGGCTTCGCCCCCGGTATTACTGCGCAATTCATCGGCGAAAGTCGTCACCAGCATCGCCGCCGGCGAGCGCCCGTCACTGCGCGCCGCGCGCTGGGTTGGATCGATCTCGGTCCCCGCATCTACGGCTGCACCATCGGTCAATAGGCGATAACGCGAGTCTTCGACATTGTAGGTGGTAAAGCCCGTCTCACGGTCGAACCATAGGTTACCCACCATGCCGTGAACGGCAGGGTGAGCGCCGGTCGCCAGAGTGGCGTGACCGACGATTGTCTCGGTGTTGGCATGGCCGTGATGAGCGTTGGGATAGACAACGCCGGACTCCCAAAGATAGCGAAAGCCCCCCTCACCAAGGCGGTCGTAATATCGGGTAGGGAGATCTCCGCGCAGTTGGTCGACGGTTATCTGCAAAATCAGTTTCGGTTTGTCAGCTGAGTATGCGTGGGCGGCAAGAGCACTGGCTACCATCAGAAAAGTGACTGTCGCCGACCTGCCTGCTTTGTTCATCATAGCGCTTTCCTTTGCTCAGGGCGCGGACAAACCGGGCGCCAGTGGTGCCCGGTTATCCAATCGCCAGTACTTCAACATCAATTGCTGACAGAATTACTCTGCAAGGTTTCCAGTACTTTGTTGAGATTAAAGCTACCCGCTTCCTGCCGCGGAGGGAACTCCTGATAGGTGGCCAGATGCTCTGCAACATAGTTTACTGCAGGCAAAATCATATAGGCGCGATCAAAACGCCACATATCGTAGGGAGCGGCCTCTACATCTGCCCGCTCAAAGGGGTCGCCGCGCAGGTCGAACAGTTTTGGCAAACGCAGCACCACCATCGGGTCCTGCCATACGTCAAAGCCGTGCGCGCGCTGCTCCATGAACACCATTTTCCAGCGCCCGTACCGCAGGTTTGCCAGCTGGCCGTCATCCGTCCAGTAGAAAAACTCCTGGCGTGGCCCTGTTTCTACGTCACCGCGAAAGTAGGGCAACAGATTGTAGCCATCCAGATGAACTTTGTAGTTCCGGCCGATAGCACTGTGGCCTTTGAGCAGCTTTTCCTTGATGTCTGGCTCTCCTGCCGCTGCCAAAAAAGTCGGCAGCATATCCTCATGGGAAAACACGTCATTGTAGACAGTTCCCGGCTCGATCACGCCGGGCCACTTGATCATCGTAGGAACACGATAACCGCCTTCCCAGTTAGTGTTCTTTTCGTTGCGAAACGGCGACATACCGCCGTCCGGCCAGGTGAACATCTCAGCACCGTTATCGGTAGAGTACATGATAATGGTGTTGTCCTCGATGCCCAGCGCATCGAGCTTCGCCAGCAGTTCACCGACATGCTTGTCGTGCTCCGCCATACCGTCGGCATAGATGCCAAGCCCTGTAACGCCTTCGGATTCGGGCTTAAGATGCGTGTTGACATGCATGCGCGTGGAATTCCACCAGAGGAAGAAGGGCTTGTTGGCCTTGACGGCTCGCTCCATGAAGTTGATCGCGCCAGCTGTCACCTCCTCATCCACGGTTTCCATGCGCTTTTTCGACAGCGGCCCGGTGTCTTCAATTGTGCCATCCGCGCTCGACATGATGACGCCTCGCGGACCAAATTTCTTGGCAAATTCCGCGCCCTTGGGGTAGTCCGGGCTCTCGGGTTCTTCCTCGGCATTCAAGTGATACAAGTTGCCAAAGAACTCATCGAAACCGTGGTTGGTAGGCAGGTGCTCGTCCAGATCACCCAGGTGATTTTTACCGTACTGGGCAGTCATGTAGCCATGGTTCTTCAACAGCCCTGCCAGCGTCGGATCTTTTTCAGAGATACCCTCTTTTGCGCCCGGCAGACCGACTTTCAAAAGGCCGGTTCGAAACGGGCTCTGCCCGGTAATAAACGCTGCCCGGCCCGCGGTACAGCTTTGCTGCCCATACCAATCGGTAAACAGCCCGCCCTCAGAGGCGATAGAATCTATGTTGGGCGTTCGATAACCCATCATCCCGCGATTGTAAGCACTGGTGTTGAACCAGCCCACATCGTCGCCCCAGAGAACGAGAATATTGGGCTTCTCCTGAGCCTGTGCGACATTCATCGCAAAGAGGCTGGAGAACAACGACAAGACGATGCCCGGCCATAAGTGAGTTTTGACACTTGATAGTCGCTTGATAGGGTTAACCATAAGTCCAGCTCCTGCTTGGTGTGGGGATTACTTTATTCAGGCACAGAACTGTATACGCGCCCGGTTTCCATCTGGATCAATGGCACCCACATTTTCAGGTATCTAGCTGAGGATGACTTGTTTTTGGGCACGCAGGCCCACTGTGCGCCGCCAGCGCCTGCGATCTCAAATCGGCGGTTCCGTCCACAATCGCCCAAGTGGCCTGGAGGCGAAGACAATATTCAGCCACCAAAAGTGGCTATGCAGAGTGTCCATGGACGACTTCCCTACCAATGTTGTACGCAGCACATCATACCTATATGCCGCGGGGCGTTGCGGGCAATATCTCGCTGCAATACACCGAGATGCTATGTCCAGTGCTGCTGTCGATACGCCTCCGCCCGCTCAAGTTGCCCGGATTTCTCGAACGAGAGCAACAGAAACTCGTGGAGTACTTCCCGTTGTTCATTGGAACCTCCCATCGCGGCGCCACCGCCTGTTGCCAGCGCCTGCGAGATTAAGTCGGCGGCCGCGGACCAATCGCCGCGGCCCGCTGCCAGCACGCCCCGTGCATAGCCCAACCACTGCACGGTGAGAGCATCGCGGCGCGCCGCATCCTGCTGCGCCTCCACATATTCACGCATTGTCGTATTGACTGCTGCCTCGGCCTCATCGAGCCTTCCAAGCCTCGTCAGGGCGTGCACCACGAGAACGTCGTGCAGCGGATCCAGCGAGCGCACAGGCAGGACCACATACTCAAGTACGTTGGCCCAGCGCAACACGAGGGGATTTTCCTCGCCGTACTTCTCGCGACGCAGCTCGTACTTGAGCAGCAAACCGAGCGCGCCGAGCTGATCCTGCACGTCTGAACGATCCGTACGTGCGAAGGCGCGGCCGTCGTCAACAGGCACTGGCTCTTCAAACGGCCACACATATTGGTCAAAAATATGTTCCACCGCATCCCAGTGACCGAGAGCGAGATGGGCAATCGCGAGGTGAAAGTAGTTGTGGGTGTACATGAAGGACATACAATCATCCCAACTGCTGGCGTGTGCCTGGAGGAATGCTGTGCCTTCCTCGTGCCGGCCGCTGAAGTAAAGCGTATGCGCGAGGCAGTGCTGGGCCCAGACGTCGCGGGCATCCAGTTCCAGCGCGCGGCGCGCCGCAACCTCGGCGAGACTACCTTGACCGTTCTGCTCCAATGCAAAGCTGAGCAGCCCATAGAACAGCGGCGTCTGCTGGCACTCTGCCTCGGATAATCTGGCCGCGTGCAGCATCGCCTCAGCATCGCCCAGCACAAATGCCACCAGCTGTGTTCGCTTGAGCATAAACAGGTCCGCAGGGTACTGCTTGAGCGCATGCAGCAGCGTCGCCAGTGCAGCGTGGGGCTCGCCCTCAAGCAACCACTGGCGCATCGCGAGACTCAGCGCCCGCTCTCTGGCCGTGGGAGGACAAAGCCCGGCCTCCTCCACCCGCAGCGCATGCTGCAATTGCTGTTGGGTCTCAGCAAGATTCCCCTTGGCCAGGTAATAGTCCGCCGCCAGTACGCGCACCAGCACATTCTCAGGTTCAATCTCAAGCGCCTCAAGCGCGCTTTGCCACTGAGCTGAGTACCGAAGGACAGCATCCTCGTAACGGATGACAGCAGCTCTGGCGACAGGATCCTCCACACTCATGCAGGCCTCTCTGATCGCGACTACAGGCATAGCTTACCGCCAGATGGTTTGTTAAAGCACATGGAGGGCTCCCGGCACAGTCTTTTCTGCGCTGGGTATTATGTGCACAAACCACTGAGAAAACGCAAATTCCCTTGGGTTTCAAGTCTCATGCAAGGTGAGAGTAGAGGTATTGTCCTAAGCGTCTTCACGCTCTTCGCTGTGGCGCATCGGTGGCAAAGGCGGTGCATTCCCGTCTTTATCCACACCGAAATAAAGCGTCTGATGTGGGAACGGAATCTCAATATTGCGCGCATCAAACACCTGTTTGATCCGCCGATTGAACTCCCGCCCGACCCGCCATTTCTCGCGCGCGATGGTCTTGGTGCGCGCCTTGATCACTACAGCACTGTCGGCAAACTGATCGACACCCAAGACCTCCAGTGGCTCCAGGATGTATTGCCCAAACTCATCGCTGGCGCGCATGTCTTCGTCAATTTCTTGCAGGCACTGCACAACATCGTCCGTGTTCTCCCTGTAGGCCACGCCGACATCCAGCATGTAGTAGCTGAAATCCTTGGTGAGGTTGTCCACGATATCGATCGCGCTGAACGGTATCGTATGCACCGTTCCCTCCAGTGAGCGCAATTCAATCTTGCGCATTGAAATGTGCTGCACATAGCCCGTTCGACCCGCGACAGATACTACATCACCGATCTGCAGCAGATCCTCAATAAGTATGGTAAAGCCGGTGAGAAAATCCTTAACCAGCGTTTGAGCGCCAAAACCGATGGCGATACCCACGACGCCAGCACCGGCGAGAAGCGGCACGACATCGATACCCAACTCAGAAAAAATGACCAGTGTCGACAACAGGATAATTACTACGGAAATGACGTTGCGTAGAATGGGGAGCAAGGTCTGCGCCCTGCGGCTGTTGAGATTATTCTCGCGGCTGGCGATAGATTCGATGAATGCGTTGGTGAGCTCCCAGATGGTGAGAAACAACAATACGACCAGTAGCGTTGCCACCAGGGTTTGTACCGCAGCTGTCATGACCGACATTATGCTGGAGCCACTATCGGGTTCAAATATGATGACAACGCTGGCGTAAACCCAGGCAGAGACAGCGACGCCAAGAACGGCGTATCGCTGCCAGGTGAAGATGGAACCAAAGCGCGTAGCTTGCAGCCGCAAACGTCTGCGGAGGTTTTTCAGGTGGGAGTCAAGCGTTCTGGCCAGCCACATATTAAGCAGCCCAACCAAACCGACCACAAAGCCCAGCACAGCGACCGCCGCTATTTTTCCGATACTGCTGGCACTGAGGTCCTGACGCGAAAGCACCGACAGATAGTTCTTCAGGAACAGGCCGACTTTCTGGTCGAGCTGCAGCGCGTCACTCAACTCCAATGTCTCCCGGGCGCCCGTTTCCTGCTGCACCTTCTCAAAGGTTTTAACCTGCTGTAAAAACGCCTCTCTCGCACTGGGGTCCTCCAGCAACCGGATCAGCTTGTCCAGTTCCTGCTGGCTGACTTCCTCTGTGGTGGGTTGCTCCACACCCAGCGGCTGCGCCGTGACCTCAGCAGTTTGCAGCATCATCAGCCCAGCCAGCGCAACGGCGAGGTACAGCGATTTGAAGAAACCGGATTGCCACCCAGATAACATTCCCTGCTGTAACATCGACTCTCTCCTGTAGGACATGCCCCGCAAAGGTCTTGCTGGCTTCACTCCTCTACTGTCTGATGCAATCTGTATGCCAGCCAGAGCAAGAGCGGAAACGCGGCGAGAATAGCTCTCAGTTCGCTGCGGCGGCGTTCTCAGCGCAGATTTTTCAATGACGACTGCAATTCTTGCAATCACCCGCCAGTGGCCTCGTCAGGGAAATCCCTGCAACATTATCCTGCTCTGCTGCGATATATCCGCGGGAGGGCAAAACCCTGCGACAATTTGCCACATCTGCTAGCGCTTCAAACTTGTCTACAATGCCGCCCCTGAAATGGAACCAGACACGGAGAGATTCATGGGCTTTCACCGACGCCCCCTACTCGTCGCAATGCTGACTTGCGCCTCAACCCTTGCCAACGCCGACCGCATAGAGCACACCGAGGAAATCAGCGAAGTGCTGGTTACCGCCACAGATTGGGATTCAGCCAATGGCGCGACTCAGCTCACTGCGGATGATTTGCGCCCCAAACGCGCTGCCACCAGCGATAGTGC
>TARA_R110002049_G_scaffold175392_1_pt1 | contig 12682 bp, 9 predicted proteins | sample TARA_R110002049 | Tara Oceans TARA_R110002049 (sample SAMEA4396941) | marine metagenome | biome: Polar Biome; feature: [SRF] surface water layer (ENVO:00010504); material: water (ENVO:00002006), including particulate matter (ENVO:01000060) such as... | depth 5 m | reverse complement strand
CCTCCGCGTTCGCTACAGGCGGCGCACTGGTACAGCGCGCTTTCGAAGCCGTCGATGAAGATTTTCACCGCGACAACGACGGTTTTACCTGGCTCGCCAACCTCACCTGGTTCGCTACTGAGGAGATTATGTTGTTCGGTTCTGTCTCCACCGGCAGTAAATCGGGCGGATTCAATGGCGTTGCCGGCGAGGGAGCACAGCGCGAGTTCGACGATGAGGACACCACCAACTACGAGTTGGGGATCAAGTCCGAACTGTTCGATAGGCAACTGCAATTGAATGCCACCGCCTTCTACACAGAATTTGACGACCTGCAGTTCCTGGCGCAACAACCCACCGGCGTCGGCACGTTTGTCAGCAATGCCGCAGCCGCCACCAGCACCGGTATCGACCTGAGCTTTTCCGCCGCGCCGTGGGACTTCCTGATGCTGAGCGGTGGACTGCAATATCTGGATGCAGAGTACACTGATGGAGAGCTGGATGAGCTGAACTTCAATGTACCTTACGCGCCCGACTGGAGTGGCACTCTTTCAACGACCTTTTTGCTACCCCTCGCCAGCGGTGTCACTTACCTGCGCAGCGATTACAGTTTTATGGGCGATCACTACACCAGCCCGACCTATCAGCCCTCCAGCGCAGAGCAGAATAAGACGCTGCTGAATGTCCGTCTGGGGTGGCGCAACGACAACTGGGATGCCGCGCTGTGGGTGAAGAACGCGACCGACGAAGCATACTCGAACCTGTCGCTGGCGCCGGTGGCGTATTCGGGAACGGCTGGAGAATACCTTGAGGCACCCCGAACATGGGGCGTTACAGTGCGCTATACCTTTTTCTGATTGTTGCGACGCACTACCTTTGACACCGGCTGCCCTCAGGCAGAGGTTTTTACCAACTCAGTTCGGCCAGTAAATGTATTCGTCGCCCGGCTCAAAGTACTCGGCCAAGGTCTTGTCGATCGCGACAGGCATCTCCACGATATACGGGTACAACGGTTTTCGGCCCGCTGCGCGATGCGCGTCCAGCAGAGACATCAGTTCATCGCGTTTATCGGCACGTGACTCAGCCAGATTGTGCTGCTCGGTTGGATCTTCGGCCAGGTTGTACAACCAGGCCTTGTCCGGATTATCCGAGACCTGCAACTTCCAGTCGCCATGGCGCACTGCGCGGTAGTACCCGCTCTGCCAGAACAGCGTCTCCCGGTCCCAGCGCTGCGCGCCCTCCCCCGTGGCCAGCGGTAGTAAGTCACGGCCATCAATGGCGACATTTTTTGGTGGCTCAGTGCCGGCGGCCGCAGCGATTGTCGGCATCAGATCGATATGGGCGACGGGCGTATCCACCAGAGTTTCAGCTGCGATGCGTTGCGGCCATTTCATAAACAGTGGCACGCGCAAACCGCCCTCGAAGTTGCTCAGCTTCCAGCCGCGAAACGGTGCGTTGATGTCGGGCAAACCGATATAGCCCGGGCCGCCATTGTCGCTGGAAAAAATTACCAGCGTGTTATCGGCCAGGCCCTCTTCTTCCAGCGCCTGATTAATGCGACCCACGCTGCGATCCAGCGCGCGTACCATGGCCGCATACACCCGCAGGTGATGGGGCTGTATATCACCCACGGCCTCATAGTCCTCGCGGGTTGCCTGCAGCGGTGTATGCGTGCCCCAGTGGGCGAGATACAGAAAAAACGGGCGATTGCGATTGGCGCGAATCACCGCGATGGCTTCGTCTGTCCAGTAATCGGTGAGATAACCGCCGGGTTCAAACCGCTCCTCGCCACGATTATTGAACGAGGCTGCGTAATCCATTCGGGCCCAGAGGAACCTGTCGATTGGGTCGAAATCCAGCTTCGCATTCACCACGCCGGGATCATCCTCTGGCAGATAGAGGCCACTTGCCATCAGCAGGCTGTCATCGAAACCCTGGTCTATCGGCGCAAAACCCTCACTGCGGCCCAGATGCCATTTACCGATATGCGCGGTGTAGTAACCCTTCTCACGCAGCACCTCTGCAACCGTTACCTCGGCGCTGGGAAGGCCCTGCTGCTCATAGGGCGGAGCCGCAGCGGCGCCCGCTTCATGGAACAACCCCGGCGGCAAACCATTCTCTATGCTGTCACTCACAGCACCGACCATCGGCCCCATACCGGAAGGCGTGGGCGTGAATTCAAAGCCCGTACGCGTGGGGTAGCGCCCGGTCATAATCATTGCCCGGGAAGGCGCGCAGGTGGCATTACCGGCATAGGACTGCGTGAACACGGCACCGGCGGCGGCGAGCTGATCGATGTTGGGCGTTTGCACGCGGCCGTCGGCTACGCCCCCGCCAAATGTGGAGAGATCGTTGTAGCCCAGATCATCTGCCACTATAAGAATAATATTGGGCGGCTGCTGCACACCCGGTTGACGCGTGGCAGGCCCCTGCTCCCAGGGTATCGGGCGATTCGGCGCGACAACAAATTCCCGCTCAGACTGGAACTTGACCAGCGCCAGCATCAGGTCGATGCGGTTTAACCACGCGACAGCCCCCAAAGCGACTATCACCAGCAGCGAAGCAATAAGGAATTTCTTCACGGTGCACCTCTGGTGATAGTTCGTGAGCTACAGAGTTATCAAAACGATCAGGCTGTACCGGCTATTCCCGCCAGGCGCTCGTTGATGATAGAACGGGCATCGGCAACAATCGTTTTCACCAGATCTTCACAGCTGGGTATATCGTTGATCAAACCGCCGCACATACCTACGGTAACCATACCCGCCTCAATATCACCGGTCGTCCAGGCCTTTTCCTGATTCGCACCGGACACGAGATGGTGCACCATACCGAAGTCCCCGCCTTCAGCCTCGATCTCAGCCACTTTATCGGCCACGCTGTTGCGGTAAACCCGCGCCGTGTTTTTGTAGGTTCGGAAAATGAGACGTGTCTGGGTCTCGTCCATTTCGACAATTTTCTGCTTGATACCTTCATGTATCGGCGCTTCCTTGGTGACCATGAAGCGCGACCCCATATTGATGCCCTCACATCCCAGCGCCAGCGCTGCAGCGAGACCGCGACCATCGGCGATCCCGCCGGAGGCCAGTACCGGAATTTTCAGCGCCTGCGCTGCGGCGGGGAACAGCACGAGGCCACCCACGTCCTGCTCACCCGGATGACCAGCACATTCGAAACCGTCGATACTGACAACATCAACACCGATACGTTCGGCTTTCAGCGCGTGTCGGACTGCGACACATTTGTGGATAACCTTCACACCGTTGGCCTTGAGGCGTTCCATAAACGGCTCCGGGCTGCGCCCGGCGGTTTCTACAATCTTTACGCCGCTATCAATAATCACATCCAGAATATCGTCGTAGTTGATCTCTGTTGTGACAACGCCCACTGTCAGGTTTACTGCAAAAGGCTTGTCGGTGAGTGAACGACATTTTTCAATCTCTGCGCGCAAACCCTCCAGTGTTGGCTGGGTCAGCGCAGTCATCACGCCCAGCGCGCCCGCATTGGACGCAGCGGCTGCCAGTTCGGCAGTCCCCACCCGCATCATGCCACCGCAAACGATCGGCGTTTCAATACCCAACAATTCTGTCAATCTGGTTTTCATAGTCTTGGCTCCCTGAGCGTGTTCTGCGTGCTGCAAATTGTGCAGAGACTTTATATATCGGCATATAGTATGTCAAATAATTCCCGGCGGCCCTGGAGTGCCTAAAATCGATTTTAGTACCCTGTTGGCGCCCGGCAGGGTATCTTCATGCGGATATATGCCAGTCGGCACTCCCTAAAGAGGGGGCTGCTGTGAACGGCCGCGACAATAAGGTGACAGACATCCACAGCAACACCCACACTTCGACGAAGATTTTCTACGGTATTGGTGGCGGCGTTTACGCTATCAAGGAAGCGGCCTACGCGATCTTTATCCTCCTGTTCTATACGCAGGTGCTGGGCCTGTCCGGGACGGTGACTGGCGCGATAATGGCGATCAGCCTGATTTGGGACGGCATCTCGGACCCATTGATAGGAAGCTGGTCGGACCGACTGCGCAGCCGGTATGGCCGGCGACACCCCTTTATGGTGTACAGCACGCTGCCGATTGCGATCGGTTTTATTGGACTTTTCGCACCGCCGGACAGCGTGGTCGATTCATCGACATTGCTCGCCTGCTGGCTGCTGTTCTGGTCGCTCTGGGTACGAACCTTTATCACCGGCTTTACCATTCCGCACCTTGCCCTCAGCGCAGAACTGACCAGCGATTATCACGGGCGCAGCCAGTTGATGGCGATGCGGCTGGGTTCGATGTTCCTCGTCGGCCTGCTGTTACCGGCGCTCGCGCTGACCATGATCTTCGATGCCACGGGAGACCTGGACGGGCGTTTTGTCGCGGGAAATTACCCTGTGTACGGGCTGCTGTCTGCAGGCCTTGCCACCGTATTGAGCTTTGTCAGCGTGATGGGGACACGCCATCACACCAGCCTGCCGGACCTGACAGGCGAGCGCTACACCCTGCCCCTCCTCCGCGATTTCTTCGACGATATACGCCAGACCTTTCGCAACCGGATGTTCCGCACAATGCTCGGTTTTGAAGTGGCCTCGGCGATCGGATGGGGCTGTTATACGACCCTCAACATTCTCGTGGCGACTTATGTGTTTGAGTTCAGCTCGGATGAAGTCGCCGTGATTCTGGCGGTGCCCGGACTGTTGGCCATCGTGCTGGCTGGCGCGATGCTCAAACCGCTCAGTGAGCGCTGGCAGAAACCGCAACTGCTGCGCCTGTCCGTCTGGGGCATGCTGTTCAATTCCCTGTGGCTGCTGCCGCTCAAGCTGGCAGACATGCTGCCTGCCAATGGCAGCCCACTACTGTTGCCGCTGGTGCTGCTCAGCAGCACGGTGTTCATGTTCTTCTTTTTCTTGCGCGCGATCAATGCGATGTCGCTGGTGGCGGACATCACCGATCAGCATGAGATTGAAGCCGGTGAACGCAAAGAAGGTGGATTTTTCGCGGTGATGACGTTCGTCGTCAAGATAGCCAGCCTCGTCGGGCCGCTGTATGGCGGTATCGTTCTCGATGTGATCGGCATGACCAACAAGGACCTTCCGGGTGAGGTGGCTGAGCCCGCACTGACCGGCTTGATGTGGGCCTCTCTGTCGATGGGTATTCTCACCCTCGTGATCGCGCTGCGCTATGCCTATACATTCAAGTTCAGCAAAGAGCAGATGGAGGCGATACAAGTCACGTTGCATGCACAACGCACGGCCAACTGAACAGCGCGTGTCAGTCGGCGTCGCGAAAGCGCTCGCGCAGCACGTTCTTCTGCACTTTGCCCATTGCATTGCGCGGCAGGACATCGACGATCTCCACGCGCTTGGGCACCTTGAAGTTGGCCAACTGCGTCCTGCAGTGAGCGATTACCGCGTCAGCGCTGGGAGCACCGGGGGCTGGCGAGATGCTGTCGGGGACAATGACAGCAACCACCGCCTCCCCAAAGTCGGCGTGGGGAACGCCGATAACGGCCGATTCACCCACGCCTGGCATATCATCGATCACCCGTTCAATTTCCTTGGGATACACATTGAGGCCGCCACAGATCACCATGTCCTTGGCGCGCCCGACGATAGAAATATATCCGTCTTCGTCGATCACGGCCTTATCACCCGTGTTGAAGAAACCATCGGCGGTAAAATCCTCCGCAGTCTTCTCCGGCATCCGCCAATAGCCACTGAACACATTGGGCCCCTGCACCTGCAGGTTGCCAATCTCGCCTGTCGCCAGGGGTGTTCCACTATCGTCGACGATGCGAACACGGACATCAGGCAGTGCCGTGCCGACCGTACCCGCGCGGCGCTCACCGTGTAGCAGGTTGGATGTATTCATGCCGGTCTCGGACATGCCGTAGCGTTCGAGAATGGTATGCCCGGTACGCGCTTCAAATTCCACAAATGTCTCAGCCAACAATGGTGCGGAGCCCGATATAAACAAGCGCATATTCTCGCAACATTCAGGACCAAAATCGGGATTATTCAACAGGCGGGTATAGTACGTGGGAACACCCATCATCACGGTGCACTCAGGCAGCGCAGCAACGGCGGCCTTATCATCGAAACGGCTGTGCCACGCCATGCTCGCGCCACTGAGTAACACGCAGTTCACCGCGACAAATAAACCGTGCACATGGTAGATCGGCAGCATATGCAACAGCCTGTCCGCAGCGGAAAACCCCCACAGGTCAACCAGCGTGGTGGCATTGCTGCGCAGATTCTCGTGGCTCAGCACAATGCCTTTTGGCCGCCCGGTAGTACCCGATGAATACAGCAGGGCCGCCATGTCTGAGCCCTTGCATTGGGCGACTTCAGCCTCTGCGCTGGACATCGCGGCGTGCGCCATCAGGCTACCACTGCCGTCAGCATCGAGAGTGAGCACCGCTTTCACCCCCTCCCCAGGCAGCACGGATTGCAGCGTATCGAGCGCCTCCTGCGCACAGACCACAATGCTCGGTTCGGCATTATCCAGAAAATACGCGAGTTCAGCCGCGGTGTAGGCGGTATTCAGTGGATGATAGACCAGCCCGGCACGCAGACAGGCCAGGTAGAGAAACAAATTCTCGACCGACTTCTCAACCTGTACCGTGACCCTGTCACCGGCGATTGCACCCGCCTGTAACAGGCTGTTGGCAATTCGTGCTGAGGCCTCCTCGGCATCGGCGTAGGTGACGCGACGCCCCTGCCCGGTAAGCAGCAGCGTATCGGGATCTGCCGGAAACGCTTTCAGGTAGTGTGCGTAGAGGTTGGCGTTATCACTCATGCTGGGCTATCTCGGCTGCTTGTCGGTCTGCTTGCTGGGCCCGTGAGACTATGCCAAGCTACCTGCCAATTCACAAGTTGATATCTACGGAAGGTACCTCATGCAGCTGGAATCCAAAGTCGCGGTCATCACCGGTGCAGCACGCGGACTGGGGCGCGCCTACGCCGTTGCAATGGCGGCAGAAGGCGCCTCCGTTTTGGCCTGTGATATCAGTGACTGCAGCGAAACCGTCGCCGAGGTAACAGCGGCCGGTGGTCGCATTGAATCCGTTGTTACCGATATCACCGACATGGCAAGCTGCCGCGCAATGGCAGAAGCCGCTGTCTCCGCGTTCGGCAGGATCGACATTCTGGTCAATAACGCAGCACTGTACGCAACACTCAAAGGTGCCCGCTTTGAAGACCTCGATGAAGCGCAGTGGGACGCGGTGATGAACGTCAATATCAAGGGCGTATGGCAGTGCTGCAAAGCCGTCGTGAAACCGATGCGCGAAGCCGGTGGCGGCTCGATCATCAATGTCTCGTCACTCGCTGCGGTCTACGGCTTGCCCTACGGCCTGGATTATGTCGCCTCCAAGGCGGCCGTCATCGGCATGACGCGGGGCATGGCGCGCGAGCTCGGCAAAGATCTTATCAGGGTCAACGCCATCGCTCCTTCAGCGGTTATGACCGAGGGCACACAGGATTTCTTTGGTGAGAAGTTTGAAAAAGCCAAATCCGTTATCGCGCAGGGCCAGATCATACAACGCAATCTGGACCCGGCTGACCTGACCGGTACAGTTGTCTATCTCGCCTCGGACGCCAGCAGCCTGGTCACGGGGCAGACCCATATGGTGGATGGCGGCTCCTGGTTCCTGTAAGCGGAACGACTCCACCAGTGAGCGGCACTCTATTCATTGAGCAGGTACCGGGCTGATCTGCTATAGCGCTATTGATCGCAAGCAAAGGTCAGCGACAGGACTGTGCCGCGTTCCACATCGTGCAACATTCCGGCTGAGATATTCTGATGCCAGTGCCACGCGGCAAAGATCAACTTCTCACTCACCCAGCGCACATCAATAGCCCCGCTGACGCCGGGAATACTGATACGCTGCAAATCGCTGCGCTCGGAATCAATGTCAATTGTACTCAGTGCCAGCGGGCCCTGATGTGGGCTGGGGGACATCAACCAGAATTGATAGGCCCCATTGGGAGACAGCACACCCGGCAGAGAGCGATCCATGCGCACCACGCGGGATAACTCGATAGACTTGCGCAGTTGTACTTCGCTATTGGCGCTGAGCGGACAGCTTGGCTCAACGCCACTCTCTGGCTCCGGGGCAGCAGCAGAAAACGATATGACACAGTTCGTCGCCAGCGCTAGCACCATTCGCCGAACACCTGTTGAAACCGCGCTGCTGTGCATTGAAGCTCCCATTAACAGCCCCTTGAGTAAAACCAGGCGGTGAGCTTACCGCTACTGGAAAACGCCGGAACCCAGCCCTCTTCCAACACGTTGTCCATCCCGAGTGTGCTGTCGTCACCGTCAGGGGAGCACGGGTCGACACGTGGAATTTGCACGTTCAGCCAGAGTCCTTTTTCAGTCTCTTTCACGTCGATGACCGTGGCCGGGTACTCGTTGAGCTGTTTGAATCCATGACGTATGGATGACCTGACCAGCCCCTCGCTAGCGGCGGTCCCCGGCGGACTTTCCCAAAGCAAGCCATCCCAGTGTGCTGTCAGATAATTCAACCGGTTCCGCAGCAGCTTTGACAATGGATGAAAGCGCATTGTATCGCCGCCTGCCGCCACCCATCCGTAGGGGCCTCCATCCGCAAGCTTCACCCTGAACCACCCATCGAGACGTTCATAAACGGCGGCAGCGCCACTCTCGTATCGGTATTCACGATACTCCAGGTCAGTTGCGCGGATAGTCTCCAATAGCACGCGTGAGCGACTCAACGGCGCCGAGTACACCACTGCGGGCATCGGATTATCAGAGCCATGCACGCCTCCTGCCTCACCACGACTGAAGACACCCGGCATCTCCAGCAGGCCGATGATTTCGGTGTTGGCCGGGTAAGAATCCGGCAACACCTGCGCCTGCGCCTGCGGAATCACAATGACCGATAGTACCGCAACGCACACCCACACAATCGACTTCACTGACAGTCCTCACTATCTCTCAGATCACTGTGCGCTTGGTGGATCACAGCCACAGCTTCGGCCATTGCCGGATGCCGATCCAGACAGGCTTGATCCAGTAGTAGGGAGTACTGTGTATGCGGTGGTTGATAATCGTGGATTTCGAAGTTCAGGCTGTATAACCACTGGCCATCTCGCAGCGGACACGGCGCTGGCTGATCCGCAAACAAACCCTCCAGCGCGCGCAGGACTTTTAGCAGTTGCAGTTTCTGTTCAGCTCTCTGGGACAATTGACCGATGCAACTGTGATTATTCGGGTACAGCACCTCATATCGACCCCGGGCAGAGTCAAATTCAATATCGACAAAGGCCGAGGGGCTCTGCCGTTCGCTGTTCGCCAGATAAACCTGGAATGGCGGCATGCGCGCCACTAACTCATCGATGTAGGCGGATTGTTCTCGCTGATTCTGGCGTATCGCAACGGCCAGCAGAAGCGACAATACCAACGCAGGCAAGCCCAGCAAGTAAAGCAGCCAGCGCGCCAGGTTTGCAGGTAACAGTGGATAGAGCAGAAACATCAGCACTGCAGCACCGATGCCCACTGCGACGCCCCTGAACAGCACGATGGCACCTCCGGCCAGGCCCTGATCCACCACCGGGTAGAGCCAATTGAGTAACAGTGCTCCGAGCGCGGCGGCATCGATGGCCAGAAACAGGCTGAGAAACAGTCGCGGAAGCAGCGCCTTCACTGAACCGACGACCGCTGTATGCCAACCGTTCTACCACGCTTCGCAAGATGCAAATCAAACACCTCAGGCTGCTGACTGCTACTCCTCGAGCAACAAGGTCTCTCCGATCTGCTTGGCGACAATATCCGCTTCGCAGAACGGCCAGCGTATCCACTCCTTATTTGAATAGAGTTTGGTCTGATCGGCAAAATGGGCCGAGGTGGGATCGGTGGACTGCGACGGCACCTGTATCACATCCGCGATCGGACACTCGGAATCATCCCAGGTCACCACCTGAATATAGGAGTTACCGGAGCCCGGATTTTTGTAGCCACCCTCAGACAGGCCGACGCTGATGGCACCGTAGATTCCCGCCGGGCCGTAGCCGCCGTGAATGGGGACATTGTCGCCATTGCGCTCCAGGAACTGCACGTCTCCCCACGGCGCATCCAGCGCGACACCAGCCGACATCAGATTACCGCGGGCGGTCTCCAGCGCGGCAATGACACGCGTATGGTTGGCGGCCACAGACAAATCGATACCCGCGGGTGTATTCAACGGGTCTTGTGCATCAAAGTCGATGCGCCAGAATTCATCGCTCTCAACGATATTCTGGAACGGGTTTTCCAACTCACTGCGAATCGCCTTCCAGAACTCGATGAAGACCTGTGCGCCACGGCTGTCCAACTCGACCTTCCGATCCCAGCCGGCCAGTGCTGCACAGGCATCCATCACACCGCTGGCAGCCGGGAGGGCGCAGACATCGAGCACATCGTCGAGCACAACTTCTGCGCCGTATACCCGGTTGCTGTACATCAGGGCCTTCACTTTCTCCACGTCGAACAGTGGGTCCATACCCGTCTGGCGCTCGGCCACCATAATATGTCCGATGCGGGTGCGCAGAAACTGCTGCGTGCCCTCATACCCCAGCGGCCCCATGACGGTGGGGTAGCCTTCCAACGGGTTATTCGCATCCGACAGCCAGTAGCTGTTGTTGCTGTTACCGACATAATCCGTTGTCCACAACTGTGGCAGTTTGCCACTGCTGTACAGGTTGGTGTCGGCGGGGGCGTCCGGATCGGTTCCCCATTCGCAGAACGGATCAGAGCCATCCAGAGACACGATAACGTTGGTTGTCAGGTCCGCCAGCAGCGGGCCGACAATGCCATTGATACAGGTGTCCAACTGCGCCTGTGTGATGAACGGAATGGCGGAGACTTCGCCATAGAAAGCATCGCCGTATCGGTCTGCGGCCAGGTCGTGGAACACCGGATTGCCTATCAGCTTGAGTGCATCGACATACTCCTGCATATTCGTCGCCGTCGCCTTATCTGCCCACTGCTGCACAAAGCGTGGCCCGGTATCCAGGTTGGCGTCCCTGAATGCGAGAATGGAGCCATTGAACATCGGCCAGCCGTCGAGCAACGGCTCCTCGTTTTTCAGGTTCAATATGGGGCCGTAATGCGAGGTATAGAAGGTGTAGCTGCGCGTCTCCATGGAACCATCTTCCTGCTTCGCCAGCACTTCGACTTCGGTCTGCTCGATATCGCGCCACTGCCCGTCATATTCGTATTGCAGCGGGTTTTCGGGATTCAATTTAAGTTCATAGAGACTGAAGCGATTGGCATAGGACACCGTGTGCGTCCAGGCCACGTCCTTGTTGAAACCAATACCGACTATCGGCGTGCCGTGCAGTGCCGCACCGGCGGCATCGTAAACACCGGGAATTGTCAGGTGTACCTGATACCAGGCACCGTCGCCAAACCAGGGCTGGTGGGGATTACCCAGCAGAATGCCACTGCCATTACTGGTGGCATCGCGCCCCAGCGCCAGTGCGTTACTGCCCACCTCCCGCATCTCTTCAGTGGCCACGGCGAGTGACGCCGCCGCGCCTTCCAGTGCCTCCACCGACGGCATGACTGCAGCCAATGCGGGGGTTGGCCCCTCAACGGACAACAGGGCGCGTTTGAAAATACCCTGGTCGGAACTCCCCCTGAGAGACACCCTGCGCAGAAACATCCAGTAATCGATGCTGTCGAATGCGTAGACCCACTCGGCATTGCGGCACCCCCATTCACCTTCCGGGAGATTTTCCACGCCGGTCTCTTCCAGGTAGCGGTTCATGCCACGGGTAAAACCCTCAGCCACATCCTGGGCAAACTGGGGTAATTGACTCACCAACTCTCTCTCAAACGTCTCTTTGTCACCGTTGATAAAGCGCCACAGAAGATCGTCGTTAACATTGCCCTCATCTTCGCCCATCAATTCGGCGGAACGGCCACTGCTCTCGACAACCAGGCGCATCGTCACGCAATAGTTGTCCTGCGCATACGCGTAGCCATAGCCGTATCCCAGCCCCTTCCAATCCTGCGCAGTGACGTGAGGTATGCCGTACTCCGTGCGACGGACTTCAGCGGCGAAGACATCATCTGGCACCGGTGACGGCGGGTCTGTTTGATCGTTCTGGCTATTGTTGGAGTCGCTACAGGCACCGAGCAACAGGGTCGACGCGAGGACACAGCTATACCAAATCTTCAGAGACATGGGTCTACCTTTATTGTTATTTGCGAGTGCCTCATTATGGTGTATCGGTCTTCAAGTGCAAGTCATACGCGGTTCAGCCTGTTAAACGCCGACCCGGTGAACCCTTGGTGGCCACCGCCCTCTTACGGCGGCCACCCGAGAGGACTTCAGGCGGCAAGGCCTACCGCCGTACTCTGCATCGGCACGAATCCCGGAAGCGCTTCAATGCGGGTTAACCAGAGACGTATGTTCGGGTAGGGGTCCAGTGTCACATCCCCTTCAGGTGCATGCGCTATATAGGCATAATTTGCGACATCAGCAATGGTTGGATTGTTCCCCACCAGCCACGCCCGCTCCGCCAGGTGCGCATCCAGCACGGCGAGCATAGTGTTGGCGACTTCAATCGCGCGCTGGTGATCCAGCGGCGCGGCAAACACATTCACCAGCCGCGCTGCTGCCGGACCGAAAGCGACGGGGCCGGCCGCAATTGACAGAAACCGCTGCACTTCGGCGGCGGCCACCGGGTCCGCAGG
>TARA_R110002049_G_scaffold17536_9_pt1 | contig 12692 bp, 7 predicted proteins | sample TARA_R110002049 | Tara Oceans TARA_R110002049 (sample SAMEA4396941) | marine metagenome | biome: Polar Biome; feature: [SRF] surface water layer (ENVO:00010504); material: water (ENVO:00002006), including particulate matter (ENVO:01000060) such as... | depth 5 m | reverse complement strand
GGACGATGGCCGGGGAGCTCAAGATGGGTTTACCGGACGCTTACGTTTGTTGTTGATCAGAGCCTTCCTTATTAAATATATACTTAGTTATTTATATATAGATATATATTAGGTTTATTGTAGTAATAATTATTAGGGGCACTGGTTTTTGTGGAGAAGCCTATTTTATTAAAGGGAATCAGTCGTTTATCGTGATGAAAAGTCATAGGAAAGCGACTGTAACAGGTGGGTGGAAGCGGTGTTTAAGGCGTGTACCGAATGGCGTTCTGTGTGGATATATTTCAGGCGTTTGAACGCACTGTGAATAACCGATGAATTTATCCGCTTCTAATACAAGATGTGCAAAGGCTTTTTACACAGGGCTGAAATTGAGCCGGACTGTTACGTGATTAGCTGTGCATAGTCTCTGCATATTTTGTCAATCAATTCTAAGCGCTGTATAGCCTGTTGAAAAAGTGTTCGTATACGGTGATACAGCTTTGGGTACACATTATTTTCCAATACAGAAGCTGGAAAAAATGGCTCCCAACAATTCATCACTACTGACCATACCTGTGATCTCGCCCAGGCTTTGTTGGCACAGCCGTAAATCCTCCGCCAACAATTCGCCTGCTCCGGAATCCAGTAATTGTGATTGCCCGCTGAGCAGAAAGGTTCTGGCCTGATCTAGCGCATGGAGATGTCTGCGCCTGGCGCTGAAGTTTCCATTTGCAGATTCGTTGTAGCCCATGCAGGTTTTAAGATGGTGTTTTAGCAGATCCAGGCCCGCGCCGGTCTTCGCCGACAGGTGAATGACGGACCAGTCATTGTGGTGTGTTACGGCAGGTGGTTGATCGGTAAGATCACATTTATTGCTCACGACAGTGACCGGGATTTCGCGCGTCTCCAGGCGGCTTTCAAGCGGTTGTAATACCGTTTTGCCAGAGACATCATCAATATTTTCGCTACTGTCGACGACCAGCAGGATGCGGTCGGCGGATTCTATTTCCGTCCACGCGCGGCGTATGCCTTCCTGTTCGATCTCATCATCACTGTCGCGCAGACCGGCAGTGTCAACAATATGCAGCGGCATGCCGTCTATTTGTATACGCTCTCTTAGGACGTCACGCGTGGTGCCTTCTATCGCAGTGACGATGGCGGTTTCCTGCCCGGAGAGCGCATTCAGTAAACTGGATTTACCGGCATTGGGTTTTCCGGCAATAACCAGTTTCATACCTTCCTGCAATAGGCTGCCTTGCCTGGCTTCATCCGCTACGGTGTCGAACTGTTGGATAATTGCTTCAAGCTGGCCTTTCACTTGAGCGTTGTTGAGGAAATCGATTTCTTCTTCGGGAAAGTCGATAGCGGCTTCGACGAATATCCGCAACTCAGTCACCTGTGTTACCAGTGTGTTGATCTTACTGGAGAACGCGCCCTGCAATGAACGGCTTGCATTCAGCGCAGCCTGTTCGGTAGAACTGTTGATCAGGTCTGCAATGGCTTCGGCCTGCGCCAGATCGATTTTGCTATTGAGGAAGGCGCGCTGCGAAAATTCACCCGGCGCGGCCTGACGGGCGCCGAGCTCACAGGCTTCGCGAACGATAAGGTCGAGAATAACCGGACCACCATGGGCCTGCAGTTCTACAATGTCTTCTCCGGTGAACGAGTTGGGTGCCGGAAAATACAGAGCGATGCCGGTATCCAGTGTATGGCCTGAGCTGTCGCAGAAAGAACAGTAATGCGCGTGGCGAGGGTGCAGCGTTGTGGCGGTAATAGCTGTAGCGATAGGCAGCGCCTGTTCACCCGATAAGCGGATGATGCCAATACCCCCGGGACCAGGTGCCGTAGCAATCGCAACAATCGTGTCCTGCTCCACAGCGCCCTCATTACACCAGAATGATCTGGTCTCCCGTATTGTGACTTATGCCTTCACAGCTACTGACTAGGCTTTGGCACCTGCTTTTTCTATCTGCCGGGTAATATAGTATTGCTGGGCCATGGACAGCAGATTGTTGACCACCCAGTACAGTACCAATCCGGACGGGAACCATAGGAAAAAGAAGGTGAACATCACTGGCATCCACTGCATGATTTTGGCCTGCATGGGATCGGGTGGCGGCGGGTTGAGCTTCTGCATAAAGTACATGCTGGCGCCCATGATCAGCGGCAGTACGAAATAGGGGTCCATGACTGACAGATCCTTGATCCACAGAATAAAGGGTGCCTGTCGCAATTCAACGCTTTCCATCAACATCCAGTACAAACCAATGAAGACTGGCATCTGCACCAGAATAGGAAGACAACCCCCCATGGGATTAATCTTCTCTTTTTTGTAGAGCTCCATCATGGCCTGGGACTGTTTTTGTTTATCGTCCGCATACTGTTCGCGCAGTGCCACCAGTTTGGGCTGGACTCGACGCATATTAGCCATCGATCTGTAAGAGGCGGCGGATAACTTAAAGAAGGCTGCCTTAATGAGTACCGTCAGCAGAATAATAGCGACACCCCAGTTGCCTACCAACGCGTGTATTTCTGTGAGTAGCCAGAACAGCGGCTGTGCTATCCACCACAGGAAGCCGTAATCGACGCTGAGATCAAGGTAGGGTGATATTTCTTCGAGCCGATACTGATCTTTTGGTCCGGCATAGAATTCAGCGCCGATTGTGCCGGATTTACCCGGATCGAGTACGAGCGGAGGGCTGGTAAAGCCGGCGATATTGAAACCGGCCGAGGTCACGCGAGCACTGTAATTGTAGGACTGATCTGGATTGGGTATCCATGCACTGAGGAAATAGTGTTGAATCATTGCGATCCAGCCGCCCGGCAACTGCGCTTTAAACGGTTCTTCAGCGAGATCTTCAAACGTGAACTTGGTGAATCTGTCATCCGGTTGAGTAACGGCAACACCAAGGAAAGGCTGCATGCCCATCATATTGCTGCTCGCTGAGGGTGGCGGTCCACTGCCACGTTTTATCTGGCCGAACAGATTCGCCTGCCATCGCTGAGAGCTGCTGTTTTCAACCAGGAAGTCTACTTGTATCAGGTATTCTCCGCGGGTCAGCGTCAACCGTTTGGTGACTTTGACATCATCATCGCCACGCCAGTGCAGATCTACTACAAGCTTCTCCTGGCCATCTTCGAGTGTGAACCTCGGTGCCGATGCCGTGTATTGCGCACGCCCGTTGCTATCGATACCGTTGGTGCCGATCAACCCGCTTTGCGCGACATAGATAAGTTGGCTGTTGTCCTCCAGCAGAACATAGGGCTTGTCGGGGTTATCGAGTTCGGCGAGATACTTTGGCAGCGACAGTTCAATGATGTCACCACCTTGTAGATCGACTGCCATTTGCAGAACGTCGGTGTAGATCTGGATGATGTTATCGCTGTTGTCCTGTGCCGCGGGCGGGGTAACTGCAGCGGTGTTGTCGTCGGGCGCTACCGGGATGTCGTCTGCTGTCGCCGCTGATGCAGCAGGATTGGGACCGGGCAAATCTGATGTGCCATTCTCTGTAGCCGGATTCAGTCTGGAGGCCTCCTGCACAGTAGAGGCGGCTTTCTTGGCATCCGAAAACGCGACCCACTCCGTGAGAAGCATGAAAGAGAGTACGCCTATGGCGCCAATGAGCAGTGTGCGTTGCAAATCCATAATATGTGGGTATCTGTGACTAGTGAGAGTGCGAACAGGGCGGCACTGGATCTTCACCACCCTCGTGCCATGGGTGGCAGCGGCATATGCGCTTCACTGCCAGGTAGCTGCCTTTAAGCACACCGTGCGTTGCTATCGCTTCCTGGGCATACGTGGAACAACTGGGGTAGAAGCGGCAATTATCCCCCAGAAATGGGCTGAGGCAGGCTTTGTAGCAGGAAATAGTGAAGATCAACAGACGACGCATTAGGAGTCCTGGCTGATATCTTGTGTGGCTTTGTCGACGTGGCGAATCAGTTTTTGCCACTGCTGCAGCAATATAGAGGATAGCTCGTCATTATCCAACTGCCCCATACCTCGTCTGGCTAACAGCACTACATCCATAGGGGGAGCGCCAGTGGGTAAATTGCGGAAAAACTCCCGGGCAACCCGTTTTATTCGATTGCGCTGTACCGCTAATCGAACATTTTTTTTGGCTATAACCAAACCCAGGCGATGCCTGGGTCCAGTGTTGATTCTTGCCAGTAGCAATAGGTGCTTATGTGAGGCCCGCGCGTCAGGGGCATCAAATACTCTGCCGTAGTCGTCGGCGTTGAGTAAGCGCTTTGCTTTGCTGAAGCTGGTGTCAGTGGCCTGGCCGCCCAATCTGCGACTCTAGGCAGACAGACGTTTGCGACCTTTGGCCCGACGGCGGTTCAAAACATCGCGTCCACCTTTTGTGGCCATTCGTGAACGAAAACCGTGTGTGCGCTTGCGTTTTAATACGCTGGGCTGAAATGTTCTTTTCATAGCTTGGTTCCAGGGAATCAGAGTGAGCGGGAGTTAACAAAAGCGCTAAATACAGCGCAGTACCCCCGGCCCGAAAAAAGGCTGGCTATTCTATGTAAATGCGCTGTCTAATTCAACGCCTATCAGGGTCTTTTTCTATACCTGTGTGGCCGCGGCCACACGCCGATATCGGATAGTAAAATACGCCCTATTTCCCCGTATTCTGCGGCGAGGCACAAGTGTAGTAAACACGCGACTTTACGGCATCCGCTCACATCTTCTCACAAAGATATAAACATGTTATCCACAGGTAAAACTATTCCTGCTGTTTACTTGTTGTATTGGTTAAAAAGTAGGCAAAAATAGGTTAAGGTACTGAAATAATTGGAAAAAGAATTTTTCGTTCACGCGTTTTTATTTGTGGATAACTGTGGTGATCAGCGGTATGATGCGCCTATTCGTCCGGTACATTCGCCGGGCTATAAAAGAAGTTTAATCATCTATCTGTTGAAGAAAAGCCAGGGTTCCCTACCCAGCTTTAAGGGGTTACTTTTGCCTGAAGCCGTGTGGCAGGAATGTGTCAATCGCCTGAGAGATGAACTGCCTTCGCAGCAGTTCAATACCTGGATTCGTCCACTGCAGGCCAGTGCGAATGATAATTCCCTGACACTTTTCGCGCCAAACCGATTCATTAAGGATTTCGTGGCCGAAAAGTATTCCGAGAGAATTTTCGAACTGATCCGGGAGTTTCGTCCGGAAGCGCGGTTGGATGTCGCGTTGGAGATTGGCGCGGCCAGTCAGCCCCGCTCTGTTGAGCCTGACATTCCGCAGAAACCACAGTACACACAGCAACCGTCCAAAGCTCCGATTGACAGTGCGGTGCAGAAGCCCCCTATGACCGGTATCGGTGCAGCCTCTTATACTACTGAAAGGCGGGTCGTGCCTGCACCTAATGCCCCCAATAAAGTGGAGGTCGAGGGTTCCTTGCAACACTCCCACCACCTCTTTGAAAATTACACCTTCGGCAGTTTCGTAGAAGGGAAATCCAATCAGCTTGCGCTGGCAGCGGCGCAACAAGTTGCGGAGAACCCCGGAAACTCCTACAACCCGTTGTTTTTATACGGCGGTGTCGGCCTCGGTAAGACGCATTTGATGCACGCGGTAGGTAATGCGCTCAAGGCGCACAACCCTGAAGCGAAGGTGGTTTACCTGCATTCGGAGCGTTTTGTCGCCGATATGGTAAAGGCGCTGCAGTTGAATGCAATCACCGATTTCAAACGCTACTATCGATCGGTTGATGCGTTGTTGATTGACGATATCCAGTTTTTCGCCAAGAAAGACCGCTCACAGGAAGAGTTTTTCCACACCTTCAATGCGCTGCTGGAAGGCGGCCAACAGATGATCCTGACCTGTGATCGCTATCCGAAAGAAATTGACGGATTGGAGGAGCGGCTTAAATCCCGATTCGGTTGGGGCCTTACGGTAGCGGTAGAACCTCCGGAGCTGGAAACGCGCGTCGCTATCCTGATGAAAAAGGCCGCCGAAGCCAATATTGATCTACCGCCGGACGCAGCATTCTTTATCGCGCAACGCATTCGTTCAAATGTCAGAGAACTCGAAGGCGCGCTCAAACGGGTTATAGCAAGTGCGCGCTTTGTCGGACGCCCTATCGATATAGACCTTATAAAGGAAAGTCTGAAAGACTTGCTCGCTCTCCAGGCGAGACAAGTCAGCATGGATAATATCCAACGTACCGCTGCAGAGTATTACAAGATTAAAATAGCAGATATGATGTCACGTCGGCGCAGCCGTTCGGTGGCGAGGCCACGTCAGATGGCCATGGCTTTATCCAAGGAACTGACCAACCATAGCCTGCCGGAGATCGGGGATAGTTTTGGAGGAAGAGATCACACGACAGTTCTGCACGCATGTCGTAAAATCAAGGAACTTCGGGAAACAAACTCTGATATTAGAGAAGACTACAAAAACCTGCTCAGAACACTGACTACTTGAAGTCTAAACATTGGTTTACAGCACTAGCGTATGTGAAGGGAAAACACGTCTATGAAGTTCAGTATTTCACGGGATAGCCTGGTTAAATCCTTAAATCTCGTGGCGGGCGTGGTCGAACGCCGCCAAACCTTACCGATTCTCGCGAATGTGCTGCTTGTGCTGGAGGATGACCGTCTTTCCCTGACCGGTACGGATTTAGAGGTGGAACTGGTCGGTCGGTTGCAACTGGCGAATGCCGGAGAGTCCGGTGAAATTACCGTCCCGGCGCGGAAGCTGCTGGATATTTGCAAATCACTGCCCGAGGGCAGTGATATCGATATAACGGCAAAAGACAATAAGGTATCGGTAAAGTCAGGGCGCAGCCGCTTCACACTCTCTACTCTGCCGGCCAGGGAATTTCCGAATGTTGAAGACAGCATTGGCACCCACCAGTTTACCCTGAAGCAGGGGCAGTTGGCTCGACTGATCGATCGCACCGGTTTCGCGATGGCGCAGCAGGATGTGCGCTATTACCTGAACGGCATGCTGTGGGAGATCGATGATAAACAGCATTTGCGCGTGGTGGCAACTGACGGCCATCGGTTGGCGATGTGTACGCTGCCCGAGATCGTCAAGGTGAAAGGTGATGGCCCCACGCAAGTGATACTGCCCCGTAAGGGTGTGCTGGAGTTGGGTCGCCTGCTGATGGACGAAGATGACGAAATCGCCATCGTTATTGGCAGCAACCATATACGTGCGGCCACGGACAATTTTACATTCACTTCAAAGCTAGTTGACGGCAAGTTCCCCGATTATCAGCGCGTTTTGCCGCGTTCTCCCGACAAGATACTGATGGGTTCTCGTCAGGAACTGCGCCAGGCCTTTACGCGGACCGCGATTCTGTCCAATGAAAAGTATCGTGGCGTGCGGTTGAAGCTTACCCGGGACACACTGGATATTGTCGCCAACAACCCGGAACAGGAGGAGGCGGAAGAAACAGTATCTGTCGATTTTACGGGAGATCCCCTCGAGATTGGGTTTAATGTCAGCTATTTACTCGACGTTCTGGGCGTGCTCAGTGGTGATCAGGTCAAACTTTCACTGGCAGATCCCAACAGTAGTGCCCTGCTGGAGGAGTCTGAAGCGGGCGACTCTCTCTACGTTGTTATGCCGATGCGCCTTTAAGGCCACGGGCACCCTATCAAGCGTAGCCGCGCAGCGGGGATGTACTACAGTGGGCCGGACGAAGGCCGGTGCTGCAGCATGACAGTTGAGCGTTAGAGGTGCTGGACCAGGTACAAATCAGTCATGTAAGAAACCTGCAGCAGGTCAGATTACAGGGCTTACGAAAGGTGAATGTGTTCTTTGGCGCCAACGGCAGCGGAAAAACCAGTGTGCTGGAGTCTATTCATCTGCTGGGTATGGCTCGCTCGTTTCGGGGTACCAGCGTCAAAAGCCTGATCACACATGACCTGCCGAGCTGCACGGTTTATGGTGTCACCTCAAGGGTGGGCGCTCAGGGGTCGCCAGGCAGTACCGGCTTGCCGATGGGGGTGCAGCGGAATCGCAGTGGAGAAGCACAGATAAAAATGGGCGGAAGAGCGGTCCGAACCGTCGCTGAGCTCGCAACGCAGCTTCCCTTACAGGTCATTACCGCAGAGAGTTTCGGTTTGCTGACGGGTCCGCCCGGAGGCAGGAGGCAGTACCTCGACTGGGGAGTGTTCCACGTGGAACAACACTTTTTCAGTCAGTGGCAACGCTTTCAAAGGTGTTTAAAACAACGCAATAGTTTGCTGCGCCGTGGTAAAATCTCCGACCAGGAATTGGCCGTCTGGACGCGCGACCTCGCACAGACCGGCGAGGCCATCAGCCAGTATCGAAAAGACTACTTCGGCATCTTGTCGCCACGCTTTAAGGAGATAATGGCAAGATTGGCCCCTTCTCTGGATAAACTGGAATTACGGTATAAACAGGGCTGGGATCGGGAGTTGAGCTATGCAGAAGCGCTCCAGCAGGGTTATGCCGCGGATACGGAACAGGGTTATACGCACTCCGGTCCCCAGCGAGCAGACATACGGGTGATGTCGGGTGGTCATCTGGCCGCCGACACCCTGTCACGGGGACAGCAGAAGCTGGTGGTATGTGGCTTGAAACTGGCCCAGGGTCAGCTGATGGGGCAACGGGATAAACGGAACAAGTGTATCTACTTGATCGATGACCTGCCTTCCGAGCTGGATCATCAGCACAGTGTGCTGGTATGTGAGTTGTTGGAATCCATGGATGTGCAGGTATTCGTCACTTGCATTGCCCGGGAGGAGATACGGTCAATCTGGCCGAAAACGAGTGAAATGGCTATGTTCCACGTGGAACATGGCAGTGTGTTGCGTCATACCGTCAGTGACGTGTGAAGAGACTTTGAATTGACAGCAAGCCATATAGAGAGTGAGTGTCTATGAGCAATGAATACGATTCATCCAGCATTAAGGTCCTAAAAGGGCTGGATGCCGTTCGCAAACGTCCCGGGATGTATATTGGGGATACAGATGACGGCTCCGGACTGCACCACATGGTCTTTGAGCTGGTAGACAACTCCATTGATGAAGCGCTCGCTGGTCACTGTTCCAAAATCAATATTGTCATTCACCCCGATGAATCAGTCTCCGTCAGCGATGACGGCAGGGGTATACCGACTGAGATGCACGACGAGGGTGTTTCGGCGGCCCAGGTCATTATGACGGTGCTCCACGCCGGGGGTAAGTTTGATGACAATAGCTATAAGGTCTCTGGCGGCCTGCACGGCGTCGGCGTATCGGTGGTAAATGCGTTATCAGAGCATCTGGTACTGACAATTCGTCGCCAGGGGAAGATGTTTGAACAAACCTACCGACACGGCGTGCCCGATGCACCGCTGGCAGAAATTGGTGTCACAGAGTCCTCAGGAACCACGGTGCGCTTCAAACCCTCGGTAGAAACGTTTACCAATATTGAGTTTCATTTTGAGCAGCTCGCCAAGCGCCTGCGCGAACTGGCCTTCCTGAACTCGGGCGTGTGTATCAATCTCAAGGATGAACGCAGCGGAAAAGAGGAAACCTACCAGTATGAAGGCGGCCTGAAAGCGTTTGTCGACTATCTGAACCTGAACAAATCCACCATTAATAAGCCATTTCACTTCCAACTCGATACCGCCGACGGCATTGGTGTCGAGGTGGCGCTGCAATGGAACGATACATTTCAGGAAAATGTGCTCTGTTACACCAACAATATTCCGCAGCGCGACGGTGGTACGCACTTAGTGGGCTTTAGAACCGCTCTGACCCGCAGCCTGAACACCTATATCGAGAAAGAAGGCCTGGCGAAAAAAGCCAAGGTCAATACAACCGGTGACGATGCGCGGGAAGGCCTGACTGCGATTATTTCCGTGAAAGTCCCCGACCCGAAGTTTTCATCACAGACCAAGGACAAACTGGTTTCTTCCGAGGTGAAAACTGCGGTGGAACAGTCGATGAACGCCCAGTTCAACGACTATCTGATGGAGAACCCGACGGAGGCCAAGTCCGTCGTCGGCAAAATGCTGGATGCGGCACGGGCGAGAGAGGCCGCACGCAAGGCGCGGGATATGACGCGGCGCAAAGGTGCGCTGGATATCGCCGGCCTGCCGGGCAAACTCGCAGACTGTCAGGAGAAAGATCCAGCCCTGTCAGAGATCTATCTTGTAGAGGGTGACTCCGCCGGCGGCTCAGCGAAACAGGGCCGCAACCGTAAATATCAGGCGATTCTTCCGCTCAAGGGGAAAATCCTCAATGTCGAGAAGGCGCGATTCGACAAAATGCTGGGCTCTGCAGAAGTCGGCACCATTGTGACCGCACTGGGTTGCGGTATTGGCAAGGAGGAGTTCAACCCGGATAAGCTGCGCTACCACAGTATTATCATCATGACTGACGCGGATGTTGATGGGTCCCATATTAGAACTCTACTGCTGACCTTCTTTTTCCGGCAGATGCGGGAGCTGGTTGAGCGCGGGCACATTTTCATTGCCCAGCCACCGCTGTATAAAATTGCCAAGGGAAAGCAGCACCAGTACCTGAAAGATGACGATGCGCTCGACCAGTACCTGACGCAATCGGCACTGGAAAGCGCCTCAGTTTTTGTTAACCCAGACGCCCCGGCGATTTCCGGTGGCGCGTTGGAGGATCTGGTTAAACAATACCGCACGGTCGAGGCGACGATCAGCCGATTGAGCCGGCTGTACGCCGAAAATGTACTGTGGCAGATGGTGTATGGCGCGTCACTGTCGCTGGAGGATATGCGGGATGAGCAAAAGGTATTGGCATTTTGTGAGCAGCTCAGTGAACGCCTGGAAACCGTTGCCGCAAAAGGCAGCGTGCATACCGTCGTTGCCCGCAAAGACCAGGAACGCCAGCTGTATTTCCCGGTGGTAAAACTGCTGGCGCATGGTGTGGAATCCGAGACCGAATACCACCATGAGTTTTTCTCCTCCGGTGAATACCGCAGCCTGATCGCGCTGGGCGAAACACTGAACACGCTGATTGAGGAAGACGGCTATTTCCAGCGCGGCGATAAAACGCTACAGACCCGCAGCTTTGCCGAAGGGCTGGACTGGCTGATGGCAGAAGCACGCAAAGGCTACAATATCCAGCGCTACAAAGGTCTCGGTGAAATGAACCCGGAGCAGTTGTGGGAAACCACGATGGATCCGGAGTTCCGTCGCATGCTGAAAGTGACCATCGAAGATGCTATCGCGGCCGACCAGATCTTCACCACCTTGATGGGCGATCACGTAGAGCCGCGCCGCGAGTTTATCGAAGAGAATGCGCTGTCGGTTGCCAACCTTGATGTGTGAGTGAACTGGCGGCAGGTACTTTCGAGCAGCGCCACGATCAGCCCCTAAACACCTGTTTTGGCAGTTTGTGGATCGGTCTCGATGGATACCGCCGCTCCCTCGTCCAACGGCGCCAAATCGGGATCGTTTTCTGTTGAACTGTTCACGGATTCGAGGCGGTCGCTGTCGACGTCATCGTGGATGGGCTCCAGCGCAGTCATCGACTTGTTGGCTTTGGCAGACAAGCGCGCAAAACGCTCCACCTTGCCGTGCAGACCCTGCTTGCCCACCAGTGCTGTAATGGTTTCATTGTAATGATTGTTGGCCGCGCGCAGGGTGTTTCCGAGTTTTGCGAGGCGCTCTGCAATCAGGCAGACCTGGTTGTAGATCTCCCCTGCCCGGCTGCTGATTTCCCGCGCCTCGCGGTTGCCCTGTTCAATCATCCACAGATTGGCGACGGTGCGTAGAATAGGCATCAGGGTTGTGTGGGACACCATGATGACGCCTTTTGTGTAACCGTAATTGAACAGCTCCTTGTTGTGTTTCATCGCTTCAATATAGGCTGGCTCCACAGGCATAAACATCAATACAAAGTCAGGGCTGCCCAACTCCGTTAGATTGGCATAGTCCTTTGAAGCGAGATCGTCGATGTGATTGCGCACCGCTCGCGCGTGCGCAGTGAGTGCTTCTGTGCAGGCCTCATCCGTTTGTGCGGCAATGGCCCTGTCGTAGTCAACCAGTGAAACCTTACTGTCGATGACGATGTGCTTACTGTCGGGCAACTTGATAATAAAGTCCGGCAGTTTGCGTTTTCCCGCACTGTCCCGAAACGCGGCCTGGGCCTCGTAGTGATCGCCAGACTGTAGTCCGGCCAGCTCCAGTGTCCGCTGTAGCTGGGCCTCTCCCCAATTGCCGGCTGTCTTCTTGTCACCCTTGAGCGCCATACTCAGGTTACTGGCCTGGCTATTCATCTCGAGGCCGACTTCCAGCACTCTTTGTATTTCCTTTTCCAGCGCGGTATTCCCGCGCAGGGATTCGGAGTGGACTTCATTAATCCGCGTCTGAAAGCCGGTGATCTGTTCGCGAAACGGTTTCAGCATTGCCTCCAGTGATGCCTGGCTGGTCGAGGTAAAGCTTTTGCCCTTGTCTTCAAAGATGCGGTTCGCCAGGTTCTCGAATTCTTTCTTCAGGTTGTCGCGGGTCTCGTTCAAAAGCCTGACCTGTTCCTGGTGCCTGTCTTCGCGTTCGAGATGCTGTGTCTGCAAGCGGGCGTGCTCCTGCAACGCACTGCCCAGTTTCTGCTGCGTGGATGTCAGATCGGACTTCAGGGCTGCCAGCTCGCGCTCGTTGGCCTGCAGTTGCCGGCGACCCTGTTCCAGCGCCACAGACAGGCCGCGCTGTTCTGCCAGCGCTTCCGATAACGCGAGTTCCCTCGTGCGCAGTTCCTCGCGCGCTGTGGCCAGAGCT
>TARA_R110002049_G_scaffold63590_4_pt1 | contig 12700 bp, 11 predicted proteins | sample TARA_R110002049 | Tara Oceans TARA_R110002049 (sample SAMEA4396941) | marine metagenome | biome: Polar Biome; feature: [SRF] surface water layer (ENVO:00010504); material: water (ENVO:00002006), including particulate matter (ENVO:01000060) such as... | depth 5 m | reverse complement strand
TAGAAGAGTTGGGTCGTTCAATAGCTTCCAATCGTGCTTATGGAATGTATATCCCCCACGAGTGAAAGATTTAAATCCAAGCTTTACAGCCATATCAGCCTCGTTGTTAAATGCCCCGAACTGTCCTGGTAAGCCAGCAGTAACACCTGTTGCAATACCTGATGCTAACATATCGTCGATAGCTAAGTCTTGCTTTCTGTTTACGTACATAGCGTACTCAGATGGCGCACCTTGCTTATCAAGCTCCATGATAATATCGTCGAACTCAGAGAAAGAGTCTAGTGGGTTAGAATTAGCGTTGCTAACATTGATTCCACGAGCCTCGATAGCTGCGAAGTAACCTTCAGAACCAGCAAGTTCGTTATCCAAACCGCCACCTGTGATAGCATTGTCACCACGCTTCTCACCTAAAAGCATCATCATTTCACGACGATCCTCAAAACGAGCGCGAGCCTCTTGCTCACCTTTCATGTACCAGCGGTACTCACCGCCACCTACGTTTACCCAACCGATGTTAGTTGCTTGCGATCCATTAACCTCATAACGATCTTTAACGATCATGAATGGATTGCTGAATTTATTAGCACTAGCATCTGTGAATGCAGTTGGTTGATTAGATCCCTGTGAGTACATGTTTCCAAGAACAATAAGTGTACCTCCTGCAGAAGCATCAATATCTGTGTTTTCTGCAACTGTATCACCGTTAAGCTTAACAAGGTGAACTTCAGAAGCAATACCTGTTCCGAAACCACCTGACTTAACGATAAAACGAACACCAGTAACTTTATCCATAACCACATCGTTAGCCTGAAGTCCTTCAGTTACTGCAGGGTCAGAACAAACCGCATGTGAATTTCCAGCAATTGAAGTGTTATCTGATGTGTATGTTAATGTCTTGTGACGACGACCCATCTCCCACCAGTCAATCTGGTCAGATGATCCGCCGCTGTTGATTGCGCCTGTTAGTTTAAGAAATCCAGTAATACCTTGATCACCGTAAGTCTCAACGAGGTTAGGCATAACCTCATCTTTAGTTGTTTTAATCAGAGTGTCTACAGTTGTATACGACTCTGGCTTAATTCTAACTGTACTAGCTGCGTCAGCAAAAGTTGATCCTACTGCTTCGCTAGCTCCTGTAATTGTAGCCATTTTTTCTTAGTTTTTAAATGTTAAATGTCATTTTAGAGCTGTTGCCCCTCATGATTTGTTTCACCTGATCGGCTAGGGGCGATGCCTGTGGCTGCTGTCCTAGCTGTGGTGATTGAGTTGAAATATTTGCCGCCTTATTTACTATTCCGCGTTGCCCATCGCTGAGCCCCTGCGTGTAAGCCGAAGAAACTATCTTATCGACATTATCTCTTACGGCCATCGTAGATGAGAGGGCATCGAAATCCCAGTTGCCGTCCTCCTTAACAAAAGAGTCAAAGAAGCTGTCAAGCTTGGAATTGTTTTCCTTTAGTTGATTTCTGTAGTTTTCGTCAAGCCCGAAAGTAAATTTCTTATCGCCACCGAGGTCAAACTCTAGACCTTCCAACGCATCTACTTCCTTGGACATATCTGATATCCACTGATCATTAATAAAAGAACCCTCAGCTTCAGGAGATGCAGGGGCTTGGTACTGAGAGCGTAAACCCTCTATTGTATCCCTAGCCTTCTGCGCTTCTATCTTAAGCTGAAGTTTTGCAACGTTAATCTCTTGCTCGGACGCTAGATCCGAATCGAGGTTATACTTGCTATTGAGAAGCAGTTCCACTTCGGGTGCGGTAAGGCTGGGATTTTCGGTTGCTATCTGTACCTTTACTGCCGTTAAATCGTCCATCTCAGACGGATTCAATGACTGGTACGCAAACCAATCCTGGGGGTTCCTTCCAGTTTCTTGTACGAATCTAGATATCGCCTCCACCCTTTCGTCAAGCTGTGGTGCTTCTTGTTGTGCAGTGTTAAACTCGTCTAAAGAAGATATCTTCCTCCCAAGCTTCTCGCTTAAGAATCCAAAGACTGCTTCTTCAACTTCGTTATCCGAGTACTGCGGACTCGTATCACTTACAACATTCTCTTGTTGCGGTAGTGATTCTTCTGCCTGTGGTTCACTCTGTGGAGCGGCCTCAGGGGCAGTAGTTTCTTGAACTGACGGAGACTCCTCTGCGGGAGCCTCTACTGTTGGTGTTTCTGTTTGTTGTGCATCCGCCTGCATTGAGGCAGCAAGCTCTTGGGGAGTATCAAAGATCTCCACTTTTTCAAATTGTTCTTCCATTATATTAAATTATTGTTTGTTTTTATTTTGGGCCGAAGTAAACGATATACCCTCCAGCAGTATTGTCAACGTCTTCTTGCTCTATTTTTATCCATCTTCCGTAAATAGTCAATCCAGCTGGAAAGACTGCGGTGTTTGGAATAGCAAGTCCTCCGCTACCCTCTTGAGCTGTTTCTGATTCAGCGGATGAACTATGAGCAGCTGATGCAGTATTAATGTATTGATCGGGGTCTTCAGCTATAAGATCTGTAAGCTTAGTGTTTACTAAAAACTGAACAGCCACAATAACCTTACCTGTTGGTGGTACTATTTCACCAGCAGCAGTATTACAGTATGCACTACCGTGTTGTCCAAAAGACATCTGTGATGCCATACCCTGATTTGCTAATGTTGCCATATCTTATATTGTTATGCTAATGATACTGCTGAGTTGTCTAATCCGAATACACCGTACTCAATTAGTGTGTCAACCTTAGTAGCGATGCACTCGTACGTCTTATCCACAGCAACGGGGATAAAAGCGAATTCACCACCACCAATCTTTGCAGCCAAAGCGGTGTTTGATTCTGTTTCGTTTCTTAAGTAAATGTAGTTTTCCTTCTCTGTTTCAAGGTTCTTAATGTACACGTATGCACGCTCTAGCTTGTCGTTAGCTTTGTATATAACTAAGTCATCTGTATCAGCCGCCGTACCCTTTACTTTAGCGCGTATAAGACCACCTGAATCCGCAAGTAGATTTGCGGTTACAGACAAGCTTAACGCGGACGTAAGAACATCCGTGCTTGAAAGAGAAAGTGTTGCCTTAACCGTAGCCATTAAGCTTGGTAAATAAGCATGTACTCTAAAGTCATCGTGGTGGAAACGCTAGGAGTGATTTTAAGATCGTTATCCGCGTCGTGTGCCCCCCATGGTAGGAATGCCCAATCACCAGCATACAGTCTACCTACTTCCTCAGCGTTAACTGTTAACGTGAAGAATTCAGAGGATGTTGAGCTAGTGTTCTTTAAGTACACTTTATGTGATCCTGTAGCAGCGTAGTCGTTGCCATCAAAAAGTGTGTACTGTGCCGTAGCAGTAGTTGTCTTTCTACCCACGCCAGATGTTTCTGACATCCCTGTAGCGGTACCCGCTTTAGAGAGAGTTGCGATTGTTGTAAGAGCTAATGCGTCACCCGTGAGGTCCGCACTAGAAAGTGTTAATGTTGCTGTTGTAGTTGCCATTGTAAATGGATGTTAGTAATAGTGTAGTGCAAATATAACTATTATCCAGTCACACTAAATTAGGCGGACACTGATAGAACCTCCATCTCTAAATCAGCAATAAAGTAGCCTGTAACGGTGTCCGTGCTGTTAGCTGCATCCTGGCCTATAGATGTACCTGATTCTGGGCTTCCGTCACCCGAAGTGTTTTGAATCCCTATTACAAATACATCCAACGCGCCTGATGCGCCTGGAGCGTTTATAGACTTTGTGAAGTTAAAATTAATTCTATTTAGTATGTTCGTTTCGCTTAATGAAGCTTCACCGCTAGCATACCCTCCAAATACAAATTCTGGGGTTGGGGAGTAAGAACTTACGCCACTGGATGTACTTAGCGACAACTGATCATAACCCCAGAAAAGTCTAACCTGCTGGTTATCGCTTGGTGTTACGTTTGGCTTCCACCAAACACTCCCATGAACCCTAATGTTAACTGCTGGGTCGCCACTATATCTTTGGTGCGTAAACCAAGCGTCACCTATTCCAGTATCGATATCTGCGTCTGCGTCAAATAAAAATTTGTCTGTGTTAAAAGCTATATTTGTGCTTCCTGCTATAAAACTTGCTGTTTCGCTTGCGTCCAATTGATAAGCCGTGTTAATGTCAGGTGCAGATGTTTGAGGTGGGCTAAATCTAAAAAGCACGGACTGGTTTAGTGGCAAGCCATAATTGTCTGTGTGACGCGCAAACATCTTAAGGTGTTTTTTACAGTTGTGTTTAGTCGCATTCTGCACAAGAGTCCATAAATCCACATCATAAACTTCTAACGCTTTAAGCGGTTCCGCTGGGTCAGGTAATATCTTTAAAGCCGAAGCGTCTGATCCAGCGTTCATTAGACGTATATCCATAGCACCATCCTCACTGCCGTTTGATGCGTCTACAATAGAAGCATCAAACGAGGCGTATTTTGTTGAGACGTTATTGCTATCCTCCCCATTAAACTCAAGTGAACCTATATTATCTGAATCTTCACCTGGGCCATCAGTGGGCAGCCTTGTAAGCTTAATAAAAGGCTTCGCTGCAGATCCTGCGGCAGTATTTCTAATCTCAAACGAAGGGGTGTTAATGCGAGCATAGGTAGAGTAATTTGCCTCTAGCGTCGTTCCAATCCAAGTCTGAACAGATGCATTCATATTGAGAAGGGAGGAACTAAAACTTCCATCAGCTTGTGCCGCCCCCATCCTAAGTGTAAATAACTGTTCTGAGTCGCTGGTCGTCTCATTAAGCTGCTGTATTGAGAATGTCTTTTGAGCGGGTGGGGAAACAGGACTGCTTAGTACAAGGTTTCGGGTACTCGAACTTACTGTTAAATCAGAATTACCTAAATTTTCTACCGAGTCTGTAAAAACTAGCTCTTTCCAGTTTGCCATATCTACCTAGGTGTGTTTTCTTTTTCTTGTAATTTTTGCAAACGTATAAATTCCTTATCCAGAACGTCTTGTATGGCTACAAGATTTCTTGCTTGCTTTGCGGGTATATTAATAGAATTAACTGCCTCCGTTAGAAAGTGAACTTGATCAATAGTAAGTTTCATTATATTTTATTGTTTGTTATTTAGACTCAAGCTGATTTGCCAGCTTGTTTACTATGCTAGATAACAAATGTACGTCTTTCCCCCTAAAAGTCGACTCCGAAAGCGCATATAAAAGATGTTCTAATTCATCTTTTGTTAATGTGTCGGTGCTTGGGGCTTTTGTTTTATTGCTTATTAATCCCATTATATTTTATTAATCAACTTGTATAAATAGTCTAGAGTCAGCACCGTTGGTTCCCTCGTTAGTTAAATACTGCGCTCCGATACCGATGTCGTCTATAGGGGCGGCGGATGCCCCACCAGACCCTTCATAAGCGCCACCAAACACCACCATGGGTGCTAAGTTATACAGAGTGGACGAAGCAGTACTGGTTGAGTCGCTTGGGTTCGCTTTTCCCGCCCCCGCGATAGCCCAACCTAATGTTGTAGCAGCTGGACCGCCAGCAGTACCTGCGTTTATAGTGGTGCCTTCTGACCCGTCTATTGTTGTAGACGTAGCGTTCCATATAAAGCGCGGATTAAATGTGACGTCCGTGCTGGTGTCGTCCCCGTCCCCGCCTAGTCCGTTTGTGCTGATAACTATACCCGATTTTGCGCCTAACGCCACGGTTCCAGTCGCAGGATTAGAAGGAACGGCCAGGGTTATTGTATTGTCCTGAACGATTAAATCGTCGGTGTTAACCGTTGTCGTTGTGCCACTAACATTAAGGTTAGCAACGGTAAGAAGTCCATCACCACTCGCATCGTATGTCAACCCCGCGTGTGTTTTAGCCTGCATGGTTCCTGTCGCGGCATCATACATAGCTATAGATGACGTTGAATTTGTTCCTGCAACTACTATATCATTTTGAGCAGTCGCAATAGTGCCATTAATTTGATCCTTTACCGTTAGGTTATGCACGTTAAGTGTACCCGAATCTGCGGCATAAGTAAAGTCCTCATCAGCGCTAGCAGGGCTGAGATCTCCATGAAGCGTAGCTGAACCGTCTATAGCTGACGCATAGACTACGGGCTTGGCCCCAGCGTTTGCTTCCGATACATCAATAGTAGCAGTTGCCGTAATAGACTCCCACTGTGGGACATACTCTGTACCACCAGCTGTAGGTGTAGCCGACACGGAGCCTAGCCTCTGAGAGGCGTTTGCTGGGCCAGGTAATGCCTTTGGGTTGCCATTTTCGTCCCAGTACAGTATAGCGCCAGCGTCTAAAACGTCATGGAGAGTTCCGCTTACACTGATATCAGATATCTTATCTATAGTGATGGTACCATCAGCTAGGGCTAACGTATCTACTGCACCATTTTTAAGAGTAAACTTAGCTGTCGTCCCGTCCGACGAATCTAAATCCAAATCACCGCCGACCGCAACAACTTTTGCGTCACTGTTATCCCCAGCAAGAATTGTGTTGTCGGCCATCGGGGTCCAAACCACTTCACCTGCTGTGGTGCTTGATCCAATAGCTATGTCACCTTCTGTGGCGTTGGCGCTCTGGGCGGCTAGAACCGTTAAATCATCTTTAAATGCTACTTCTTTCCAATTAGCCATTTTTTTTTATTTATACGCCTAAGTAATAAGCGTTATTAGTTGTGTTATAATACATCCCACCCAACACAGCCGTGGGGACAGAACTGCTACCTGCAAATATAATCTTTTTATCGGTATCGACAGTAAGAGCTTTTTCTGGGGTATTTGAAGTGCCAGAAGTAGACGTCCAAAACTCCACCCTACTCCCTATACCGCTACCTACGCTGCCGTCAGCTACAAACTTTATAGACGAACCAGTTTTTTCTGTCCCCGAAGAGTTAAACCCCACGGACGAAAGCTCACCTAGGCTATCCCCCTCTGAAAGGGTCGCTGATGTTTTTTGTCTGCTAAACGTTAGGGTAGGTACCGTAGGTGAATCCGCAGCTTTTTTAAGCTGAGCATCTTCTACTATGATAGTGCTAACCCAGTCGGCCTGGTAGTCATCGTTATTCGTCTTGGCTAGGACCTCATTTGTAGTTCCCCCTTCGGGTAGGGATCCCGTAAGAGAACTTAGAGACATCCAGTTATTTGTATCGCCCCACCCCGAAACATCTGTGTTCTTATAAAAAAACGGGGTTACGCTTGTAGCGCTATTCTTTACTATCGCCATATACCCCTGAGTACGAAGGTTCGTAGCTACGTTCCCTCTACTGGCAACGTCACTAAACACCCCCATCCCCTTAACCTGGCTTCTTGTAGATCTGGAAAGGTTGTTTGCGTCCGTAAGATCTAATACAGCTCCTGTTGTTGAGTTCACACGTACACTTCCCGATAGTAATGGCATTAGCTTGTTGTTATTTCTAGTGTGTATCCAGCCTCTAACGCTTGGGTCTGGAATGTTCTGTAAATATAGTGAGCCTGGGTTAAACCCCCGACGTTGGTATGATTAAACTCACCCACAAGGGTAAAGTCTCCCTCTATAGGGAAGTTGTTATATGTTATAGCCGTTATCACACCTAAAACTTTAGGGTATGTGATATATGTGTAATTAGCTTCCTCATCCGACCCTGCAGTCGTAACCACATTAAATGATCCGCTAGAGGTAAATACCTCGTCGTTAATATTGTTTGATGCCCCGCTGCCACTTATTATACTGTTGAAATCTGATGTTGCCCCATCAACCAAAAGCGTAGGTGAAGTACAGAGCAAAACTTTATACCTCCACGATATGGATATGCTGCCTGAGGACAAGGGGTATGTCGTCCCTATAGCTGCGCTACCAACGTCTGTGGCGGTAAGTTTAAATGTATCCGTTTGGGGTGAGTTATGCTCAATGTTTATATCACTTAAGCTTATATCGCTAAAGTACCCATTAAACCCAGTCTCCTCAAAACCTACATATCCGCCTATTTCAGAGTTGTTCTTAAGTAGCTTTATAGAATTTTCTTGTATTTGGTCTGAATCAGTAGTAGAGAAACTTAACCCCTTTATAGCAATGTTTGATCCCACTTCCACACTAGCGGAAGACGAAGTAGACTGGTCAGAGGATTGGGCTGGATCCCTGTACTTTATATTCGATAGGTTAAGCTTAGCCGTAACATACGGGTTAAGTATCTGGCTTAGTATAGTAGTAACTGAGCTATTGGATTCATACGTTGTGTTAAAAATTGTGTCAAAAGCCCCGTCTGTATTTGTAACTTCAATAGCAGCGTCCGTGTTCTGGGAGCCGCTACCATCACCGCCACTGCCCGACTGATCGGCAAACACAAAAGCATTGTCCCCCGCGTCGTACACAAGGACCTGTTGACTCGTAGGGTCCCCCGAAACATCCTCTAGGTCGCGTAGGTTAAGTTTTAGTGGGGTTTGTAGAGCCGTGGAAACAGTAAGCGAGTTGTTTAACTGCGATACCGTACTTACAGTGGAGCCTAGCGTTGAAACGGAAAGCTGAGTAGTGGGGACGGTATTTATAGAAACGGAGGCGTTGGACGCGGGACTCACATCCAGGGACACGGAGGAGTCAGGCGTGGCAACTAGAGTGCTTACCGAATTGGATGCACTGACAACAATGGAGGGGCTGTCACCATTACTAAGAGTAAGGCTAATAGCGTCCGCCATGGGTTAAATAAGTTTTGAGTTCGGAAATTCTGAAACGTCCTCATTCACTACAAATGATCCCGTTAGTATCGTAGTGTGCACAGAGGCCGCGATATACTGTAAATCGTACGTGTAACTTCCAGAGCTCATTTCCCGCATAGTGGAAGCGGGTATCTTTATACTCACTACCCCCTCGTTTGTTACGTTAACAGCAGGGGTGATGTTTCCGTTCATTTCCTCTATAAAACCTACAAATCCATTTTCACCTAAAACGGCCCCATTAGGTACGTGAGCTTGAGTAGATAGGATTATCCCTTCCTTTTTGTCTGCAAACGCGCTGGTTCGAACCTGCATAATAAACTCATAATCATCACGGTCTAAACTCAGGGGAGTACCACTAGAGTCCTTTAGCGTAACATCTAAACTAAAAGTATCCCCCCTTCGGCATGTGATATTTAATGTTTGGGCTATATCTAAATTTACCTTTTGTGCCATTCTAGTTTGTTTGCTGAGGCATACTGGCCTCAAGTTCTTTATCTGCTTGTTTTGCCGCCATCTGCTGATCGGCTTGCACTTGCTGGCGCTCGTCCTTTTTATCCTCCTTAAAGATATCCAGCTTCTCCTTAAAGTTCTGGTCGTCCTCTTTAAATCCAAGAGTAGCTTGAGCCTTGATTATTTCAATCTCTTTGTGTAACTCATGTAAAGCCGTAGCGACCTGTATCTCAGCTTGAGCCTTAGCCTGGATAACTTGCGTGTCAAATTGATTCTGCATCTGCATCTCCTGTTGCTTAGCTTGAGAAGCTGCCTGTGCGGCTGCTTGAGCCTGCTCGGATTGCATCTGTGAATTCTGCTGTGCTATAGCTTGCTGCTCCTTCTGTCTCTTTTTACGCTTAACCATAAGCAGTCGCTCCGCCTGGTTTACATCCTTCATGGAACGAACCATCATTGCGTCCTCCAAGTCTATTTCCTTTTGCCCCAAAGCAATCTGTATGCTCTGTTCGAGGTACTGCTTATCCGCGCTCTCCATATCCTTTTGCACCTGCACTCCGAAGTTGTACATCGGGAGATCACTAAAGGAGGATAACACCTTCATGTTTTCCTTACCTATAGCATTTTCATACACCCCCATTAGAGTCGAATCGGGTGGGATTATCTGTAGGCACTTAACTACATCCTCACAAACCTTTTTGTAGAGAACCATAGATGCGTTGGTTATATCGTATATAGCGTTATTACCCGCCGCAATAGCCTGTTCGTTAACCCCCACTAACGCATCACCCTTAGGGGAGGATGCATCCATAGCTTCGTTGATACCCGTAGTATCTCGTATTAACTTTAAGTAATGGTTGTATAGAGCTATAAGCTCGTTGATATTCCTTATGCTGTTACCTATCTCCCGTATAGGAGGGTTCTGGTGGCCGCCCTCAGGATTCTTACTCCTGTAGTAGAATACACCTGTTTGCTCATATATATCGTGAAGGTCCAACGGTTGTAGTTCACCGCCCTTACCTATCTCCACACCCTCTAAACCCTCTATATCAATAATAAGTCCGTCTGGTTTAGCCTTAGCTATGGCCTGCTGGATCTTCAAGTGTGTAATTTGAAGCATATCCGCGAAGCCCACACAGCTATCCACCATCGACTTAGGCATCATCTTACCGATGTTCGTCGCCACTACGGAATAAGAAAGTCTTGCTTTGCTTATATCGTGGATGTTTTTAGGTATGTTAGTCTTCTGCCCGTAATTAATTATATAATCCGTGCCGAGTATATACTTGCCTGAGTACAGTGTAGCCACCTCCATCTTAGACGCCTTGCGCTCAAACACACTACCTGGCTTATCCTTGTACGAATACCCCTCGTAGAAGAAGTTAGAGTTCCCGTACTTGTTTTCCTTCTCCTCAAAGTACATGCAATCCACGGAAATAAACTCAAAGTCCATTACTTCCACTGTGTGCTCGTCGTACCCAAAAACAGACTTTTTTGAAGTTGGGTCAATTTGAGACGAATACGGGGAAGCACTATTCCCGTTTGATTTCTTAGCTATTTTTTTAAAATCCTCCTCGGTAAGCTCATCACCCGCCAATCTCTTTAACTCCTGTATGGGTATGGATTTAACACTACCCCCATATACTAGATCGTCAAAACTAGGGTCCTCCGTATAGCTATGTATAAACTTCGAGGGGTCCACGTACTCCGTACTTATCCCGTAGTTAGGGTCGTTTTCTCTTTTTACAACCGCCATACCTAGTGCGGCTAAATCGTTTACGCAACGCCTAAATACATTGTCGTTAAAGTTGTTCCAGGATAGCGTCATGTTTGTAGCTATCTGTGCGGCTATTTCCGCATCTAACTTTATGTTCGTGTCTAAAAATATCTCTGCTTCTTCCGAGGAATCGGGTAGACTTTCAGGATCCTTATCTAAAACTAACCCCCCTGTTTTTTCCTTTAGAGCCTGAAGCTCCTTTTTCATCTGGACCTGCATGCGCAGCCTGTTTTTCTCCCTGTTCTTTTCAGAGGAGGACAAGGGGTCTACCGCTTCGAGGTTCGGGTAGGGGTTACGAGATAGAATTTTATTTACTACAATTCGTACGAATTTAGGTAGAATGGGTACGGGGGTGTAGTCTAAGTTAAGTAAGCTGCCGTCCCGCGCGTTGGGATCCAAGGAGTTTAAAAGCCTTTTGTAGATGGTTGTGTCCTGCACGCCCTGAGCGTAATCCCTGCACTTTTCGAAAACTTTAATTCTCTTTTTATGTAAAGAGCCGTCCGCATTTGTTGAATTCCATTGCCCCTCTATGGCCTTAGCGTACTTCAAACCATAAGCCTTATCGTCTTTTAGTTCCTTGGCTGCTAATGGGTCTGGAAATTTACCAGTGCGATTACTTGAGTTGCTGATCATTATAAGATAAGTATAATTACTTAATGCAAATATAGTGAATCATCCTAAGACATTATACTTCCTAAAAAATTTCTTTTCTGAAAAAGTTGCACGGGGTTTTGGACGGGCTTTTTGAGACGCCAAGAGGGCTAATCCAGCACTAATAGTAAGGTCAAATTTCGTTCTGTCATCTATTTTAAATCCAATCCAGTCCTCTAGCGTTTTATTAAAATACATAACCCCGTAGTCTCCCGTCTCCCTGTTTACACCAACGTGGTTGTGTATGTAGGCTTCTATAGCGTGAGCATGGGCCTGTATAACATCCTGCGAATTAGATGGGATACCCTTAGTTTTTACATTGACTTTGGAATTTGGTGTCTTTAAATGATCTGGTCTATTCATGAGGTAGCCGTCGTAACCCCTTGATTCAAAGTGGCGTGCTATTCCGTACTTGTTGTTCTCTATAAGTATGGGGTAACCGTAAAAAACAGCCGCCATTAGGACGTCCTCATAGAATATCTTTGCTAAAGGGGGCCGTGAGGCGTACTCTAAAACAAAGGTATTGGATGGGTAATCCATGTTAAACTTATTATACAGATGCAGGGCACCCTTAGACCCCCTGCCATCTACTGTCGCGTCTAAATCATACGAGTCTACTCCACCGCAACCCATCAAAGAGTTAGGGGGAACTCTTTTGCCGCGCTCCGTAGCTTTTAAATTCCTTAGCTCCTCTGGTGGCAACCAGGAAACTCTAAATCTTCCCGCTGGGTCAGGAGTAAAAATAACATTTGTGTCTTTTTCCCCGTTGTTCCAAACAAAATTACCCCTAACTATAGGGTTAGGAAACAGTTCATCGTTGTACTGTATTTGCTCGTATATCTTTCCTATGTTAAACAAGCTACCCTCGATACTATCCCGAAAGGCTTCGTCCTCAGTAAAGGGGAACTGCCTCGTTACCTCATTTAGTTCCGAAGCATCATCCTTTAAAGCAGTGCGCTCATTCTTAAGGTAGGTTTTTGCACCTATCGTTATCGGTTCGTTATCAACCCCCATCACCTCGGTTTCAGGATCATTAATAACGGGGACCCCGTGTGCATCAAAAAAACCCTCTAGGGACTCGTAGGCTGGTATAAACAACCTATACAAACCCGTTCTAGTTCTTCCATTCGCGTTCCTCTCTAAAGGATTCGAATCCCTCCATAGGTCTTTGTACTGACTT
>TARA_R110002049_G_scaffold97833_1_pt1 | contig 12707 bp, 14 predicted proteins | sample TARA_R110002049 | Tara Oceans TARA_R110002049 (sample SAMEA4396941) | marine metagenome | biome: Polar Biome; feature: [SRF] surface water layer (ENVO:00010504); material: water (ENVO:00002006), including particulate matter (ENVO:01000060) such as... | depth 5 m | reverse complement strand
ATCAAGGTAAGTGGTGAACAAGTGAGCACGTGAACGGATGCGCAGGGGTGGAGGGGGTGGACAGATGTGGATTGTGGCTGCAATTGGTATACATATACCACCCTCAAAAAAATACATTTCAAACACCCAGCCTTCCGCACGTCACGCAATACACGTCTTATATATGGTAGGCAAAATCCAGTTCAGGGTCTCTCATTTACCCTGTCTTATATGGTAGGCAAAATCCAGTTGTGGGTCTAGGCACAAAGAAGCCACACGTTGCTAGCGTGTGGCTTGGGGTGTGCTAGGAGTAAAGTGAGTCTTCTACGTCCATTATGATGTCGTATCGATCAAGGGAGGACTTCTCGATCTCTGGTTCAATGCCAATGTACGGAGACGACGATATGGTGTGTATAAGCTTCCCTGAGCCTAGCTTAACACGATCTAGGTAGCCGAACCCCTCAAGCTCCTTCATGGCTGTCTGGACGGCATCAATGGAGTCGCGCATCTCACCCGATATACGCTTACAGGAGAAGTCCCAGTTGGACGGCTTGTTGCGCATGTAGCCAAAGAGCCCCTTAGCCTTCATGGAGATCTCTGAGTCTTGCCAGATGGATTCCTCGGTATCGTCGTCTAGTGACCAAGCTGGATTGTATAACCATTTGCCGTTTAAGATGTTCATGGCGATGATAATATCATACAAGTCAAGGGTTGTCAAGCCTACTTGACACGTGGTATACCATTTAGGAATGAGTACAAAGGGATCAGAACCGAGGACATTAAACCGAGACGCTGCTAAGTATCGTAGCAACTTCGACGGCATCAAGAAGGACACCCGCAAGGCATCCAACAAGCGTGATGTCCCTAAGGATGAGCTGCCAGTAGGCATAAGGTCACGAATCATATACGGAGATAGCAAATAATGGAAAATACCGACGAAGTTCTCGAGACGATCAAGGCTATCATGGCGGAACACTCCATGAACTACGCATTCTCCATCATTGATGAGGAGGGTGACTTGCGTTATGATTACAGTAACTGGCGTGTGGGGCGTATGCTGTTCACCGACAGTCTGACGGACATGGACACGGGGATCGCAATGGAAGGCTTTAGCTGGGATGAGGACGAGGGGGAGGACTACGAGGACGATGAGTGAGGAACTACAGATAGAGACCAATAACTTCGTAGCGAGGAAGCTCAAGGACGCACAGGCTGCCACCGATCACGGTCGCGCATGGTGTAAGCGTCAGCCTAAGAAGTGGGCGCTAGTGGCTCAACACATCATTCAGAAGCCAGATGAGGTCAGTACGTTCATGCGTAAGAACAAGATCACCCGCAGCTTCTACTACGACGTGCAGACAGAGCTAATGGCAGACCCAGAGTCATCGGAGATCCGCAATGCGTGGGCTTCTGAGATCTCCTCAGTGATGTTCCAGGGGCTAGACACTTACCGACAGGCGCAGGATCAATACTCAAACCGAGTCGAGAACGGAGAGATTCAGATGGACGGCAACGAGCTGTTCAAGCAGGGCAAGAGCCTACAGGCGTTCAGCGACATTCACTCAAAGCTGACGGGCAACAACATTCAGCGAGTGGTGGTAGAGCACCGCACGACACTAGACGAAGCTAGGGAATTTCGAGATGCTGCACTAGCTGGAATTAAGGAAGCGGAGGTTATAGATTAATATGGAAGATTTAAAATACATGATGAAATCCGCAATAATCATTGCACTGTTTACCGTAGTGGCTATGTCGATAATTATAGGATTTATGCTCCTATTGTCTGAGGTTCTGCCGTGTGACAATCAAGCAATACATAGATGCTGTAAATAGATGAAGTTTACCCCACACCCAATCCTTGGCAATGGCCCTGACAAAAAAGAGATCCTAAAGCTTTGCTTTAACGAGGATGGCTCTGACCGCGACGGTGGGTTAGAAGCGCTAATTGAGATGCACAGGATGCACGAGGACGCTGTGGCTAATGCTGACGCTGATCCGCTGAACTACGGTGTGTCGCTCAAGGGCTGGGTGTATGCAGATGAGATGCTTGAGAAGTATGACACGTTGATGATCTTCGGTGGCAATCGTAGCTCAAAGACCGAGTATGGCGCTAGGAGCGTCGTGAAGGCTGCCTTAGAGAATCCCAAGTCCATTATCGTATGTTTCGCGCAGGACGCTGACGCATCTATCAGGACGCAGCAATCAGCCGTCTACCGCTACCTGCCGCCAGAGTTCAAGCAGAAGACCAAGGGTGTGCTGGAGTATTTGAACTACACCGTTAAGAATGGCTTTACTGGACAATCCTTTATTCTACCGAACGGTTCTCAGGTGCTATTCCACACGTATAGCCAGTTCATCGCCAACCGTAGTAAGTTTGAGGGTCTTGAGCTAGGCTCCAAGACCCCAGAGTGGCACAACATCGGCCTATGGCCCGACGAGTACCTTGAAGACGGTGATTTGATCCGCACCATGCGATTCCGCCTAGCTACGCGGGATGCTAAGATGATGTTGACGTTTACGCCCATCGACGGCTACACGCCATTCGTAGCTGAGTTTTTAAAGGGAGCAGAGACAAGGAAAACGCGCAAAGCACCATTGCTAGATGACGAAGAAGTTCCAGTGACGCAATATAGCCCAGAGAAGGATGCAGGTATCGTATACTTCCACTCTGAGTTCAATCCGTTCGGCGGATATGAGCGTATCGCAAAGGAACTGAGGCACAGCACACGAGACGAGATCCTAACTCGTGCGTATGGTGTTCCAGTCAAGTCAATGACATCTCTGTTCCCTCTATTCAGCCAGAGTGTCCACGTGCTGGAGCATAAGGACTTCCCTGACCTGTCGGACAAGAAGAGGTACACCTGCTACCAAGTGGTTGACCCCGCTGGTGCGCGCAACTACACTAGCCTGTGGGCTGGAGTGACGGGCGTAGGCTCGGACACGGAGATTTACATCCGCAGAGAGTGGCCCGACCGCAAGACCTACGGACCCTGGGCTGAGTTTGGTGATCCACACTGGAAATTCGGACCAGCATCCAAGAAACTAGGCTACGATGTCGTCGGGTACTGCAAATTGTTCTCAGACATCGAAAAAGAGCTGGGAATCGAACCATTTGAGCGTGTCGGTGACTCCCGCTTCTTCGCCAACGAGAATGCAGACAATACTGACCTATTTGACCAGTTCTCAGCCCATGACTTCCACTATGTGCCTTCCATGGGTTCACAGGAGGAGCAGGGGCTGACCGCCATCGACGATTGGTTCTTTTACAACGTAAACCTGCCTATCGACGGCGCAAACAAGCCACGTGTCTACATACACGAGGACTGCGGCAACTTAATCTACGCTATCATCAATTATGGCGCACAAAAGAAGAAGGATGAGGCGCTGAAGGACTTTATTGACTGCCTTCGCTATTTGCGAACAGCAAACTACGGTCACGGACCAGAACACTACTCAGGCGGCAAGCTAAAGTGCTTAGTCAGCTCAGGAGGATACTAATTATGACAGAATCAGAACACGAAACATGCAAGTCCCTAGCGGAACAGCTAGGTAAACCATACACAGCGATGTCAATTGGCAAGCTACGAGCTGCTGTATGTTCAGAAGAGGACCTACAGGGCAAATACATCCTGCCAACGGGTGTTCTCAAGATCACAGCGCAAATCAAGGGTGAGATCGGCGTTATTGAGGCAGCAACCCCAGCAATCGTCACGGTTCGCGTCCTGCACCACCAAACGGGCAACCCCCGCTTCGTATTCGCCGAAGACCTAGATACACGCCGTAAAGTCCGTGTGTCAGTGCCTAAGCGCCACAAGAACTTCATCAATCACGTCGGCAAGCGACTCAAGGTCAATAAAGTAGATCAAGATGGAACCGCATACTACCGATATCCAGCTGTCTAGATCATTCATTGCTGCTAATGCTGATCTGTGGGCAACCATCGACATCATCCGAAACCATCATAGCAATAATATGGCTGCGATGACCGATGACGGCTGGGCTGACGCGCTTGGGTACGATGAAACGCGACTCCGCAAGATCGCAAGTTCAGTAAAATGCAGACGACCGCTTGACAGGGCTGCTATGATCAATTCATGAAATCAGCACAAGGGAATTAACCCGTAGGACTGACTGTGATAAAATTAACGCAATGGCTATAAATATAAACCAAGACCGAGACGAATCGGATGTATACTTCGATGAGTTCGACTACAACCAGTTCAAGGAAACCTTTGACGAGGATGTGGACAGTCTTGCTGACTTCATTAAACGTTGCAGAGATTCGGCCGACATCCGCCACTGTCAATGGGCGGGCAAGAGTAATGACCTCAAGAAGTCTGGCGAGACAGCATTCCCGTTCCAGAACTCATCCGACACGGAAGTTCACCTAGCCGAGTACCACATCTCGTCTCAGATCGCCATTAACGAGAACGCACTGCGTAAATCGTCTATTCGCGCCTATCCTCGCAACATTCAGGATGTAGCACGTTCAGCGGAGGTCACAGCCTTCATGAAGTGGCTACGTGACGCTGGAATCAAAGACTTCTGGCAGCAAATGGAGAAGTCCGACAACTACGCACAGGAGAAGTCTCTCCGTGTAGCATACTGCGACTACAAGTCCCCCGTCAAACGCTCATACGAGAAGGTCTTTGACCTAGAGGAAATTCAGAAGAGTTTCCCAGAGCAAGCAGAGGACTACATCGAGATCCTCGCTGACGAAGACCGCGTAGAGGAAGCACTGGAGGTATTCAACTCAATCCCAGGCTGGGAGATCAATGAGAAGCGCGTAAAGAAGGCACTCCGCGAACTACGCAAGACTGGAACAGCCAAGTTCCCAGTAACTATCGAAGACCAAGGCGAGCCAGTGGTTCAGGTCTTAGCACCAGATGAGGAGTTCTTTGCTCCCTCGTACACAACAAATTTTTGCGACGCACCTCGCTGCCACACACGTAAGCCAATGACATCCCAAGAGATTCTCAGTCGCGTAAGCTCTGAGGGTTGGGACAAGGAGTGGGCAGACTGGGCAGTAGAGAACGAGCGCGGCACACTTAACGCCTTCCGTACAAGCAGCTCTGTCCCGAATCCTCGACAGCCATCTTCGATAGACGAAGACCGCGACCTGATTGATGTTGTCTTTACGTTTGAGCGCCTAATTGACCGAGATGATCTGGCCGAGGGCATTTACCTCACAGTCTGGAGTCCCGAGTTTGGTGACAATGATGGGCAAGTCCCACCATTCGCCAAGCGCACACTGCTCAGCGGTCTGCGTCAATTACCTTTCATCGTGCAGTCCCGCAGCTACGACGCACGTACCCTATACAGCGCCCCGACGGTTCCTGAGCTGCTGAAGGCAAGCCAGAAGAACCAGAAGGTTCTCCGAGACGCAAACATGGACAACTCAGCTTACGAAGTGAGTCCTTCATTGCTTGCGCCGCCAACGTGGGATCACGGTCGTCCAGGCCCAGGTGGCGTATATGCCACGCGCACTGGTCAAGCACCGTCATATCTGCAACGTAACACGAACTTCGGCGCTGTGTTTAATTTGGAGAAGGAGATTGTATCGGAAGCAAGTCTATTGATGGGACACGATCCAGCAGATCCACTTTCGGTTCAAATGCAGGTTGCCTCGACCAATCGTCACCTTACCTTCGCTCAGGACGTTCTGAAACTAGTCTACGAGATGTATAAGCTCAAAGGACCAGAGGAACTGTTCTTTCGTATTACCGGTCGCCCAGAGCCCGTTCAGTTCGTTAAAAACGCTGAAGAGACTGAGATGGATGTGTCCGTAAGCTTTAACACCATGTATGACGATCCAGAGAAGATGGAGAAGATGTCACGCACCATCATTCAAGCAGCACAGCTAGATACATCTGGTCGTGTGAACAACGAGGCTGTCGTTGACTTCCTACTTTCGATGGCTGACCCAATGGCCGCTGAAACCATCTTGCTACCTGCCGAAGTTGGCACTGACAAGATCAAGAACGAAACACTGTCCGACATCGCTCAAATGTCTGCTGGCATCGCCCGCGCACCTGCCGCCAATGCTGCCGAACTACGCATGCAAGTTGTCGGTGAGTATGAAGGCGAACAACAGCAAATCCAAGAGTCTGGTCAAGTCGGGTCTATCCTGTTCACTAACCCTCAGTTCATGTTCCTCTTCGGAGAATACAAGAAGCAGCTTGAGATGGCGATTGCACAGAAGAAGAATGGCAGTGAGTTCGGTATCTACGGAACCGAAGCAGCAAGTGTCGGTAACCTTGAAACCCAGAACCTAGAAGGAGGCGCATAATCATGAACTTCACTGAATTTAAGAAGCATCTTAACGATAATCCAGAGATTGGCCGCTGCCTCTATGAGTACCTAGAGGATCGTCGCGATCAAATGCTCTCACAGCCTTGGTATTCCCCTGATAAGTATCTAGGGAACCGATGCCAGACAATCGCACAGTTCCTAACAGCGGACCTAATGGAGGAGTTTGATTTCAAGAAACACTCCCGAAAGGACGACCGCTAGGACGATACGTGCTATAATTTTACTAACAGCCTCCGCCTTGGCTGATTTAAACCCATAGGTAGATATGACAGATACACTAGAAGCGGACATCCCTGATTCCGAAGAAGCAATTCAGGAGAACAAATCCCCAGAGCAGCGCCGACAAGATCTTTTACAAGAGCGACTCGACAAAGCATCTGGCAAAACAGACGAACCAGAGCCAGAAGCTCCCGAAACCGAAGACGAAGAGGACGACGAAGAAGAAGTCGAAGTCCCTGAAGTCGATGAGGATGAAGGGGAAGAAAGCGATGATGAGTCAGAAGACGTTCCTTCAGATGATGGAGGATTTGACATTGAGGATCTCGATGAAGACGAACTGGAAGCACTTACACAGCAAGTAGCATCTAAAGCGGGGAAAGCCCTGACTAAGGCGCGATTGCAGGACAAAGAGCGGAAAGCAGAGATTGGGAAGCTACAAGAGCAAGTGCAGGAGTTATCTGCAAATGTTGTTACAAGCGACAATCCATTCGCCAACATCAGATCAGTAGAGAGCGCAGACGAAGCAATCAAGCAAACGGAGGTCAACATTAAAGGTTGGAACCGCAAGCTGATTACTGATCGTGTTGAAGAGTATAACGAAAAGACTGGTGAAGACGAGTCTGGTGTTATGTTCGGCAGCCAGTTCATGTCTGTAGATCAATTGCTCAATGCCATTGACAGGGAAGAGGAGAAGCTAGAGCCATTACGTAATCGCAAGTCGGAGATCAAAAAAGTCTCAGAAACGCTTGGGGATACAGATGGTGTCATCGGAGAAGTCCGTGGCAAACTAGGGATCGAAGACGACTCGGACGAAGCTAAGGAGTATGAAACTCTTTTGTCTAACCCAAAGTTTGAGTTGGTTAAGAATATCCTACCAGAGTATGCAAAGGAGCTAATTGAAATCCTTGGTCGTGCGGCAGTAACTAAAGTGCCAAAGACTAAGACATTCAGCAAGAAGCTCAAACGCAAAGCTCCCAAGTCTAAAACAGAGAACGTCTCACTGGATACAAAAGCTGGTCGATCACCGAAACGGTCGAACAGTGCTAGTGTGCAGGTCAAAAAACTCCAGAAGATCGTAAGTGATCCAAGGCAAACAATAGCTGCTCGGCGCGACGCTGATCAGCAAATCAGAATCTTAAACAGAACATAACATTATGGCAGAAACATATTCAAGTACAGTCGGTAATCGCGAGTCCCTAAAACAGACCGCTGAACTATTGGCAGCAGACATCACACCAGTAACAGGATTACTGGCTCACTCGTCCACTAGCAACAAGCGCCCTCGCTGTCTCATGGACAAGCTTAAGACTGTGGCAAATACACCACACGTTGAAGGCGCTGACACAAACGCTGGTCGTGACGCATTCTCGCAAGTTCGCGAGTTTGAAGGTCAAGCACAGCGCACAGTTGTTGAGTACGCAGTATCGAAAGAGCAAGAGCAAGAAGATTCCGCTGTTGTATCTAACATGATCAAAGCAGCCGACAAGTCTGCAATTGAAGCTGCTATTGACAAAGAGTTTGTCATTTGCGGTGATCAAGACAAGACAGCAGACGTTCCAGGCACAACTGGTGGGGCAACTCACGGTCTAGGCGCTCTTATCAGTAACACTGCCGCAACTGGCGTAGACGCACTCTATGTAACTCCAGCAGCATCTATCTACAGCGGCGTAAAAGCTTCCTACGATGATGCAGCAATGGGCGCACAGATTGCTTCGATGTGGAGCCAAGACACAACCATGCAAGATCTTTGGTTGGTCGCTGGTCCAGGTCTTCGCGAGCATATCGTTGCTTCGTTCACACGCAATGCAGGTGCAGCTTCTCAGGTTGACTACAACGTGAATGGTACTACTACTATCCCTTGGATGGTTGAGATCATTGACTCTCAGTTCGGTCAAATCAAGATGAAGAGTGCTAATCCTAATTGCATGCCTTCCACAGATCGTGGTTACTTCATCAACCCAGGTCTTCTGCACGTTGCAGAGTACCAAGGCATTGAGTCTGAGAACTATCCTTTCTTGGGTGGCTCTTACAAGGGTGCTGTTGACACACGTTACGCACTTATGACTAAGGGACCTAATGGTCTTGGAAAAGTCCAGTTTAGTGACGAAGCGTAGTTAGTTAGTTAGTTTTCGGGAGGCGGTTGAGCAATTCAGCCGCCTCCCTTTACTTGTATGTTACAATAAACCACAGAGGCACAAAGATTATGATGAACAAACCTAAATGTAAGAAAAAAGGCAACACTGCTGGTAAAGTAAAAAGCAAGTATTAAGATTATGCGGAAGATATTAACAGATGATGAGTTGACGGAACTAGCAGCTAAGATGGAGTTGCGTCGGCAGTTTTTAATGTCTCCAGCAGGACGTGCGCGTCGCGATGAAGTGATGCGCCAGTACATGAAGAAAACATACGGCGGCAATAAACAAAGCAACGGCGGCGTCCTGAACTTTGCGGGTTGCTACGATGTTTTCGAGCAGAAGGAGATGGAATACGAGTGTAAAGCCACAGATGGCACAGACTTCGTGAATCCAGACTACCTAAAATTTAAACAAAAAGACTTCAAGGAACGTGGTCTAACAGGAGATTGGCTTAACTAATGGCACAACACACACGCACATGGGCAGAAGTAGTTGGTCTAACTCAAGCACGATCTGGGGCAGCATTTTCCTCGGGAACTGAGCTTGCCAACATTGGCTTCTTGCTAAACTCAGCAGCTCGCACAATCTATGACGAATCCCGATACTGGGAGCGTTACCTAGTGCTTGAGCCTCGCACAGCGGCTCGTGGGTATATTGCCACGACCGAGGATGGGTTCAACGTGTATGGCGGTGGATTCTCCCCGTCAAACGGACTATACGTGCGCAACGGCGATTTAAACGGAAAACCAAGCTACAATCTAGTTGAGGACGGTTCCCCTAAATTTAGACTAAGCTGGAATAGCGCTATATTTGACTGGCAAATCACAGCACTGTTATACATCACATCTGCTGGTGTTGTTGTTACAAGTAATGGTGCTTGGCTATATCAGCCAGGTGATGTCCTTTATCTCAACGATGCACAAGATGCCACACCACCAGGAGCAGGGTGGATCACTGATCAAGGCGCAGACCTCCCGCCATACGTTGACGCTTTGTCCGAGATCGGTGAAGCTATGGGTTACTGGAGTGGCGAGAAGTGGGATGGTGGAGATCCAACTAGCCTCACGGCATATCCAGACAAGAACGGCATCCGCGTGGCAAGCAATGTCACTGGAACAGTTTACGTAGCATTCAAGAAGTCGTGGACAGATACATTCGGCAACGGAGAGTCTGGCACACTAGCAAAAGTCCCAACAGAGTGGGCAGAGTTCATGGCGTATGACGCTGCACGATCATACAGAGCCTCACAGGGCGGAGAAGATGGCTTCAACCCCATTGCCCTACGTGATGTAAACAATGCCCTCGAGCGGGCGCTAATGAAAGTCAGTCGGTCTGGAGCTATCGCAGCACTCACCAACCAACTTAAGACACAATACAGTGTAGACAACAGCGTATAATATGGCACAAGCAACAACAACAATTGAATCAGTATGGGCAGCGAAGGGCAACCTGCCAAGCAACGCGATTGTGCTAACTGCGGCTGGCAAGTATCCAGCACTTGACGGCAGCCTGATCACTAATGTTGGTTCTGGCGACATGACCGCCGCAGTATATGACCCTACGTCAGTGGCCGCAGATGCCTTTGCTAGGGTCAATCACACAGGCACTCAGACCGCAGCTACTATTTCTAACTTTGATGTGGAGGTTGGCAACAACACAGCCGTTGCAGCTAACACAGCCAAGGTATCGTACACGGACTCAGCAGCCGTTACACTTAATACTGCCAAGGTTGGAATCACACCTACACAGGCAAGTGACATTACAGCTAACAACGCTAAAGTTGGAATCACGACAGCACAAGCTGCGGACATCGTAACTAACAATGCCAAAGTTGGAATCACACCAACACAAGCCAGTGAGATTACAACCAACAATGCGAAGGTGTCTTACACGGATGCAGCTGCCGTTGCGGTCAATACCGCTAAGGTAGGTATCACGCCAACTCAGGCAAGTGACATTACAGCGAACAATTCCAAGGTATCGTACACGGACTCAGCAGCCGTAGCAGCTAACACTGCCAAGGTAGGTATCACGCCAACTCAGGCAAGTGACATTAGTACCGCATTGCAAGCAGCAAACAACCTGTCGGAGCTTACGGCGACGGCATCAGTTGCTCGGACCAACTTAGAGCTTGGCGCTACTGACACGGTAGAGTTCGGAGGCCTTGTGCCACCAGCGGGAACAACCGCTGAGATTGATGCGGTTACCACGGCTACTATCGGACAGGTAATGATAAACTCGGAAACTAATAATATCGTTCGATTTGTCACCCCGTCCACTTATCAAACCCTGACCTGCGGCGGAAATTTTTATTTACCCACCCCAGACGTTGGTTCGCAGGACTTTTTCACGCTCCCACAATCGTGGAACACTGGAGGGATTATAGCCAACCAGCCACTAGCGACATCGGCTCCAATAGCCATAAAGAGAAAGGGTTGGTCTAGGGTCACGATTACAGCCCTTGCTACTACCCTAACTCCACCGCAAACTTCTGGCAACATTACAGCCAGCGTAAGTGGCAGTGCTAGAATCAAAGCGGCGGGTGTAAAATGCAGCCAGTATATGCCCCAGCCATCAGTTACATCAATGTTAAATACTGGTGCTGGTTCTGTGTCATCTTACGTATTCGACTACACCTCCACCTTTTTGTTCGGCTCCTTGACCACGGCAACATCCGCAGTCCTTGATCTACATGTAGACATTTACAACGACACGGACAGTGAAGTTCTTGTGACTTACACTTACGACTCGCCCGCATTTTACACTGCAAACGTCGCTGTCACGGACATCAGAATTGAGGCACTAGATTAAGGTGACTCGGGTGCGCCCCATTGCTTTGTCCTTGGCGGCAACCTTATCCTCGTAGGGCTGCACACCTCACCTGTTGGCGGCATATATCTGCCGAACCGAATCGCAGACCTAGACCAACTAATCCTCGATGTGGATGCACTCGCGGGAATCTCCACAGGCTACACCGTCACGGAAGCCGACCTTTCATCTTACACGACTTATTGGACTATGGCACATTTTAAAGACAGACGAGCATTCGGCAACATTGGCACACGCAAATTTCGTGGCGCACGATTCGGTGACCCACTGAGTCCACGTGTATCACCGTTCTCAATTTTCTTCAACGGACAGCCAGTGTTGTTCAATGGAGCTAACTTAACTTACAACGGATAACACTATGAGCATTGACTTAGGAAATACACCCACAGGAACACCCCCTACCACAACTGAGCAGGAGCAAATTCGCACAGCCATTGGGCTAAGTGATGTTGTCATAGCAACACCAGAGGGGAAATTCCCCGCGCTTGATGGTAGCTTGATTACAAGCATCAGTGGTGGATACGAGTTCACTGGAGGGTTTACCGACCGTACTACTGGACAATCAGGAGCCAATGACCTCGGATCAAACATTCAGTACACGGCTCAGATGGCTACCGACGACAGCTGGTATCGCTTTGGATTTGATCGCACCCGCCAAGTGGCAAACGATAGTGCTTATTTCCCCATCACCGACGCAGAGGTATTTGACCAAACCAAGGGTCTATTCGGCGGACAGCACATGCCCGCTGGCATTACGGATCTAATCGACTTTGATTTTGATGACAACGGAGACGCTGAAAGTTATTCTGATGCAGAAACTACAGGCGATCTTAAATACAATGCAGCTACAGGCTCTTATGATCTTACGCAGTGTGATGTCGGTGACCTTGTTAAAGTGCGCTTCTCATTTAATGCTGTGCCTCAAGTGGCTAATTCAACGCTTGAAGTCGGTCTTATCTTTATGACCCGCGATGCTAGTGATGCTCCTACATTCACCTTTGCTCTTACAACACAACCAGTGTTCTACGGAACAGGATCACAAGGTGTTGCTTATCTGAATCGCGTAGAGATGTCTGCTTACATTGCTTCCGACGAAGACCGCAACGCTCGACTGCTACCCGCCGTTCGTTGCAACAACGAAATCCTAATCCAACCCCTCTCTACTCTCATTTCAATCATCCGATAAACTATGGCTATACGTATTACAAGAAACGAAGCAGGAAACTGTATTAC
>TARA_R110002049_G_scaffold30316_9_pt1 | contig 12707 bp, 14 predicted proteins | sample TARA_R110002049 | Tara Oceans TARA_R110002049 (sample SAMEA4396941) | marine metagenome | biome: Polar Biome; feature: [SRF] surface water layer (ENVO:00010504); material: water (ENVO:00002006), including particulate matter (ENVO:01000060) such as... | depth 5 m | reverse complement strand
CCAACTGAGCTACACCCGCATGGTGTGTGGCGCGGTTTATATAAGTGGCTGTGCGCTGTGGCAAGGGCTTTTTGAGTGCGAAAAGTAATTTTCTTTACCGTCTCGCGCAAAAGTTTAACCCGGCCCGTGAAATGCGCCTTCGCCGTTTCTGGTGCGCCAGTCCAGACAATTATTTATAGCGTGCAGCAAGATGATTGATCGCGTGTCAGGGCGGTCAATATGGCTTTGTCCGCAGGATCGTTATTCGCGCGGCAGTTCATAGCGTTCGGCAAGTTTGGTCAGGGCGGCAACGGTGGCCTGTTCCACAGTTGTGCCAAACCCGGTGACGCGGCTTGCCAGAATGACATAGAGAGAATCAATATGAAGCTGCGACACAAGAAGCTGTTTTTCGTTCGCCGTTGTGCGGTCCGCGACGAAGCTTTCCATTGATTTTGCAATCTGGGTCATCAGGGGATACTGGAACGTCCCGCCAAGCGCCTTTACCGAATAGGCAAGGTCACCGCAGGCCGCAACAGCCTCCGGGCGCCTGGATTTATCGCCCAGCGCGCCGATGACAATTTTTCGGCAATCCATAAGTTCTTTGCCGACGTCGCGCACAAAGGTCTCTGTGCTGCGCTGAACAACATTTTCGAGTTCTTCGAGCTGTTCGGGGGACAAATTAATGTCGAACCCCTTGACGAAATTCACAGCACGCCGCTTCAGGTCTGTCTGAGCCGGAATGATCTGTACGTTTTTCTTTTTCTTCGGTTCTTCTGGTGTCACGATTGCTCCGCTTCCCCAGTCATAATGTGTCATCCGTTACAGTTCCCTTCGGTCAGGGCCGTCGAATTGTACCTGTCTACGGCGCCTATCGGGACCAAAATACGTTCCGGTATTAATGAAACGTCGTGGTCGCGCGATGACCGAAACCAAGCGACTATACAGTGCCTTGGCATTGAAGGGTTTTGCAAGAAATTCTGTAATTCCAAGATCGCGTGCTGTCGTCACATACTTCATTTCGGAATGTGCGGTCAGCATGATCACGGGGATAAAGCGGTTTGGTGAGTTGGTCGAATTGCGCATGACATCCAGGAATTCCAGCCCGTCCATACCACGCAGCCGCCATTCGCAGACAACAATGTCAATCTGTTCGCGGCGTAGCACGTCAAAGGCGTCATTGGGCGTCTTAACCCGCTGAATATGACTGGCACCAAGATATGCGAGGGTATCATACACAACCTGTGCTGAAATCTTATCCCCGTCTACAATCAGAAAACTGATTTTACTAAAGTCGATTTTTGCGTTCATCCAGCCTTGCTTCCTGAGCATCATCACGAAATGCGTCGGTGTTCAGGGGAACAGCACCAAACCCCTAGTGTGCTGTTGGTCTTAAACCCTTATACCTTTGTCTGGTTTCCAGCAAGCGCAAACAGATCGGAAAACCGAGCTGAATTCTGACAAATACTGACGCGCAGACAGTTGAAGGTATTGAACAAATGACGTTTCAGTTTCTTATGTTTTTGCTCGTGCCCAAGAGAGCAGCCCATCATATTGGGCTGTCGTTCCCGGAGTAAAGGGGGAGGCTGTTTTATTTCAGGGGTTCAGTTGCGCCTTCTTCATCAATGACCTGTACGGCAACGCCCGATTCCTCGAACATTTCGGTCGAAATTTTCATATCCTGTTCCCAACGTTCAAGAAAATCGTCGGTCAGTTTGCTTTTGTCGACAAAAACTTCGGCGATGCCCGCCTGAATGATCGCACGTGCGCAGTCGCAGCAGGGAAAATGTGTCACATACAGCGCGCAGCCATCAAGCGATGTTCCCGTATAACTGGCATTGTAAATGGCGTTGCGTTCGGCGTGTTCGGTATAGGCGTATTTTTCCGGGCGTTGATGGCGACGTTCGACTGTGTCATCGACACCGCGCGGAAAACCGTTATAGCCAACAGCCCGGATTTCTTTTTTGGGGCCGATGACAACCGCACCAACCTGCGTGCTGCGATCCTTTGACCAGTCTGCGATATGTGCCGCAAGACCAAGAAAGCGATGGTGCCATTTGCTCATGAAAAGGGGCCCTGTTGCCAAAGGTGTATCAGATTAATCAGCGTGTCACATTTACGCAGCGCTGCGCATGCTATCAGGTCTTTTAAGAAGGTGCTCCTTGTAATTGTCCAGTGAAAAATCACATTTTTGTAAAGGCATTTAGTGAAAAGTCCCTGTTCAAAGCGGGGCTTATTGACTATTAAGGGGATACCCCCAGAAAAGATCAGGACGCCTTGACGCCTCGCCGCAGATGCAGGCCGAAGCGGAAGGGCTCATGTGTAACCCAAATAACAAGAGGTATTAGCCGATGCGCCGTCAACGTAAGGCGAAAATCATCGCAACCCTGGGGCCAGCGAGCTCTCATCCAGATATGCTGGAGAAGATCGTAAAGTCAGGTGTAGATGTTTTCCGGCTGAATTTTTCGCATGGTGAACATGCAGAACACCAAAAACGTTTCGAAGCAATCCGCGCTGTAGAATCCAAACTCGGCCGTCCGATCGGGGTTTTGATGGACCTTCAGGGTCCTAAAATTCGCGTCGGGACCTTTGCCGATGAGCAGATCGAGCTTGCGGCTGGTGATACGTTCAAATTCGACATGGACAAAAAGCCGGGCGACAAAAAACGCGTTTCCCTGCCGCATCCCGAGGTTTACGCAGCCCTGAAACCGGGCGCAAACCTTTTGCTCGATGATGGCAAGCTGCGTATGCGTGTTGAAAAATGCGATGACAAATCCGCAGAATGTACCGTGATCACCGGTGGACCGCTGTCCAACCGTAAGGGCGTTAACCTGCCTGACGTCATGTTGCCGATGTCACCGTTGACCGAAAAAGACCGTATCGATCTTGATTATGGTCTGGAAATGGGCGTTGATTTTGTTGCGCTGTCATTCGTTCAGCGTCCTGAAGACGTTGCCGAAGCACGCAAAATCATTCAGGGCCGTGCGGCCATCGTTTCCAAACTGGAAAAGCCGCAGGCGATTGAGCATCTTGCCGAGATTGTTGATCTGTCGGACATCATCATGGTTGCCCGTGGCGACCTTGGTGTCGAATGCCCGCCAGAAGATGTGCCGATCTTGCAGAAACGCATCATCAAGGCTTGCCGCGAAGCCGGTAAGCCGGTGATTGTTGCGACCCAGATGCTTGACTCGATGGTGTCAAACCCGACCCCGACCCGTGCCGAAGCATCCGACGTTGCCACCGCCATTTATGATGGTGCCGATGCGGTGATGCTGTCTGCGGAAAGTGCGGTGGGCAAATATCCGCTTGAGACCGTCTCGATCATGGACCGTATTATGGTCCGGGTCGAAGAGGACGAGCTTTATTATCGTCTGCGCGATGCCAATCGTCCTGACCCGGAACACAATTCCCCGGATGCCATCAGTGCTGCTGCCCGTCAGGTGGCGGGGACCATTGGTGCCAAGGCTGTTGTGACCTATACCACGTCGGGTTCGACGTCGCTTCGTGCCGCGCGTGAGCGTCCGGAAGTTCCAATTCTGGGCCTGACGCCGAAAATCCAGACCGCACGTCGGATGACGTTGTGCTGGGGTGTGCATGCCGTGTTTACCCGTGATGCGACGAACTTCGCAGAAATGGTTGGCATTGCATGTGAAGTTGCCCAGCGCGAAGAATTCGCCAAGGTCGGGGATTCGTTGGTGATCACCGCAGGTGTGCCGTTTGGGACGCCCGGTGCAACCAACATCCTGCGCATTGCATGGGTTAGCTAACGGCGTCTTTGACGTTTGTTTGCCGATTTACCAAAACGGGTGGCTTTCAGGGCCGCCCGTTTTTCTTTGTCTGGCTTTTGGACTACGAGGACGTGCTGTGGTCTAAAACAGGCCGGAAAGACTGGTCTGGCGTGGCGGGGCGTGGGGTTTTATGCCTGTCGTTGTATAGGCCTCTGTATTGTTAATGTTTTTTTGAGTCTTTCCGTCGATAGTTGATCGGTAATCAGGCATGTATCTGATGATATGTGATGGTTGCAAATGGGGAGCCGAGGATAGACGATCGGTCAGGTTGTGAAGCGCGCCAAGTTCTGTTTAAACTGCGCTGACACAATAATAAAATCAGGGTGTTGGCGTTTGTTAACACCGACCTGCCGCAAGGCACGGGACCAGGGGAATTGCTGCGACAATGCTGAGTTGGATGTTCAATCGGCAAAAAAATACGGGTGACGCGGGGCTTGATGATAAAGCCACGGCGAAGCTTCGTGACCTTGCACAAACGGTCCGTACTGTTGCACCTGATGCCTTTGGTGCAGATCAGGCCAACGCACAGGCGCGCCGGATTCCCCGAAAGCAGCCTACGGACGATGTTCCCAATCTTTCGGCACTTGAACATGCTGCGCGCCTTTCATCGGAAATGGTCGACGCAGAAGACGATGAAGACAGCTCACCGGATTTTGACAGCGACGTTCGCATGGATGTTGCCCGGCGCCTGCGCCGCCATCTTGCCGATGTCAGCCCGTCCGAACGATTGACAATGGTTGATGAGTTCGTAGCGGCCATTGCCAATATGGGCGATTGCTATCGCCCGCAGGTCATTGCGCTGATTGATCAGGAACTTGGCCATACACCTTATATGACCCGTCAGGCTGCAACGCGTCTGCGTCAGGATATTCAGGCGATTGGCCGGGTATCGATTGGTGAATATATTGAACTTCTGAGCGATTCGGATTTCCTTGATGTCATGCGCGGTCGCGGTGAATTTGTTCAGACCGCTTCGGAACGGGCACGTTCCGAGCAGAAAGCCGCCGCAAAGGCGCGTCTGATTGAACAAAAATCCGAAAAAGAGAAGGGCGGTCTTTTGAACCGTCTGCTGTCATCTGATGAAACGCCGCGCAATGTTGTCGCATTGGCCCCGCATTTTGCCGAGCGTCTTGAAAAGAAACCAGCCGCACCGGCAAATGATTTGTTGGGCGGACAAAACCGTATTTCGCGGCAGGCACAACGCCGGATTGCGCACTTTATCATGGCGTCGCTGTTTGACACATTGGTTGAACAGGGGCGTATGCGGACCGAAGTTGCCCGTGCGATGCGCCAATCTGTGCGCCAGCGGATCGAAAAGGCGCGGTTTGAAAACCGCATGCCGGCCCATGATCCGGTCGATGGCATGATGGTTGATATTGCCGATGGCCAGATGGAAGATCACGGCGAGGAAGTCGCGTCAAATACCCAGATGACAATTGACCAGTATGTTCTTGATGCGCTGTCGCGCAATGAGGATGCACTGGTGGTGCAGGCGCTGGGGCATTATGCCCAGCTGCCGGTGGTTGTTGTATCCAAAATTCTTGATTCAGGCAGTGCGCGCGCAATCACCGCATTGGCATGGCGTTCGGGCATGACCGCACCGTCTGCGGTTGTCTTGCAGCTTAGCAGTGGCATTCCGGAAGCCAGTATCGAAAGTCCGGCCGCGGGCGGGCGCTATGCCCTGGCGACGACGGATATGGATTGGTATATCGATTTCTTTAACGATATGAAGCCATCGGTATCCAAGCCGCGCGTCGAAAAAGAACCTGATGCAGCCGCGCGTGAAGCAAAACCGCGTGAAGGCGTCGGACAAAGCCGCCGGACCCGCAAGGGAAGTGGCATTGAAGGATTGGTCTCTGATAGTCGGCCCAAGGGTCGTAAGGGAGACTGAATGCCATGAGCAACAATCACGGCATTTCCTATGACGGGCTGAAATACGCGCTCAACATCAAGGAAAGCTATCAGAGCAGAGAGCCGCTTACGGTGATGGGCGCTGCCAAGCAACTGCGTTTGTTGATGCCTGAACACTTGCTGAGCAATGATCTGGCCTTGATGCAATATGATGATCCGATTGCACTGGCAGTGATTGCGACCCGTGACCCGGAAAGTCCGATGGCACTTGCCGCGGCCATTCGTATGGGGCCGCACGCAAAGTGCAAGGAACTGATTACTGGCGTGTTTGAAGTGGTTTCTGATGCGACCAAGCACGAACTGGTGGCCGATTGCGCCAAGCTTCTGACCAAGAATGCCTTTAGCCCGGAAGCATTTCATTTGGTGCGCACGCGCGCATCCAATCACGTTGTCGAAATTCGTGAATCCTATCGCCGGGCGATGGCCGAAAATCTGCGCGCGCTTTTGGATGGTAAGATGGTTGCGCGTGAATTTGTCGAAGAGTTTATTGAACTGGCGTCGAACGGCAATCTGCGCATCGATATATATCGCCGTCTGGTGATGAAATTGATGCGATCCGATGCAGTGCGGCCAAGTGTCAAGTTCATGCTGCTTGAACGTCTTGATCAGTTCCCGCAGATGGTCAAGCTTCAGATTGTTAACGAGGTTAACTCCGCACCCGATACCCCGGAGTATCAAACGTTAAAGCAGGAATTGCGCTGGATTTACGAAGCCAAGCAAAAGCAGCCAGCGTCGCAAGCGCCGATAAATGCAGCGTCACGTCCGATCAAGGATATGGCGGCAGGCACGCAAATTGATTTTGGTGTTGCGGCTGGCCTTCACCGTCGCAACAGCATCATCAAACCCGTAGAACAGACCCTAAAGCGCACGGTTAATCCACCGATGATGAGCAGCGGCGGGTTTAGTTCGCGCGAACTGTCGTCCTGGCTGAACTAGAGTCTTCTGTTTTCCAAATAGATACCGTTTAGCTCACCAGCCGGGATTCCGCGGCGTTACTGTGTGGGCCAGTGTGAAGTCCAGCCTGTTTTTCCAGATATACCGTACAGATGACCCGCATCAAGGATGCGAAATTGGGAATGTCACCGCGTTGGGTGAAGACTTCGTCATGGATTTTGCCCAAAAATTGTGGGGTGCTAAACCCTTCGCCCGCTGCGATTTCATCGAGAATTTGCCAGAAGCGCAATTCAAGGCGCAGGCTGGTGACAACACCATTCATCCGAATAGACCGGCTTACGCACTGGTAGAGTTCGGGTTCGGTGCCGGAATATATTTGACACATATTGATGGCCTTTCCTGAAAGTGCTGTCGGTTATATTGGGTCGACAGCTTTTCTTTTTACAGGGCCATGGTCAGGCAAATGTCGCCCAAGCGCAATCAGCGATTGGGCGACATGCGATCACAATTTGATTTCGGTGCCCAGAACCACAAGGAAGGCAGCCATCCATTTAGGGTGGGCGGGCCATGCCGGGGCGGTCACTAGGTTTCCATCAACACAGGCGTCATCAATGGCGATATCGGCATAGGTGCCACCGGCCATCTTTACCTCAGGAGCGCAGGCCGGGTAGGCCGATACACGGCGACCTTTGAGGATGTCTGCTGCCGCAAGAAGCTGTGCGCCATGACAGACAGCTGCAATCGGTTTCTTGGCGTCGTTAAAGTCGCGCACAAGTCGAATGACATCTTCGTTCAGGCGTAGATATTCCGGTGCACGACCGCCGGGGATGACAACGGCGTCATAGTTTTCAGCACGAGCGGCCGCAAAGTCGGCATTGAGTGCAAATTTATGGCCGGGTTTTTCGGTGTAGGTCTGATCGCCTTCAAAGTCATGGATGGCGGTTGATATCGTGTCCCCAGCCTTTTTATCCGGGCAGACCGTATCGACGTTGTGGCCAACGGCCAACAAGGTCTGGAACGGAACCATGGTTTCGTAATCCTCGGCAAAGTCGCCAACGATCATTAGAATTTTCTTTGCAGACATTTTTTATCCTCCCGCGGGTTTTTGATCCCATAACTATAGGCCTGTTTACGGGCGCGCGGGTAACAGCGGGATACTACGTTGTTTATGCGCAACGGGTAACACAATCCATTGGCGGATCGTCAGGCTTCTGTGCATAAAAAAAAGAGGCCCGATCGGGCCTCTTTTCAGTCGAAAGTCTTTTTGTCGGCGTGTCAGCTGTTCGAGGTATCTGTTTTCGAAGCTGGTGCCTTGCTTGCCGGTTTGGCCGCAGACTTGGTCGCGGTTTTTGCCGTGCTGGCGCGTGACCGGGTTGCTGGCTTTTTTGCCGGAGCCTTGGCAGCAGCGGGTTTCGCCGCTGGTTTTGAAGCCGGTTTTGCTGTTGCCTTGGCAACGCTTGCTGTTTCTGCGGTTTCTTTGATGTGCAAATCACGCTGCGGGAAGGGAATGGAGAAGCCCGCGGCTTCGAGTTCGGTTTTGGATTTGCGAGTCAGATCAAAGAAGGTCGGCCAGAAGTCTGTCGTTGCGACCCAGCCACGTGCGGTTAGATCAACCGAGCTTTCACCAAGTGTGGCGACGAAGCTCATGGGTTCGGGGTCTTTGAGAACGCGCGGATCGGATGCCACAAGTTTTTTAAGGAATTCAAGTGCGGCATCAACGTCATCGTCATAGGCAATACCGACCTTGATGTCGAGGCGGCGGGTCGGGTTGCGCGAATAGTTTTTGATCGCACTATTCCAGATCTGCGAATTCGGGGCCGAGATAAAGACGCCGTCCGGCGTTTTTAGCAAGGTCGTGAACAGCGTGATTTCAACAACGGTTCCCGAAACAGAGCCAGCCTCGACAAACTCATCAACCTTAAGCGGGCGCAGCACAAGGATCATAACGCCAGCGGCGATATTTGACAGTGTCCCTTGCAGGGCCAGACCAATGGCCAGACCGGCGGCACCGAGTACGGCGATGATACTTGCAGTTTGCACACCGAAGTTCGACAGAACGGCGATGAGAACAAAGATTAAAACCGTGTAGCGCGCGATGCTTGCGGCCAGTGGTTTTAATGTTGAGTCGACAAATTTGGCGTTCTTGAGTGAGTGGCGGACAAGTGCCGAGGCACGCCCTGCGACCCACCAGCCGGCGATAAGAAGAATGATTGCGCCCAGAATATCCAGGCCGAAGCCCAAAGCGAAGGATTTCAGCGCTTCTGTGATCGTTGCAACATCGGTTTCAAGCATATGAACCTCGTCCGCTCCGTGTCATGGTTGTATTGATTGCTACTCATACGTTTGTATGAGATACTTAACAATACAGGTTTAGCAGCTGTTGAAAAGTGGCCAACAACACCGAAATGTAACTATCGCTATGGAACAGATCGTGTTTTCGTGCGTTTTACGTCATAATATAACCATCTTTGGTGATATATTGCTAATCTAATAACAACCTAAACGACAGGGGTAAGACATGCAGTTTCGTTCTTCCGTTCTTTTCGCTCTCGGCGGTGTTGCAATGCTGAGCGCTTGTAGCAGTGTCGATAACTCAGGCACTGCGGTTGCCTACGGTGGTAACCCACTGACCTATGGTAACTCTGTTTCCAGCGCGATTTCTGGTCAAGAGCCATCAACCAGCTTTGGCAAGGCGCTTAAGGCAGAATACATTGCCTATGCGCAGCGTGAAGCTGATGAATGGTATGACTTCTTCGATGCTGATTTCTTTGCCAAGAAAGCAGGCAAAGTTGCAGAAAACGAAACACTTCTTCCTGAAGATCCGGCCAACTGGCGTTTCTCTGATGAAGAAATCGCCCAGAAACGTGCAGTTCGTGATGAGCTGATCGCACTTTTGGACGACGGCAAACGTGAAGAAAAACCTGAGACCGCAGCAATCGCGCAGGCGCGTTTTGATTGCTGGATCGAAGAAAGTGAAGAAGGCTGGCAGAACGACTTGATCAGCCAGTGCTGGAAAGATTTCGAAGCAGCGATGGCTGAACTTCGTAAAGAAGAAATGGCAACTCCGGTTGCTGCAGTCGCGCCGAAAGAAAGCCGTCTGTTCACAATCTTCTTCGATTTTGACAGCGTTGCGATCACGCCGGTTTCCGAACGTGTTCTTGATGCCGCTGCTGAGCAGTGGGCACAGAGCATGGGCACCATCAATGTTGTTGGTCACGCCGATTCTTCTGGTGCAGCAGCCTACAACTTGAAACTGTCCGAGCGTCGTGCTTCGGCAGCACTGAACGAGTTGACCGGTCGCGGCATTAAAGGCGACTCTGTTGACACCGATGCGGTTGGTGAGGGTGAACTCCTTATCCCGACTCCGGATGGTGTTCGTGAGCCGCGTAACCGTCGTGTGACGATCTCCGTCGACTAATCGACGACGTTTACCAAATCTTCGGCAACGAGGTGGCATAGTGCCACCTCGTTGTTTTTGTATGTGGTTTTGGGAAACAAAAACTTTTTGGCGTAATTGCAGTTGAAATTGGCGCTAATCTGCATAATGTCTGCTGTAGATTTATACCAAAGAGCTAAAGGCGGGGACGTATAATGGGGGCCTTGAAGTTGGTCTTTTCTCGACGTGTATGCTGTGCCGTGTTGGGCATGGCGATGATGGCGGTTGTTTCTCCGCGGGTTGCGCAATCTGCTGACGTTACGCCGGTTATGCCCTTTGAGAAATATTTTGCTGATCAGCGCGGTGACGGAAAGTTCCTGCGGTTTAACGCATTTTCTGGCGAAATCCCGGGTAAACGCATCAAAGCATTGCTGCGATCCGGTCAGGTTATCGGTGATCGCATCTTGCTGGCAGAAGACGTCGCGGTCTATTTCCCGGATGGCTATATTGTTCAATCACAAACCCGGTTCGGCAAATACATCCCCAAAGTAGGTCTTAAGGCGTCATCGGTTGTCAAGCGCGACCATCTGATGGAAAACCCGCGCTATGCACTGGTCGGAAATTTTGATCAGATTCTTGGTAAAGAATGCGCGCGCAGTGAATACGCCAATGGTTTCGCAGCCCTTCGGATCAAGCGTGATGGTGTGATGTCACTGGTTCTTGAGACATCGGGCCTGTATGACCCGCTGGTTGACGAACAGACCACCACCTATACCGTTACAAGTGCTGTCCAGTCTGTGTTTATGGGCAATCAGGGTTTGATGCCTGAATTGCTGTTGAAATGCGGGCGAGGTTAATACCTCCCGACACCCGTGACATCAAAAATATAAGGCACCGGAATTCCCGGTGCCTTTTTGTTTGTCGATTTGCGATTTACGGCAATATGGCTTAGCTGACGTGCCAATCGGCGGCGAACAGGCGGGGTATTTCAATCGCCGGGCAGCGGTTCATGACAGCAACCAGTCCCGCATCAACCGCCTTATCGGCAGCAGGCACATTGATCACACCAAGCTGCATCCAGACCGATTTTGCCCCAATCGCGATGGCCTCGTCGATAACACCAGCCGCGTCATCACTGTTGCGGAAAATATCGACCATATCGACCGGTTCATTGATGTCTGAAAGCTGTGCCACAACCGTCTGCCCGTGAATTTGGTGTCCGGCCTGCCCGGGGTTGACGGGGATAACGTGATATCCGCGATCAAGAAGGAACTTTAAAACCCCGTTGGATGGGCGTTCCGGCTTTGGACTAGCACCGACAAGGGCGATGGTTTTTGTGTTCGATAGCAGTGTTTTTACACCGCCATCATCCGGATTTGAAAATTCGGTCATCTCTCACATCCGCTGTTTGTTAAATGTATCACTGCCTTGAAGGTATATGATATTTTCCGCTTGGCAACTGGCAGGCAACAACGAGTGTTCGGGTCGGTGACGTGATCATGGATCGCGGGGGCCTCGCGGAAAGTTGAAAGCGAGTTTAGGTGACGCGCGCTCTAAAAAGCGGTTGTGTGACTTATCAGTTCATTTTGACGGACATCTATTGCATGTATCCTTGGCTTGATCCTTCGGGGCGCTTTTCGTTCTTTAAGCTTACAGTCTTTGTGGCCCTTCTTGTGCCGGGCATCATGTTGCTGTGGCCGGTTGTGATTGAAGGTGGCGCGACCATTCCGGTCAAGGAAGCCATCCTTGAAAGCGGTGATTGGACGATCCGGATACTGTTGATATCACTATTGATTACGCCGCTTCGCCGGATCACACGTTTTTCAAAACTGGTGCAAGTGCGTCGCCAGATCGGTGTTGCGGCATTTGTCTATGTGATGGTTCATCTGTCGCTTTATGCGATCAGCCAGAATCTTGATCTTGGCAAAATCGTAAGCGAGATTTTCTTGCGGATTTATCTGACCATCGGGTTTGCTGCGGTTGTCGGGCTGTCGATCCTTGCTGCGACATCGACAAAGGCTGCCATGCGCAAGCTTGGGGCCAACTGGTCGCGCCTGCACAAGGCAAGCTATGGTATCGCCATTTTGGGCGCACTGCATTTCTTTATGCAGTCAAAGATCGACGTCAGCGAAGCGACCCTGATGGCCGGGTTCTTTGTTGCGCTTATGCTTTATCGCTTTGCGCATTGGCGCGGGTGGTCCTTGCGCAGTTTTATGCCGCTTCTTGCCGTATCCGTGGTAGCCGGATTGGCAACGGCGGGTATTGAATATGCGTGGTACGCACTTGCAACCGGCGTTCCAGCAGATCGCGTGTTTGCCGCCAATCTTGAATGGATGTGGCCGATGCGCCCGGCCTGGACTGTTTTCCTGACCGGGCTTTTCATGATCGTTGTCTGTCAGTTTGGACGCGATGGTGCTGCGCGCACCGTGATCGCAAATGTGATGGCCAGTGTGCGGCTTAAACCGCAGCACTCGCGCGGCGGGTAAGGGCGGTCAAAAGACCAGCCCCGATCATCACGGCACCACCGGTGCGGGTCAGGCGGCGCATGGCAGCAGGATTGCGAAACCGTTCCCGTAAGGCCGATGCCATCACCGCCCAAATCGTTACATTTACCGCCGCCAGAATGACAAAGGTCGTCGTCATGATGATGAACTGCGGCAAGACCGGGCTGCTTGCGGTGACGAACTGCGGCACAAAGGCGATGAAGAATACGATGCCCTTGGGGTTGAGTGCGGTCACGATATAAGCCTGCAAAAACATCC
>TARA_R110002049_G_scaffold154626_1_pt1 | contig 12709 bp, 9 predicted proteins | sample TARA_R110002049 | Tara Oceans TARA_R110002049 (sample SAMEA4396941) | marine metagenome | biome: Polar Biome; feature: [SRF] surface water layer (ENVO:00010504); material: water (ENVO:00002006), including particulate matter (ENVO:01000060) such as... | depth 5 m | reverse complement strand
TTTACTTCCCATAGAGCCGACGCTGTTACCTTCTTTTTGTTGCTTGGTACTGTTCAATATTCAGGTTTGATAAGACATATAAAAAGTGCGAGCGAGTTTACCCTGAGCGTAGACGAAGGGAGCCTGGTTATGCTGTCGTTCAAAGCTGAATGTTGTTATTTTGCTGTCAAAAAAAGGTATAGCAGTGTTGGCTCGGGATGTGAACCTAAATTCTTTGTGAAATACAAAATCATAGGAAGTGGAACAAAATGGAAATACATGTCCCCTTATTTGGCGGACTTGATCCTCGCTTTTTACTTGGAAATGAAGCCCTTCGACTGCGCCCAGGACAGGTTTACCTTTTCAGCCCCGAAGTTTCGGGACGGAAAGGGTTAATGGAATGAAAAGTCAAAAGTGGGGATTGTGTCCAAGATTTTTTAAAGAAGCTCTTTTCTCGGAATAAAGCTTTTGCGAAATGCAGAGGAATGTGCTGAATGGGTGTATTTTACGAGTTTATCTTTGCACTGATATGGTTTGGATAGATTCCACTTAATTTATTACCCTTTTCTATGAAGGACTATATAAAAAATAAGAGCCAGCACGAATGCTGACCCTTACTTCCAACAACAAAAGCTAATCGTTCAATTCCTGAATTTTCTTTTCAAGTTTTCCTATACGCTCTTTCATACGTACTTCACGCTTGTTTCTATCTTCTGCATATTGCTTTTCAATATTGGCAATTTTAGTTTTATAATACCCTTGCATCGCATTGTAGAATGAAATGTTCGTCAGGTTATTAACGTGATTGCTTTCGCCAAAATGTACTTGCTTGGTAAGGATGTACCGAATCAACTTATAGAAGGTTTCCTTTTTGAAATTCTTTTTGAAGTTCTCGACAGTTTCCACATCGTTCATCTTGGATGTGCCATTCAATAATTTTGAAAAGTATTTTTGTCGGCCTACATAGTCCACATTGTTCTCAAATAAGGATAACGAGAACGCCACCATTTCATCTACCGAAAGTGCTTTCGTTTTTTCAATATAATCGGTTTCACGAATCACCTGAACAATGTCCTCAAATTCCTTATTGTGCTCGATGTGTCGCTTTCGTGTCTCTCTTTCGTTGATTTTAACGATTTGCTCTTCAGGCGAACACTCTGCCATTTTTCTATTTGCCAATGGTTCCGAATATGTAGAATTTTTGGTTTTTGAACCTTCTAACAGCTTCACGAAAACTGTTTTGTGTACATACGTTTTTGGATGAAACATAATACCATTGACAAATCCATTTTCTTTTGCAGACTTATGTGTTTCCAATTCTTCCTCGTAATTTTCAACCGCTTCTTCAAGTTCAGCTTTCAGTTCGTCTTCAGAATAATCGTAATGATGGTATTCCTTCTTAATTGCTTCAATTGTAGGTTTAATTGGTTCTTCGATTATTTCAACATCATCCAGAAGATAAACCTTCAATCCTTTTTTTTCCAATTGCGAAATAATATGCTGGTTGCTTTCGTCATTTGCCCAGTATTTGCGAATTTCAGGAATCAACATCACATTCTCTTTCTTCGATTTTTCAATCAGGTTCAAGAATGATTTATTTTTCTTCGTTTCATAACAAGCTGATTTTGTACACACCATTTTACCATCGCCGAACAAATTACCTTGATTTGCTGCGTTGAACGGACATGTTGTACAGGCACCAGCTTTTTTAATCAATTTTTCATCGACCACATCGAAAGGTGCTTTCTCTAAATCATAGGTCTGGTTTTTAATCATCTGATTAATTTGAGGGGCATTAAATTCTTCGCCCATTGTTTCCAGCATCATTAGCTGTTCCTCTGGCTCGAAAAGTGCAACACCTATTCCTAACGAAATGGTCATTTCGCCATTACGAACAAATGCTTTAAAACCTTCAATTAGACCCACTAATTTTAAACGTTGCCTTACAAAGTTTTCTGTTCTTCCCAACCGTTTTGAAATCTCCGTTGGCGAATATTTTTCGCTTAGGAATGCTACCGCTTCAGCTTCTTCGGTAGGTTCAACATCTTGTCTTTGTAGATTTTCGATAATTTGAATTTCCAGAACATCATTATTATCATATTCCCTAACGATACTCGGTATTGTCTTCTTTTTCGCCAATTTGCTTGCACGATACCTACGCTCTCCCATTACGATGACGTAATCTTTTCCAGATTTTCGGACCGTAATAGGTTGTAGGACACCGTGTTCTTCAATGCTTTCAGACAGTTGCTTAAGAGCTTCCTCGTTAAAGGTTTTTCTTGGTTGCATTGGGTCTGGAATAATCCTTCCGATACTTAACTCTTGAACTTGAAGTCCAATGTCATTTTGCGTCAATTTTTTCTTGACTTCATTTTTAACGGTGGCTGTTGCCTTTCCATTTTTACTTGTGGTGCTTGCTTTTGTTGTCATAATACTTAAATTTTAGGTTAAACAATATTTTTGCAGAACCCAAACGGAAGACAATAATTTCTGCTCAAAAGGAAACGGAATAAATGAGTTATGGGCGAAGCGCTGGCTTTATGCTGTAGTCTTTTGATGAGAATATTTTGCGAGTTTATCTTTGTACCAATATTGATATAGATAGCTCTCCCTTTTTAGCGGACGCTATTTCAAAGTTTTATGTTGGGAATGTAGCGTTCCAGCTCCCAAAGTTTCTGAACTAGGCAGGAAGAAGCGAAAAAGAAAACTAAAACTTTGGAATTGTGTCCAAGACCTCTTTTAGTGAAGCTCTTTTCACGGAATGTAGAGCAACGGAATTTAGAGAAATGTGCTGAGTGGATTGTAAAAACTAAATAATTGTTAATCTATATACATTAGTTTCTCTTTTAATGAAACCTAACTTTTGATACAATTTATTGGCTTCTATTCTTTCTGGACTAGATGTTAAATTAATACTTTTAACATTTTTATTTTTAGCGTATTCTATACCAAACTGCATTAATTCTTTACCAGCTCCTTTACCCCTTGCGGCATTATCAACCACTACGTCTTCTATCCAAACTTTATCGCCTGTTGGTATTTTATTAAATACTAAGGTTAATGTATCTAATATTTCATTATTTTCTTCTGCTATAAAAAGGAGTGTATTGCTTGAATTAACAATATCCTCCAAGTCTTTTTTTTGAAGGCAAAGCACAGTCCGAGGAAAGTTGGGGGGGTTAACTTTCTAAATACATTTAAAACATCATCAGTTACAGTATCTAACTTATATATTTTCATAGCAGTAAAATTAACTATTAACTTATAAATACTAAAAAAATTATTTTATTTAGTTCTAACTCAAATTTAAGTCCTTAATAATGTTTTCTATTTTAGTATTTAATAATCCTTCTGTTTTTTCAAATTGTGATTTAGAATCTAATGGCAGGTTTACGCTTATATAAAACTTTATTTTTGGTTCTGTACCACTAGGCCTTAAAGCAACTTGACTACCATCTTCAGTCGTGTATATTAAAACGTTAGATTTATGCATATTGATTACCTCTTCCTTCCCAGTTATCGTATTTTTACTTATAGAAAGCTGATAATCATCAATTTTTACAATTTTTTCACCATTAATCTCTGTTAAAGGATTATTGCGTGCATCAATCATTAATTGTTTTATTTCTTGAGCTCCATCAATTCCTTTTTTAGTTAAAGACACCAAATGCTCTTTGTAATAACCATGTTTAACATATAACTCAATTAATTCTTCATATGCTGAACTTCCATTTGCCTTAGCTTGAGCTACTATTTCAACAGCTAGTAAGGTAGATGTAACTGCGTCTTTATCGCGAACAAAATCGCCTACCATATAACCAAAACTTTCTTCACCTCCACCAATAAAATTAAGTTCTGGGTTATTTTTAATCAACGCTGCAATCCACTTAAACCCCGTAAGAACTATTTTACTCTCAACACCATAAGATGATGCTAATTTAGTAATCATTGGGGTGGAAACAACTGTTGAAGCAACAAACTCTTTTCCTTTAATTTTGCTTTGGTTTTTCCATTGTTTTAATAAACAATCGGTCATTAATAGCATGGCTTGATTACCGTTGAGCAATTGTAATTCATTTTTAGAATTACGTACAGCAATACCTAATCGGTCGCAATCAGGATCGGTACCTATTACGATATCTGCATTCACTTTTTCCGCTAGATCAAGTGCCATTTTTAAGGCTGCAGGTTCTTCAGGGTTTGGTGAAGTCACCGTCGGGAAATTACCATCTGGAGCTTCTTGTTCTTTTACAATGTGTACATTTTTATATCCAGCCTGTTTGAAGGTTTCTGGAACTGCAGTGATAGAAGTTCCATGTAACGATGTAAATACTATGGTTACATCATCTTTAACATTTTGAGACGTGTTTAAGCTACCATTTTCAACAGATGCCTTAATAAATTCAATATCAATTTCTTTTCCTATAGAATGAATTAAATCTGAATTAGCATTAAATTTAATGTCTGAATAATCTATGCTATTTATTTCATTAATGACTGCCTCATCATGTGGCGGCACCAATTGCCCCCCATCATTCCAATACACTTTATAACCATTATACTCAGGTGGATTATGAGACGCTGTTAATACAATACCACAATGGCAGTTTAAATGTCTCACGGCAAAAGATAATTCCGGGGTAGCTCTTAAATCTTCAAATAGGTAAACTTCTATATTATTAGCCGAAAAAACATTAGCTACAATTTGTGCTAAACTTTTACTGTTATGCCTACAATCATAAGCTATAACTGCTTTAACCTTTTCATTTGGAAATGTTTGGTTTAAATAATTACTTAATCCTTGAGTGCTTTTTCCTAAAGTATATTTATTAATCCGATTAGTACCAACACCCATAATACCCCGCATGCCGCCTGTCCCAAACTCTAAGTCTTTATAAAAGCTTTCTTCAATATTTTTCCGGTCGTTGATTAAGCTTTCTCTAATAGTTTTCTGAGTAGATTCATCAAATGTCGGAGTAAGCCAACTATTTATGCGTTCTGAAATTCCTTTTTCCATAGTTTTTTATATTAACGAATGGCTTCTAGCATTTAATTTGAATGCCAACATTATCTTGTTTTGAGAATACTATCCCGAAGAATAAATGATATACGGTTACCTTAACTCAATTCATATCAACCAAATTTTCTTAATTGCCCTTCTTATAATCTTCTAAGAATTTAGCCAAACCAATATCTGTCAAAGGATGCTTTAACAATCCAGTTATTGAGGACAAAGGCCCTGTCATCACATCACTTCCTATCTTTGCACAGTTAATGACATGCATCGTGTTTCTAACCGAAGCAGATAAAATTTGTGTTTCAAAACCATAGTTATCGTAAATCTGTCTGATTTCTGAGATAAGGTGTAATCCATCTGTAGAAATATCATCTAAACGACCTAAAAAAGGAGACATATAAGTCGCTCCTGCTTTAGCTGCCAATAAAGCTTGACCTAGAGAGAATATCAATGTGACATTGGTTTTAATGCCTTTATCTGAAAAATATTTACAGGCCTTTACTCCGTCCGCAATCATTGGCAGTTTCACAACTATTTGAGGGTTTAAAGCGGCCAAGGCCTCTCCTTCCCTTACCATGCCATCAAAATCTGTTGAATTCACTTCTGCGCTTACATCGCCTTCTACAATGTCACATATTTTCTTGTAATGTGCTATAATGTTGGCTTCTCCTGTAATACCTTCTTTTGCCATTAATGATGGGTTTGTTGTTACGCCATCTAAAACCCCCAAGGCCTGTGCTTCTGCAATCTCATCAAGGTTTGCTGTGTCTATAAAAAATTTCATGTTTTTTGTTTTTATACTGTTTTTAAATATTCTAATATTTGTTTGCTTACTTTTTCGCCTGTAAAACCGAATTTATCATCCAATACGGTTGCTGGTGCTGAATAACCAAAATGATTCAATCCGAACACTTTACCGTTATCGCCTACCAAGCCTTCTAAATTTACCGGCAATCCCGCTGTTAAACCAAATAATGGTTTGTGTTTAGGAATCACGTTGTCTTGATACGCTTTGGACTGTAATTTGAAAAGACCTTCTGAAATTACTGAAGCAATATTTACTTTCAATCCGTTTTCAGATTCCAATATTTCTGATGCCGCTACTAAAGTGGCTACTTCTGAACCATTGGCAATTAAAACCACATCAGGATTTTCAACTTCTTTTATTAAATACCCGCCTTTTTCGGCTGATAAAGCATCGCTATATCTTGAAGTTCCTTTTGATGGTAAATCCTTAATCCCTTGTCTGGATAAAATTAAGCCTGTTGGTGTGCTTTTGTTTTCCAAGGCCATTTTCCAAGCGACACTCGTTTCAGCAGAATCTGCGGGACGTAACGCCAAGAAACTTGGATTACCGCTATGATTCTTCAATTTTTCCAATAACCTAAGCTGAGCTTCTTGCTCAACAGGTTGGTGTGTTGGTCCATCCTCTCCTACTCTAAAGGCATCATGAGTCCATACATATTTTACTGGTAATTCTTGAATACCACTTAAACGAATGGCAGGTTTCATATAATCCGAAAACACAAAGAAAGTTGCTACTACTGGAATAATACCACCGTGTAATGCAATACCATTGGCAATACATGCCATAGTTAATTCCGCGACACCTGCCTGTAAAAATGAGCCGCTAAAATCTCCTTTTTTAAGCGCATGAGTTTTCTTTAAGAACCCATCCGTTTTATCACTGTTTGATAAATCTGCAGAAGACACAATCATGTTTTCTACATGTTCGGCTAGATACCCAAGTACTCCTGAAGAAGCTGCTCTTGATGCTAATCCTGCTTTGTGCGTGATAGATTCAAAATCTAATTCTGGTAATTCTCCAGATAGAAAGAAATCTAATTTATCTGCAAGTACCTCATTATCTTTTCTCCAAGCACTAATTTTAGCTTTCTTTTCTGCTGCGTTTGCTTTTTTTCGCCTTAATAAATCTTTATAAAACGCAATAACTTCATCAAAAATATCAAAAGGTTTTTCTGGGTCTCCTCCTAAGTTTAATAGCGTTTTTTTGTAATCTGCACCGGTATGACCAATTGGCTGACCATGCAATTCGCAATGACCTTCAAACATACTTCCATCGGCAGCAACGGCACCTTTACCCATAATCGTTCTACCAATTATTAAGGTAGGTCTTTCTGTTTCATTATTGGCATCAGCTAATGCTTTTCTTATTTCATCGTGATTGTGCCCATCGATAGTTACTACGTTCCAACCCCATGCTTTATACTTCATGGCAGTATCTTCGGAAGTTACCTCAACTGTTGATGTAGATAATTGTATATCATTTGAATCGAAAAACATAATAAAATTACTCAATCCTAAGTGGCCAGCAATTCTACCTGCGCCTTGAGAAATTTCTTCTTGAACACCTCCGTCAGAAATGAAACCATATATTTTATGATTCATCCAATCTCCAAAACGAGCTTGTAAAAACTTAGCAGCAATTGCTGCTCCAACACCCATGGTATGCCCTTGTCCTAAAGGGCCTGATGTATTCTCAATACCTCTTGCAACATCAACTTCTGGGTGACCTGGAGTAATTGAACCCCATTGTCTGAAATTGGCAACATCATCTTTTTCATAGTTTCCCAAAAGATAGTGCTGCGCATACAATAAGGTCGATAAATGGCCTGCATCCATAAAGAAACGGTCCCTGAATGCCCATGTCATGTCCGACGGATCGTAATTAAAGAACTCCGAATACAGGATGTGCATGAAATCCGCTCCTCCCATAGGCCCTCCCGGATGTCCAGAATTTGCCTTTTCCACCATGGCAACCGCCAATGCCCTTATATTGTCTGCTGCTTGTTGATTTATATCTTTACTCATTGCTTATAAATTGAAAAAACGGATTATATATATTGATTGATAATATTCTCAAACAATTCTTGTTTACCACTCTGTAATTTTAACTCACCATTTTCTTGAGCCAACTTATATAAATCTTGTAAACCTAATTTTCCATTTTCAAAATCTTTTCCTTTTCCTGAATCAAATGAACTATAACGTTCTGTTCTCAGTTTATCATAAGGCGAAGATGTGATGATTCTATCTGCAATTAATAATGCTCTTGCAAACGTATCTGCACCTCCAATATGTGCATGAAATACATCGTCCATATCAGTTGAGTTTCTTCTAATTTTAGCATCAAAGTTAACACCTCCACCTTGCAGGCCTCCTGATTTCAAGAACACTAGCATTGCTTCTGTGGTTTCTTGAATGTTATTTGGAAACTGATCCGTATCCCATCCGTTTTGATAATCGCCTCTATTGGCATCTAAACTTCCTAACATATCTGCTTTTGCAGCGGTTTCTATTTCGTGTTGAAAGGTGTGTTGTGCCAAAGTCGCATGGTTTACTTCAATATTTATTTTGAAATCTTTATCCAATCCGTATTCTTTTAAGAAACCAATAGCTGTTGCTGTATCAAAATCGTACTGATGTTTCATTGGCTCCATTGGTTTTGGTTCGATGAAGAAGTTGCCTTTAAAACCTTGTGCTCTTGCATAGTCTTTACACATGGTTAAAAACTGTCCCATGTTGTCTAATTCCCGTCCCATATCGGTATTTAACAACGACATGTAACCTTCACGTCCACCCCAGAACACATAGTTTTCGCCCCCTAATTTTATGGTGGCATCCAAGGCTAATTTAATCTGTCCGCCAGCTCTAGCAACCACATCAAAATCCGGGTTTGTTGAAGCACCGTTCATATAGCGTGGGTTTGAAAAGCAGTTTGCTGTTCCCCATAATAGTTTTGCGCCACTTTCTGCTTGCTTCCCTTTTATATAATCGGTAATGGTGGCCAATCGTTGTTCTGATTCTGCAAAGGTTGGGCCTTCTTGGATTAAATCGAAATCATGAAAACAGAAATAGTCAAAGCCCATTTTTGAAATGAATTCAAAAGCTGCATCTGCTTTATCTTTTGCTGCTTGGATTGGGTCTGAAGCTTGATCCCAAGGAAAGTTTTGCGTTCCAGGACCGAAAGGATCTGAACCTTGTCCGCAGAATGTATGCCAATACGCTATTGAAAACTTAAAATGGTCGCGCATTGTTTTTCCTGCTACCACTTGGTCTGGATTGTAGTATTTGAATGCTAATGGATTGTTTGATTCCTTGCCTTCAAATTTAATTTTGTCAATGCCTTTAAAATACTCTTTTGTTGCCATTGTAAAAAGTTTATATGTTTATTGTTTAATCGTTTATTTGTTTATTTGTTTTTAGTTCTTTTGCTGCGTTAGGGATTGAACGGTCTGTTTGATCCCGATGATAATCGGGAGAGTAGTGAAAGCCCGACCCTTGTGGTAGCGCCCAAATACTATTTATTTAAAATGAGTTCCAGTTCTTTTTTCCAATTGTTGTAAGCTTTCATATAAGGTTGCTTGTCCTTAAAAGGCATAAATGTCATCACATGGTCGTTATCCATAATGGTTTTTCCGAAAGCCTCAAAATCGCCTTTGTGGAGGTTTGCTGCTCGTGCTGCTCCAATTGCTCCCGTGGTGTTATATATTTCTATTTCTTGCTGAATAAGCGTCGCCACGGTATTTGCGAAAATTTCTGAGCGGAACAGATTATCGTTTCCGGCACGAATTACGCTTGGTTTGATACCATCGGATGTCATGATTTCCATACCGTAAACGAATGAAAACGCGATGCCTTCCAGAGCCGCGCGACACATGTGCCCCTTGTTGTGGTTGTTTAGGTTCATGTTAACGATACGTGTGCCAATTTCTTTGTTGTTTAGCATGCGTTCTGCGCCATTGCCGAACGGAATTAAACATACGCCGTCTGAACCTACTGGAATGTCTGACGCCAACGTATTCATGTATTCATAGGAGCTTACAGCTAAGTTATTTAACAACCAACGGTATTGAATTCCTGCACCATTTATACATAATAATTTTCCTATTCTTGGGGCACCTCCTTTCTTGTAATTTACATGTGCAAAGTTGTTTACCCGAGAACTCTCCTTGGCCGACAAACTATCTGTAACAGCATATACAACTCCTGATGTTCCTCCTGTTGCAGCAACTTCCCCGGGATTAAACACATTTAATGACAAGGCATTATTTGGTTGATCTCCAGCTCTGTAATAAATAGGTGTTCCTGCTGCAATACCACTTTCAGCTTCGCCTTTTTCATCTACTTTGGATTGCACTCCGAATGTTTCGACGATGTCTGGAACCAATGATTTATCAATTCCGTAATGTTCCAAAAGAAAATTGGCCACACTATCGTTTTTGAAATCCCAGAAAATGCCTTCTGATAATCCTGAAATGGTGGTATTTATTCTATTTGAAAATTTATAGGCGATATAATCGCCAGGTAGCATGAATTTGTGAATCTGTTTATAAATATCTGGCTCATTGCCTTTTACCCATTTTAATTTTGAAGCGGTAAAGTTTGCTGGGGAGTTTAATAGTTGTGAGGTGCATTTCGCGTTTCCGATGTCGTTAAAAGCTGTATTACCAATCTCTACGGCTCTACTATCGCACCAAATGATGCTTTTTCTTAATGGTGCTCCGTTTTTATCAACCAAAACCAGACCGTGCATTTGGTACGAAATACCAATGCCCTTAATTTGGGTTCTTGATATGTTATATTGCTTTTTTAGAGCGGTTATAGCATTGCAAATGTGCAACCACCAATCGTTTGGTTTTTGTTCTGCCCAACCATTTTTCTGGGCGAACATCCCCATTTCTTCCTTTGGTTCTTGAACAACACCTAAGCTTTTACCTGATTTTACTTCCACTAAAGCTGCTTTTATGGAAGAGCTTCCTATGTCTAATCCTAAGTAATAATCCATTATAGTGAGTCTCTTAATATTAATTGTGTTTTAAAATTTTATTTATTTACATCTATAAAACGAAAACCTATTTAGGTTTAAAATTACTATTCTTCGTCATCATCCAACGATCTAATTCAAAACCATCTTCTCGCATGGAAAAAGAAATGATATACTCTCCAGGTTTATCGATATTTAAATAAATTGTATTGGGGACACCACAATGATTATCTGGCACGCGCTGAGCCGAAGACCACGTCCATTGGTTTTTACCATCGCACCATTGCATTCTAGCACCGCTTTCTGGCCATTCGTTATCGATACCTACATGAAGACCATTGTCTTCAGTTCCGCTGGAAAATGCTTGCCCCCATATATAATATTTACCTGGATTAGTAATTTTAACCTTGTAGGAAACAATACCTCCAACGCCTGCAATGGGAAAAAAGTTCTCGCCATGAATTAAAGGATCATCATGCTTAATTCGTGTATCTGGTAAAGCCTCGATATAGGAATTTCCACTCGCTTGCTTTGTGTGGTCTTCTAATTTACCTTTTGGTAATGAAATAGAGGTGTTTTCAGACCTCACGTACCATTCCCTTTTTGTACTATTGTTTGATTTATAATGAAATGCTTCAGCCTCTACTTCTAAAAATCCATTTTTTTCTTCAAAAGGAGTTATATCCTTAAGTAGTTCTTTAAATAGACAAACCTTCGGGAATTAGAGTTAAAGAATTCCAACGCCCCCTTGACCAAGCTGTTTCATCATTTTCAAGTATTTTACCATTGGTTACTGCTTTTGATGCTATTTGTATAATATCATTTTCAACTAAATAAAATGTTCCAAGGTCATGACGAAACATTTGAAATGTTTCATTGACTTGGGGGTTTATAATCGTATCAATGGCTGTTCCGTTTTTTAAAATCACGTATTCAGATTCGCCATCATTTTCAGCTAATGTTACAAACAGTATTTTGTATTTCCCAGTTGAATTTGAAAATTTGCTTGTTGCAACTGCAAATTTGTTGCGATGTTCTTTATTAGAAGCGTCTATTGCTAAAGCATCATTTTTATGATCTTTGTAATATGAAATTATATTGTTTGATTTTTCAATATGAAAGTCGGTCAGCGCACTTAGCGTTATTACTTCTTTTCTCTCTTTAACAAATTTGTTATTGTTTTTTGATTTTATCAATGCGACCCAATCGTTCTCTTTATTTGGCGGTAAACCAATAAAAACATTAGAACTTCCACCTTTAATGGTTTTGATTGAACCATTATGTAATTTACCGCCTTGCCTTGGATTGTACCATTTGACTGAAAAAGTATTTATTGACCCAAATAAATTGATTTTTGTGTTTTTAACTTTAGGTAAATAAATGGCATAAACTTCATCATTTTTAGCGAAAACGTAGTCATCTACATCATCCGTTAACCCATCTGCGGATTGCATGTCATTAAACGGTATATAATTATTAAAAAAAACTAAAGCATGTTTTGTCTGTTCCCAAAGAACATCTCTTGAACGCCAATCTTCACATTTTAAGTCATCATGAGCGAACTTATATCCAAAATACCATTCTACTCCTGCTCCACCAGCCATTAAATTAGCCCAAAGTACTTTATGCCTTATATCATCATGAGAAGGGTCGTTAGCATCTGGTTTAGCACCAGTATCTGCTGGCCCAATTTCATCTTGACTTACTACCCAATTCTTACCCGATTCTTGAGATTTGTTTATCCATTTTTTAGTTATTGAATGTATTAAATCTGGGCTATGTGTTTGCAATGATGCACCGTCCAAATATTGGTTTCCTAACAGCGGTTCTAAATACTTATCTTGCTTTTCTGGAGTAGCGTGTGTATGCAAAACAATCATATTTTGTAACTATTCAGCCTTCAATATAGCAATTGTTTTAAACGC
>TARA_R110002049_G_scaffold68498_2_pt1 | contig 12717 bp, 9 predicted proteins | sample TARA_R110002049 | Tara Oceans TARA_R110002049 (sample SAMEA4396941) | marine metagenome | biome: Polar Biome; feature: [SRF] surface water layer (ENVO:00010504); material: water (ENVO:00002006), including particulate matter (ENVO:01000060) such as... | depth 5 m | reverse complement strand
ATCTTGGAAAATGCACGAAAACTGGAACAAGGTCGGGATTTTACCTTTAATACCCAATTGGGATATATTTCCTTAAATCAAAGATTGAGCAATGATGAGGTTTTGGGGGTTGCATTCCAATACACCTTTAATGGAGAAGTCTATCAAGTGGGGGAGTTTGCCAATGGTAGTGTAGATGCCACAACGGTATCGCCAGGAGCTGAAATTCCGGTCAACAATAATACGTTGGTCCTTAAATTACTTAAGAGCAATATTACCAATGTTGTTGATCCTATCTGGGATCTGATGATGAAGAATATTTATTCTACAGGAGCCTATCAATTAAGTCAGGAGGATTTTAAGTTGAATATATTATATACCGAAACCACTCCTAGAAATTATATTACGCCGGCGGAATCTGGAGTTGGGTCCGGTTGGCCCACAACACCTAAACCCTTGGAGGAGAGAATTTTGTTGGATGTGTTTAATCTGGACAGGTTAAATGCTTATAACGATTTGCAAAATGGGGGGGATGGTTTTTTTGATTACGTTGAAGGTATTACCATAGACTCCCAATCCGGAAGTATAATATTTACTAAGGTGGAGCCATTTGGGGAATATTTATTTAACCTTTTGGGGGGTGGCACTTATGATGTGGATAATGATCAGGGTTATAATGCCAATCAGCAGAAGTACGTTTTTAGGAACATGTATGCACTTCCTACAGCGGCGGCACAGCAGGACGCTGAAAAAAATAAATTCATTCTAAAAGGTACATATAAGTCGCAGGGAACCAATGGTATTCCCATAGGCGCCTTTAACGTACCAAGGGGATCTGTCAGGGTTACGGCCGGTGGTAGACAATTACAGGAAGGTATAGATTATACGGTTAACTATCAATCCGGTACGGTTCAAATATTGGATCCAAGTTTGGAAGCTTCCAATACTCCCATCAATATTTCTGTTGAAAACAATGCTGTTTTTGGACAGCAAACAAGGCGTTTTTCAGGAGTAAATGTAGAACATCAATTTAATAAGAACTTTGTATTGGGTGGTACCTTATTGAATCTCAACGAGAAACCCTTGACCCAAAAGTCAAATTATGGCATAGAGCCGGTGAACAATACCATATTCGGATTGAATAGTAATTTCTCTACAGAAGTTCCTTTTCTGACCAGATTGGCCAATAAATTACCAAACATAGATACCGATGTTCCGTCCAATTTATCCGTACGGGGCGAAGTTGCTTTTTTAAGTCCCAGTTCCCCTAAGAATGCTGATTTTGAGGGAGAAACCACTACCTATTTGGACGACTTTGAGGGTGCCCAATCCCTAATCGATATTAGGTCCTTCCTAGGATGGTCCATGGCCAGTCCACCATTGGAATATATGACAGGTACCAACAGTTTGGAATCTGGATATGGTAGGGCTAAAATGGCATGGTATACCGTGGATCCCATTTTTTATTCCAATCAACGTCCAACAGCGCTAAGTGATGATGATATATCCACTAACGAAACTAGGAGAATCTATATTCAGGATGTTTTTAATCAAGATGTTCCGCAAGGCCAGACTTTGGCTCAAAATACCTTGGATATAGCTTATTATCCAAATTTAAAAGGGCCCTACAACGCGAACCCAAATTTTGCCACGGAACAGCCTCAGGATAAATGGGCGGGGATTATGCGATCCTTAAGTAGTACCAATTTTGAACAGTCCAACGTGGAATACGTTCAATTTTGGGTGTTGGATCCCTATGTGGATGGTATTGCAACAAGTGCCGGGGATCTCGTGATCAACTTTGGTAATATTTCAGAGGATATCCTGCCCGACGGCAGAAAGCAGTATGAAAACGGATTGCCTATAAATCCGGTTTCCAATGACCTCACCTATAAAACAAATTGGGGTAAGGTTCCCGCAACCCAATCCTTGGTATATGCTTTTGATGCAGACCAGAACAACAGGGGGTTACAGGATATTGGTTTTGACGGTTTAAACGATGCCGATGAAGCTACCTATACCTTTGAGGGAGGATTAACCTATAATGGTCCCGCAGAGGATCCTGCACTGGATAATTACGAATATTTCCTGAGCAGGGAAGGGGGTATTTTAGAACGATATTTAAATTTTAATAATCCAGATGGCAACTCTCCAGTTCAGTTGAGCAATTCTGACAGAGGTTCCACAACCTTGCCGGATGTAGAGGATATAGATAGGGACGGGACCATGAATACGGTAAACAGTTATTATGAGTATCGTATTAATATTAAGCCAGGGACCACTATTAATGATAAGTATGTAACAGATATAAAAGAAGGTGTTACCAGGTCCTTGCCAAATGGGAATACCTTGAACGAACGCTGGATTCAGTACAAGATACCTTTAACGGATTTTACCGATGCCAAAGGTGGAATAACCGATTTTAGATCTATAAGCTTTATGAGAATGTACCTTACTGGTTTTACCAGTAATGTAGTAATGCGTTTTGCCACCTTGGATCTGGTACGTGGAGATTGGCGTACTTATACCAAATCTTTACAGCCCGATGTTGACGGAGACCCTTCGGATGATGGTACTTTGGTAGATGTAAACGCTGTTAATATTGAAGAAAATGCCAACAGGACCCCAATACCATATGTCTTGCCTCCAGGGGTGCAGCGTGAAAGGCTGAACAATAACAATACCATTATTAGACAAAATGAACAATCTTTGTCTTTTGTAGTCGAGAATTTGGAACCTCGAGATTCTAGAGGGGTATTTAAAAATTTGAATATAGACATTAGGCAGTACAAACGTTTAAAAATGTTTATGCATGCCGAAGAGATTGTAGAGACCGATTATGCCAACGATGAGACTCCCTTGGTAGGTTTTATAAGGATAGGTTCGGATTTTTCCCAAAATTATTATCAGATAGAATTGCCCCTGCAATTAACGCCTTATGGTACAAGTTCGGACAGCGAAATTTGGCCCGATGTAAATGAGCTGGACCTTTCTTTGGACGATTTATCAAAGGTAAAATCTGCAGGAATTGCAGCACAGACCCTGAGCACTATTAATTATTATGAAATTAATAATGGGGAAGTGATTCAGGTAAATGAATTTGACCCCAGGACGCTTGGGAATTTGCGTATCGGTATTCGTGGAAACCCTTCTTTGGGCAGTATTAGAAGTGTAATGGTAGGGGTGAAGAATGATGACAACCTTCCGGCTAGGGGAGAGGTGTGGTTTAATGAACTGCGACTTTCAGGATTGGATAATAACGGAGGTTGGGCAGCCATTGCGGCTATGGATATGAACATGGCAGATTTTGCAAGTGTTTCCGCAACGGGTAGTAAAAGTACCTCAGGATTCGGTGCCATTGATCAAATGCCAAATGAAAGGGCGCGTGAAGATGCTATCTCCTATGATGTGGTCACCAATGTAAATATTGGTCAATTGTTTCCTAAAAAATGGGGAATTCAACTACCATTTAACTACGGTATTTCCGAGCAGATGATAACTCCGGAATTCGACCCGGTCTATGATGATCTTAAATTGGAAGATCGTATTGCAGCAGCTGCAACTCCGGAAGATGCGGAGGCTATAAGGCAACAGGGAGAAGATTATACAAAAAGGACCAGTATTAACTTTATAGGGGTTAGTAAGGATAGAGGGGAAGAGGCCGAGGCAAACTTTTACGATATAGAAAACTTCACCTTCAATTATTCCTATAATGAGGTAAACCATAGGGATTTTGAGATCGATGAATTGAAAGATCAAAATGTGGTGACCGGATTTGTGTACAACCACAATTTTAAACCTGTTACCGTGGAGCCTTTTGCCAAGAAAGATTCTTTATTTACCGGCAAATATTGGAAATGGTTGAAAGATTTAAATTTAAATGTACTGCCTGCCAGTGTTTCCCTTCAATCCAATATAAACAGATCCTTTAACCAACAAAAGTTCAGGGATGTTTTTGAGCCAGGGGTCGAAAAATTAGATCTGCCATTTTTACAGCAAAGGAATTATCTTTTTAATTGGCAATATGCTATCAATTATAGCCTAACAAAGTCCTTGCGTTTAAATCTAACGGCTTCCAATAACAATATTGTTAGGAATTATTTTGAGGAAGATGGAAATTCGGATTCGGATATAAACCAGGCCTTGGGACTGTGGGACGGATTTTTTGATCTTGGGGAACCCAATAGACATTCCCAGGAGATGCAATTGAATTACGAATTGCCCTTTAACAAAATTCCCGCCTTCAGTTTTATTAATTCCCAGTATACCTATACCAGTAATTTTGATTGGCAAAGGGGCGGGGATGCTTTGCGTCAAGTGGCAAACGAGGATATTAACACAGTGCAGAACGCCAGTACCCATAATCTAACAGCTTCGTTGACCATGCAAAAATTCTATGATTTTCTAGGATTGAGCAGAAAGGATACCAAGGCTGCTGCTAAGAAACCGGTTCGTTTGGACAAGGGCGGGAATCCGGCTTCAAAGGAAGATGTTAATGAAGTAAAAAAGTCGAGCGGTGCCGGATATAATGCCTTTATAGATGTGCTTACCATGGTGAAGCGGGTAAATGTAACCTATAGCCAAAACGATGGTAAGGTATTGCCGGGGTATACTAGGTCTGTAGGGTTTATAGGTACGGCAAAACCAACTATTGGATTTGTTTTCGGGAGCCAGGCCGATGTTAGGTATGAGGCGGCAAGGAATGGGTGGTTGACCACTTTTCCGGAGTTTAACCAGCAATATGTAGAAAATAGCAATAAGCAGTTGAATATAACTGCAACAGCACAGCCCACGCGTGATCTAACTATTGATCTTGTGGCGGATAGGCAATCTTCGGAAAGTTATCAGGAGACTTTTAATGTGGAAGATTTTGGTAATAGTACATACGAATATTTAAATTTATTGGGGAACAATTTTGGCAATTTTAGTATTTCTACTTTGATGATCGGTACGGTCTTTAGTCAAGGAGATGAATTTAATTCCGCCAATTTTGAAACTTTTAAGCAAAATAGGATTACGGTGGCCAATAGAATTGTTTCGGAAAGAAATCAGGATACCGGTGTGGTGGATGATGATGGTTTCCCTGAAAGATATGGTAAAACTAGTCAGGATGTTTTATTGCCTGCTTTTTTTGCTGCTTATACGGGGAAAGATCCCAATAAGGTGAGTTTGGACGCTTTTAGAAATATTCCAATTCCCAACTGGAACATTAAATATACTGGATTAATGCGCAACCCTTGGTTCAAGGAAAAGTTTAAACGTTTTTCTTTAGGACACGGATATAGGTCGGCATATAGTATAAATTCATTCCAGACCAATTTAACACGTACCCAGTTGATCAATGAGGGTATGGAGCCCATAAATCAAGAAAACCAAGATTTTTTACCGGTTAATATTATGAACAATGTAGTGCTGACAGATCAGTTTAATCCATTGGTACGGGTAGATTTCGAAATGCAAAATTCGCTTAGTGTTCTAGCGGAGATAAGAACGGACAGGACATTATCCTTAAGTTTTGATAATAATTTGATGACAGAGATCAATGGTAAGGAATATACGGTTGGACTTGGTTATCGCTTTAAGGATGTGAAATTTGTAACCAATATAGGAGGGGAAAAGCAACGGTTAAAGGGCGATTTAAATCTTAAAGCAGATCTGACACTAAGAGATAATATTACCATTATTCGAAATTTGGATATTGACAACAATCAAATTACTTCAGGACAAAATTTAGTGTCCCTTAAATTCGTGGCAGATTACGCCCTGAGCAAAAGTTTAAATGCACTTTTCTTTTACGATCATTCCTTTTCCAAATTTGCTGTTTCTACGGCCTTCCCCCAAACTTCGATAAATACAGGATTTACCTTGAGGTATAATTTTGGTAATTAATTTTACCTAGAACTATAAGGGGCTTTAATAGGTCAAATTTTTAAGTATTTAAAAAAGATTAATTGAGTTTATTGATTAACAACAGAAATCTTTTACATTTGTTTCCTTAACAAATTGAGATAATGAATATACCTTCAGATTTAAAGTACACAAAAGACCATGAATGGGTCAGAATAGAGGGCGATACTGCCATAGTGGGCATTACCGATTTTGCCCAGGGCGAACTTGGTGATATTGTTTATGTAGAAGTGGAGACCATGGATGAAACCTTGGATAAAGATGAGGTTTTTGGTACAGTGGAGGCCGTGAAAACAGTTTCAGATCTTTTTCTGCCCTTGAGTGGGGAAATAGTAGCTTTTAATGAAACTCTTGAGGATGAGCCGGAAAAAGTGAACACGGATCCCTATGGCGATGGTTGGATCATTAAAATTAAATTAAGTGATTCGTCCGAAATAAATAGCTTGCTAAGTGATGCGGATTACAAAGAGCTCGTAGGTGCTTAAAAAATATTTTTTCACAATAATATTTATAGGCTGGGTGGTGTTCATTACACTACTCAGCTTATTTTCTTTTGATGAAGAAAGCATTCCTTCCATAGCTATTCCCCATTTGGATAAACTGGTCCATTTTACCTTTTATTTTGTGTTTACCGTATTGGCTTGTTTATCTTTTAGGGAGATAAATCCTAAAAAGATTCCCTTAGGTAAATTATTGGCTAAAATAATTGTGTTTGCGATTATTTATGGTATAGTTATTGAAGTGTTACAGGGTGTAGCTACAATTGATAGAGATCCCGATTTGTTGGATGTTTTGGCGAATAGTTCCGGGGCATTGTTTGGAAGTTTTGCAGTGAAGTATATCTTCTCAGGAAAAACTTCTTTAAAGTGGTTGAAATAGTATTTTTTTGAGTAATTTGGGAGGGTATTCCAATTTGAAGGGTGCAACTTTCTGGTTCTTAGTTATATGTAGGGATAGATGGCTGTAATCCAGTTTGCCGACACATTGTTTGGCTGTAGCAACAAATGAATTGGATGTTTTGGAGCCCAGAGTCCTGTTAGAATTTATTTGTATTTTTTTTAACAAAAAGTTTTAAACAGATAAAATAAATATATAAATTAGCGAACATTAAAAATTAAGAATTATGGAACTTAAAAAGAATCCTAAAGCAGATTTGACAAGAAATAGCGGACTTTATTTCGTTATTGGTCTTGTGCTGGTTATGCTGTTGACGTACATTGCTTTTGAATGGAAGACCTATGACGACGACAATAATTTCGATTATACTATGAATGTGGAGGATACTTTGGATGAAGAAGTTCCCATGACGGAACAACTTAAGACACCACCACCACCACCACCACCAGCTGCACCGGAGATCATTGAGGTTGTTGAAGATGAGGAGGAAGTGGAAGAGACTGTAATAGAATCTACTGAAACCAGTCAAGAAGAGGAAGTAATTGAAGTTGCCGATGTTGAGGTCGAAGAGATGGAGGAAGATGTGGATGTACCTTTTGCTGTTATCGAGGATGTTCCAATTTTCCCTGGATGTGAGAACGAACCAAAAAATAAGTTAAGGGATTGTTTTAACTCAATGATGCAAAAGCACATTGGTAAAAACTTCCGTTATCCAGAAATTGCGCAGGAAATGGGAGTTCAAGGTAGGGTAAACGTAATGTTCGTTATCCAAAAAGATGGAAGTATCGGGAACGTAAGGATGAGAGGTCCGGATAAAAACTTGGAGGAAGAGGCCGCAAGGATTATAGGTAAATTGCCTAAGATGACTCCTGGAAAGCAAAGAGGTAGAGCTGTTCGTGTACCATTTAGTATTCCAATTACATTTAAATTACAATAGGAAGGTAGAAATCTTCACTATATATAAAATCCCGAGTTTAAGCTCGGGATTTTTTTATGTCCCATTTTTAGGATAGTTAGCTCTATTATTGGTCAGAATATTTTTTATAATGTTTTGTTTTTGTGGGTAAATGGGCTGCCTTTGGCCTAAATAAAGATAAACATGATTATTTGGTTGCAAAAAATTCCAATGAGGTGTATCTTTGCGATCCATTTAAAAAATGTAAATGAAAACGGCCGTCAGTTCAGTCAAAAACACCTCTTTAGTGGTATATTTTGCTGACTTTAAGGAAATTACCAAAGCAAGGCTCGCAATCAGTGTTGTTTTCTCCTCTATAGCCGGGTATTTTCTTGGGGCTGTTGAAATCAATTATGTATCGGTACTTCTCTTGGCTTTTGGTGGGTATTGTATGGTAGGGGCTTCCAATGCCTATAATCAAATTATAGAAAAAGACTTGGATGCCTTAATGAATCGCACCAAGAATAGACCTATACCGGCAGGGAGAATGTCCGTGTCCACAGCTATGACCATTGCCGTGCTGATGACAATTTTGGGAATAGTGGCCTTGTATTTCTTGAATCCCAAGACGGCCATGTTCGGAGCTATTTCAATCTTTTTGTATACCAGTGTCTACACCCCATTAAAAACAATAACTCCCTTAGCGGTATTTGTTGGTGCCTTTCCGGGTGCCATTCCCTTCATGTTGGGATGGGTGGCCGCTACCGATAATTTTGGAATAGAGCCCGGCACTTTGTTCATGATTCAGTTTTTTTGGCAGTTTCCGCATTTTTGGGCCTTGGGCTGGATGTTGGATGAAGACTATAAATTAGGGGGTTTTAAAATGCTTCCCACAGGTAAAAAGGATAAAGGAACCGCATTGCAGATCATTATGTATACCATATGGATGATAATTATTTCTGTGATTCCGGTATTTGGTTTTACAGGCAGATTGCAATTGTCCATTGTTGCGGCGATAATCGTCTTCTTAATGGGTACGGTAATGCTATTCTTCGCTTTTAGACTATACGAAAAAAGGGATAATGTTTCTGCTAGGAAATTAATGTTGGCTAGTGTAAGTTATATCACCTTGATGCAGGTGGTGTATGTAATGGATAAATTTATATAATAAAGATGGACTTAACACAAGGGACAGGAAAGGAAAAGAACGATAGGGCGAAAAAGATGATGCTCTGGTTTGGGATTATTAGCCTCCTAATGGGATTCGCAGGTTGGACAAGTGCCTATATTGTGAGTAGTTCCAGGGAAGATTGGATCAGGGAACTAACTTTGCCTTCATCGTTTCTGTTTAGTACCCTAGTTATAATTATAAGTAGTATAACTTATATAATGGCCAAGAAAGCTATAAGGCAAGATCAGGTTAAGCAGTGTACCATTTGGTTGTTGGTGACCATGGGCTTGGGTATTGCTTTTGTGGTATTGCAATTTAATGGATTTTCCCAAATGGTGGCCAATGGATACTATTTTACAGGCCCTACCAGCAATATTAAAATGTCCTATGTTTTCTTGATTGCTGCAGTGCATATCGTTCATGTTGTGGCTGGTCTAATTTCTCTCTTGGTAGTTATTGTAAATCACTTGCGACATAAGTATTCTTCCAAGGAAATGCTTGGGCTGGAACTAGGGGCTACATTTTGGCATTTTTTGGATATTCTATGGGTTTATCTAATTTTATTTATGTATTTCGTTAACTAAATATCGGCTATTTGTGCGGTAATTGGAAGGTATTGTCGGCTCGCTTATTTAGAATGGGTTTTTTTTGCCATTTTTAAAAGCCAAAAATTTTGTTTAGCCGAAAAAAATGTAAATTTGTGAAAATTTTATTAACGCTATAATTTTTATATGGATTCTACGATTACTACTGGTAAGGAAGAAAATGTCTGGGGTGGAGGAAATCAACCTCTAGGTGCTAGTTACGGAAAGTTGATGATGTGGTTTTTTCTTGTCTCGGATGCTTTGACGTTTTCTGGCTTTCTTGCTGCATACGGTTTTTCGAGATTTAAGTTTATAGAAACATGGCCAATTGCCGATGAGGTATTTACCCACGTTCCTTTTTTCCATGGTAATTATCCCATGTACTACGTGGCATTCATGACCTTTGTTTTAATTATGTCTTCGGTAACAATGGTACTGGCTGTTGATGCCGGCCATAAATTGCAAAAGACGAAAGTCATCTGGTTTATGTTCCTTACCATTATTGGAGGAGCTATATTCGTAGGTTCACAAGCTTGGGAATGGGCAACTTTTATAAAGGGCGATTTTGGAGCCTTGGAAACCAAAGGTGGTAGAGTTTTGCAATTCGTAAGTTCGGATTCAGGACAACGTTTGGCAATACGCGATTTTGCGGAAACACTTCCTAGTGAAAGGGTAAATCATGAAAAGAAGAACGGAATTTGGTATTATCAGGGAGATGCCCTGCCCAGTTACTCCTTAAATGAAATTGTGGAAGGGGTGAAATCCAATTCGAATGTTTTAATACGCACCGAACTAATAAATGAAGATGGGCATAAAACAGTATTGACAAGGGATGAGACTTTAAAGAAATTAAATGATGCGGTATTGGTCCTGGAAGGTGCCAATTTAAAGCATAATGAATACGGGAGTAGGTTGTTTGCCGATTTCTTTTTCTTCATCACTGGTTTTCACGGTTTTCACGTATTTTCCGGTGTTATAATCAACTGTATAATCTTTTTTAATGTTATTCTTGGTACTTATGAGAGAAGGGGACATTATGAAATGGTGGAAAAAGTTGGGTTGTACTGGCACTTTGTAGATTTAGTATGGGTATTTGTATTTACCTTCTTCTACTTGGTATAGTTTACTGTGAATTATTATTTATCCTTAAAAGAATACATTAAAAAAATATAATTAGAATGGCACACGAACATAAACTCGAAATATTTAGAGGTCTGTTGAAATTTAAGTCCAACACCCAAAAAATTTGGGGCGTACTAATATTCCTTACTTTGGTGACTATAGTTGAAGTAGGCTTAGGTATTGCAAAGCCAGCCGCTTTGACCCATTCACATTTTTTGGGAATGAAGGTTTTGAACTGGATCTTCATCATATTAACCTTAGTAAAGGCTTATTACATTGCTTGGGATTTTATGCACCTTAGGGATGAGAAGAGTTCTTTAAGGAGAGCCATTGTATGGACACCAATATTCTTGGTGGCCTATCTTATTTTTATCCTTCTCTTTGAGGCAGATTATATATACCACGTTTACACGGACGGTTTTGTAAAGTGGAACTTCTAACGAATAATTAACAGCTTAAAAAGACGGTATAACAACCGTCTTTTTTATTTTTGCACATATTCGATTTAAACCGAATTTACAGGGGGACAATGTTCTTTTTTTTTGTCTAAACTGTAATGTGGTAAACCAACATTCTAGATGAAGAAAACAATTGTACTTGTTACCTTATTTATTTTGCCCATAGTCATATATCTCTTTTTTGCTTCGGGGATTACAAACTTCGGAAGGTTGGGGACTTTGACCGAGAATGTTTCGGAATTGGAACTCGTTCCGGACAATGTATCCCTGGAGGGTAAGATTACTGTTCTTGGGTTTCTTGGGAGGGATGTGGAAAATAAAAAAGGTAACGCCTTTAATTTGAACCAGAAAATCTACAAGCGCTTTAGCGAGTTTGACGATTTTCAATTTGTCATGGTAATGCCGAAAGGAACGGAGCAGCTTGTGGAAGAATTGAAAAAGGAGTTGATGCAACTGGCGGATGTGGGCAAATGGAAGTTTGTTTTTGGTGATGAAAATGAAATTTATGCCATGTTCAACAGTCTAAAGACAAACCTGAGCTTGGACAAAGACCTTAGTACCCCATATGTTTTTATAATAGATAAGAAAAGGGTTCTTAGGGGAAGGGAAGATGATGAGGGGAATGGTATTAAATATGGGTTTGATACCTCCTCGGTAGCGGACCTAAACAATAAGATGGAAGATGATGTGAAAATTATCTTGGCCGAATATCGTATGGCCCTCAAAAAGAATAATGCCAATAGGATAAAATAATGCAAAAGAATAAATACACTTATGTTTGGGTTTCATTGGTAATATTGGTTTTCGGGATAATCTTTGTTCCAAGAATTATTGAACGGGTGAAAGGTGGTAGTGTAGTACAAAATGATAGGTTAAACCTTAGGGGTGACAATGAGAAATTGGCATTTGTGGAAATGAACGGTAAAAAGAGAAAAGTACCCCCTTTTGCCTTTATGGACCAAGATAGCTTGCTCATTACCAATGAGGATTATAAGGGCAAGGTATATCTGGTGGAATTCTTTTTTACGACCTGCCCAACGATCTGCCCAATTATGAACAAAAACTTGGTACAGATTCAAGAGGAATTTAAAGGCATTGAAAATTTAGGTGTGGCTTCATTTACCATTAACCCTGATTATGATACACCTAAGGTATTGAAGGAATATGCCGAAGAATACGGGATAACCAACATGGATTGGCATTTGTTGACTGGAAACCTAAACGATATTTATACTTTGGCCAATACTGGATTTAGTATTTTTGCAGCAGAAGTTCCAGATGCAGAAGGTGGCTTTGAGCATGCGGGACTTTTTGCATTGGTGGATAAAAAGGGCTATATACGCTCTAGGGTGGATAGCTTTGGAAATCCTATAATATACTACCGGGGAACCATTTCCGAGGAAGAAGGCGAAAATGATCATGGCGAAACGGAACAAATATCAATACTAAAAGAGGACATTAAAAAATTGTTGGAAGAATAATGGATACAATAGCGCTAAAGGAGAAAAAATTTAATAAGATGATCAACCTGGTATCCGTTGTGATACCGCTTGTTGTTGCCATACTATTTGGGGTTAAACTGCCAAACGTAGAGCCTTTGGGTTTTTTGCCGCCCATTTATGCCTCTGTAAATGGATTAACGGCCATATTATTGGTTATTGCGGTCTTTGCTGTTAAAAATAGGAAGTTGGAGTTGCATAAAAA
>TARA_R110002049_G_scaffold299948_1_pt1 | contig 12718 bp, 10 predicted proteins | sample TARA_R110002049 | Tara Oceans TARA_R110002049 (sample SAMEA4396941) | marine metagenome | biome: Polar Biome; feature: [SRF] surface water layer (ENVO:00010504); material: water (ENVO:00002006), including particulate matter (ENVO:01000060) such as... | depth 5 m | reverse complement strand
TGGCAGTCGCCAAACAAACCGATCCCCTTCCTCTTCCCCGTCATGTGCGATGCTATGTTGGGCGTGGTCTTCTGGGAAGGCCGCCTCGTCGATTCATGCCAGGAGCGAGCCGACGGTTCGCTGCTTCTCACCCTCTCTGAAGACCCCTCACACCGCCGGCGATGTGGGCGCTGCGGTAGCGACTGTGTTCTGCTCCACGAGCGCCGGCGACGCCGGGTGCGCGATCGAGACTGGTTCGATCGACGCGTCTGGCTGGATGTGCCGATTCGCCGCCTCGACTGTTACCAGTGTGGCGCACGGGCGGCCGAGCGCCTGAGCTGGCTCGACACGGGTGAGCGCATCACACACCGATTACGCGCCTGGATCGAGGCGCTGGTGCTGATCCTGCCGATCGCCCACGTCGCCCAACTCACGGGCTTGCACTGGCACACCATCAAGCGCATCGACCATCGGCGTCTGCAGACCCGGTATGGCGCTTTCGATGCGCAGGGCGTGCGTCGGTTGGTGATGGACGAGTTCGCGCTGCACAAGGGGCACCGCTACGCGACGGTGATCATGGATGCCGAACGTATGCGCGTGTTGTGGGTCGGCGAAGGCAACAGCCGCGAGGCGATCCGGCCCTTCTTCGAATTGCTGGGCAAAGAGGGCTGTCAGCACATCGAGGCGGTCGCAATGGACATGAACACCGCCTTCGATCTGGAGGTGCGCGCCCATTGCCCGAACGCCGAAGTCGTCTATGACTTGTTCCATGTCGTCGCCCGCTTTGGTCGGGAGGTCGTCGACCGGGTGCGCGTCGATCAGGCCAATGCCTTGCGCAGTGCGCCCGCACAACGTCAGGTCATCAAGCGCTCGCGCTGGTTGCTGCTGCGCAACCGCGACAACCTGGGCAACGAGCAGGCGGTCAAGCTCGAGGAACTGCTGGCGGCCAACGCACCGCTGGCTACCGTCTATCTGCTGAAGACCGCCATCAAGGAAATCTGGTTTGCGCCATCGGTCAGAGACGGCGCCCGAAGATGGAAAGACTGGTACCGCCTGGCGATCGAAAGCGGCATCGCGCCGGCGATCGCCTTTGCAAAGCGACTGCGAAAGTACCTGCGTGGCATCCTCGCCTCAGCCATCTTTCCCTTGAACACCAGCATTCTCGAGGGCGTCAACAACCGCATTAAGGTCATCAAGCGTATGGCCTACGGGTTCCGGGATTCAGCCTATTTCTTCCTGAAGATCAAGGCCGCCTTCCCCGGAAAGGCGCGATGAACCATATTGATCGCCAGGCCCAGGGCTTCAGCCTGGCCTTGCGCGGCGTCGATCATGGCCAGTATCGCCGTGGCGCGCAGCATGGGCTGTGTCACGATGATTTCTGCGGCAAGCGGGGTCGTCATTGAGCGTCTCTCGGGGTGGTTGCAGGAAAAGGGCGGAACGATGCGAAGGCTTACTGGCCTGACCTTGCCGTGCTGCAATTCGCTGGCGTGGCCGTGCCCTGGCTTTCCAGCGCCGCAATTTCTTGCTTGGCAAGCGCCATCTGCGCCAGGAAGGTCGGGTCTGTATGCAGGGTGGCCACGGAGGCAGCGCCCATCAGGCGGCCGGCGTCCACATCGCTTTGCCAGTGCACGCCGCACACGACCCGGCTCTGGCCGTAGTCGTAGGCGCGCTGGAAGAGCGCGTCGGCACGGTTGGGCATCAGCTCGGCCAGCACCAGGCCCCAGGCCCAGCCCAGGGCGGCATGGCCGGAGGGGTAGGAGCCGTTCTTGGCCAGTGACGCTTCTTCTTCCGGCGTACAGCTGGCCTGCTTGTTATAAACAAAGGGACGGGTGCGGTTGTAGTGATCCTTGGCCTTGAAGGTCGAGAGGGCCGAATCGGTCATGACGCGGCGCAACAGGGTTTCCAGGTGTGGCGTCGCATCGCTGTTGAGGGGAATGCCGGCTGCGCAGTGGAAGGCTTCCGTCGCCTGCGGGAACTTCAGGCGCGCATCACTGCGAGCCAGGTCGCCACGCGGCTGGTCGAGCAGGACGCGGGTGCTGGTAAAGGCCAGTTCGTCGGTATCAAAGGTCGGGGTGCCTGGCTGCGGCGGCGCTGGCAGCAGCGCCAGGCTGTCGGGCAGGTTCTCTATGGGCAGGTAGCCGCGCATCAGGCCGTGGTGCAGCGAGGCCTCACCGATACTGGCAGGGTCGGTAGGAGGGGCTTTGCTCGTGGTGCTACAGGCTGCGAGGGACAGCAGGCTGCTCAGAACGAGCGCAATGGGGGCAGGGTGGCGAAGGTTCATTGTTGTTCTCGGCAGATGGGTTTCAGTGGCGGCTTGGTGGTGCATCTGTGGGCTGCCCGGTAGTTGAGGAAATGCTTCATGACGGACACCCCGAACGGTCACTCATTGCTTGACCATCGAGTACTGGAATAGGTCCTGCCCCAGGATGACCGGCCCGGAAAAATACTTCTTGACCCCCGCGACGAACTCGACGAAGTACTTCGGCGACACATCTCCCGGGACCACGTGAGACAGGATCACGAGCTTCACACCGGCTTTGGCAGCCATCTTCCCAACCTCTTCGGGAGACAAATGCTTGCGTTCCATGTGGAATCTGATTGGTTCCGGGTTGGGTGCCTTGGTGATTCCAACGCCCTCCCGGGACTCGGTCGTCAGGAGCTTGAAATCGAGCACCTCGCTGACGAGAACATCGGCTCCTTCCGCCAATTTCGTGATGTTCTCGCTCGGACCGCTGTCGCCGGTAAAGACCACCGAACCGCTCGGCGTATCGAATCGATATGCAAAGCTGAAGTCGCGGTTCTTCGCAATGGGGCCCGGCCCGAAATGCGTGAAATGCGTGTTCTCAATGGCGGTCACCTTCACGGTGCCATCATTGAAGACCACTCCGGGCTTTTCGATCGTTCGCATAGAGAACACCTCCTGCGGCAATTTCATCGTCCCCGAACCGAGCGCGTCGGCATCCCGCGCCGAGACGCTCAGGAACTTCATCGAACCCTCGAAGAGAGTTGAGGTGTCCGGCGGTCCGTAGATTTCGACAAACGGCTTCGTCGTGCTCCTGTCCATGTAGTACTTGTCGTGAAAGAACCACCCGTTGAACCAACTTTGCGACATGAACGCCGTCAATCCCGCATTGTGGTCCAAGTGGCGGTGAGTCAGAAACACCTTTCTGACGGTATAGGGCGGCACGCCAGCTTTGATGAGCCTGCTCACCACACCATCGCCAGCATCGATCAGATAGTGCACACCATTGACGGTGAGCAGCGTCGAGGACTGCGCACGCCTGCCACTCGGGTCTTCCACCGGGCCGCCCTTCGTCCCGAGAAGCGTGATCGTCGTTGCCTGTTGCGCGCTAGCCGCCGGGTTGATCATCGGCTGGTCGCGATTGGGCTCGAGGTTGGCGTTCGCATCCGCCGCGTTTGCAGTGGGTTGGAAGACGACCGCGCAGCAAACCAATGCTGAAGCGATCAAGTTCCCCTTCGTCCTTTCGACCGTATTCATTGTCTTGTTCCTGTTGGAAGATCTTGTGGAATGCTTGTGGTTCTGCGCGACGGCGGGTCAGGTGTACCTTTTTCAACAATAAACAGCGAGATACCACGGCTAGGTTTAACATCAGGATCCGTACGGGCGGCAACAATATAGATATCGCCATGCACACCATTGGTGATGAAGGTTTTGGATCCATTGATAACCCAGTCATCGCCATCACGAACGGCACGGGTTTTGATACCGGCGACATCAGAACCAGCATGGGGCTCGGTAACACAGATAGCACCGATTTTTTCGCCTGCTACCGCAGCAGGCAAATAGCGCTGTTGTTGCTCCTCAGTGCCACGATGGACAATATGTGCTAGTGACATATCCGTGTGCACGTTAACCGATGAAGCAAAACCGCCAAAACTACTACGCGAAAACTCTTCTGCCAATACCACAGAGGCCATAGGCCCCAGCTCACTACCGCCACAACTTTCTGGGTAACGAGCACCTAACAGCCCCAAATCGCCAAGCTCACGAAAGATACTCCGAGGCACGAGGCCATCACGCTCCCACTGTTCGCCATGCGGCTCTACTACATCTTTAACAAAGCGTCGAGCTTGATCACGTAACATCCGCAGTTCTTCGCTCACGACGGCTGGTTCGCGAAATTCAAAGTCAGACATATCTAAACCTTATTATTACAAGCCGTGTCTAATAACAAAGGCCGCCCTAAGACGGCCTTTGCTTACCCTTTATCAACGTACGCCACTACCAGCCATTTCCTCTGCTGTAAAGAAACCATCAGTATGACCTTCTAAATAAAGCAGCTTGGAGGAGTTACTGCTAAGCAAGCCATACATAGTCCAACCCGAGGTATTCAAGTCATGATACATAGTGGACCAGCCCGAGTAAGGCACTTGCTGATCGTAAGCCTGGAAACTCAGGAACAGCGGCACCCGCCACAAGTTGCCTTGAGCATCGTACGATTCCTGGGCAACAATGGCCCAGCTATCTTCGTCGATGTAGTAACGGCGCTTGCTGTACACGTGGCGCTGACCTTCTTTGAGACTGGCCTCTACTATCCAAACACGGTGCTTCTCCCAACGAATAGCCTCCGGCTTAGCATGGTGAGGCGTCAGCAGGTCTTCTTTAGAGGTCCAGAAAACCGCATCGTAATTATTATAGGGCACCAACATCTCACGCTTGCCTTTAAGCACCCAGTCAAAGCGTTCAAGACCACCTATTTGGTTATCATCATAGGTAGTCATGCCAGATGTGGCTGGGTTTGGTGTATCATGCCCAACGTCAGGCGCCAGACGAACGCGACGCTGACCAGGCAGGTAAGACCAGGCCATACGGCCAACTTCTTGGTCATTATCAGGGTCTTTCAGCAGCAGCATTTCACCTGCACGGCGGGTTGGACGCTTGTAGTGATTTCGGAACATACTGACGAACCTGTCACCCTCAAACTGAGCGCGAGCGTCAGGGTCCCAGAAGACGTTATGATAGTACTGGTCCACTGCAGTGGACAACACCGCACGACCATTGGAACCAACGTTATAGGCTTCTGTGTCGATCACCGTCTGGTATTTACCCAACGCCCGTGTCTTGTGGTTCCAGATGACTTCCATTCCATTTTGTGGAATAGGGAACAACACACAGTTAAAGCCACCAGTAAACCCTGAACCTTGAGCATCGGTTAATCTGGCATTAACCGCACAGTCCTTAGTTGATTCAAGAGCCGACTGCGGGTAAGCAACGGTTCTGTGAGTCTGATAAACATCGACTCTGAAAGTAGGGTAGGCCTCCATTAGCGCCTTAGTACCTTCAGTCAGATAGTCGCTGTATTCCGTCATATTCACAGCTGAAACACTGTATAGCGGCTTCTCATCAGCAAAGGGGTTTACATATTTACCAGAGCCAGGCACATATCCAGCTGGCGCTGTAGTTAAACCACCCGTATAAGCCGGAATATCACCGTTTGCGTTAGCGCCGGCTTCGGCGCCAAACAGGGTTAAAGAAGAGCCTAGTTGCTCTGCCTCCACTGCAGTTACCGCAGCGACTGCCGAGTGCATCAAGGCCACAGCAAAGCCAGAAATGATTAGTCGTTTCATATTATGACTCCCACACCCTAGAAGGTTGTTTTAAACGTAAGACTGACATTACCACGATCTGTTAGCAGAGAGTTGCCACCGTTGTATACACGATTACCTGCATCATTAACCTTGTTTCGCCCCAGGTAATCTGTGTAACGCAAGTCGAACCTATAGCGCGAATGAACGTCAAGCCCCACACCCAAACTATAATTACCTGCGCCTTCATTACCACCAGAGGTAGTAGCAGCATTACCATGCACGCCATAAGAAACACTAAAGGGCAAATACATATCCACCCCATTCATCACCTGGAAGTACGTTGGATTCAGGTTAAGCGCTAAAGCGACATAAGTGTCATCTGGCTTATCCAGTCCATCATAACCACTACGACCTTTGTACAGGTGAGCATTATCAGTAACTTTATCAACATGCATCCAGGTCAACTCGGCAGACCAGCCCAATGAGTCCCATAGCGCGTTAGCGGGCCTAGTACCAATCAGGTTAACCAATCCATGCCATGTCTTACCTCTCGCACCCGGAACAGACCCATCTCTAGGCATGGCTGCAAGAGCAGTAACATCACTGACAAGGGGCATATTGTCACGATAAGAGATTTCAGCCCCCACGCTAATACCGTATATTTGCTGGGTGAAACTCAGACCATACAGATCAATATTATCTCCATAGGCCAAATGATAATTAGCACCTCCACCAGTCAAAAAGACTTGTGGCAGCTTATCGGCAAAATTACGGTAGTAGAACCCAATAGTGCCGTTCTTAGCCCAGCTAGGTGACCAACGAGCAGCTACACCCCACTCGCCTCGATCATCTGGTGTGGCATCATGCGCACGGCGAGCTACCACGCCAGGGCCTAAAATAAGCCCCTCTCCACCAAGAGACAGCATGTCAGTCGTGCCTAGAAAACTACCGGCCTCTGGGAGACGGAAGGCTTCCCATTCCAGCATGTACTGCAACGCGATAGACAACTCAGCGCTGGGGCGGATTTGCATGGAAATCTGGTTCAGCGGTCTGAACAGCTCCTTGGCTTCTGTGCCAGGGACGGCCACGGCTTTGGCCAAATCGAGACCGGTTTGGCCATAAGTAATACCATGCATGATGCCATTACTCATAAGACTTTCGCCCCAATACACCGCGTGGCTTCCTGCACGAACGTCGGTATTAATGCCACCTATCTCAAAACGGGTAAATACAAAGGCATCAAGAAACTCAGCAGATGGCCCACGATAAAATCGTTTGGTTTCACTGGACAAGCCCAGCGCCTGGTTACCACTGCTATTGATATGGTTACTGGTGCCCACGCTTTTATTATCGAGTGAGCGGTCATAGGCGCGATCATACCAACCCGCCGCCGTCACCCGAAAGCCATGGTTACGCTTATAAACAAAGTCAAACTCAGACAAAATATCCAGCCGAGTAGAAACAGTACCTTTATCAAAATTACGGTTACCGTCATCAGCGTTAACTTGTGCAAGAGTATTTTTATCCTGGCTTTCTACACGGTGAACATAATTCAACCGCACAGTATTATCCCAATGAACTTCAATATCAGGATTACCGACATCTATAGGTGCCGCATGCCCAACACCAGGCAATGCTGCACCCAGCACAATTGCAGAGACCACCAAGCCCAGCTGATTAAGCGCCGGCTTGTTTAATACAAACACCTTATTTTTCATATCATACTCCAGGTATTGTTACTTTTATTGCTTACACACACGGATATCAACTGCCCACCAGTGACTTTACTAATCTTATTTTTTGACACTTTTGAAAAAGTGCCTATCGCCCATCAAGAAATGAGACAACGCGGGGATAAGAACAAGAGCGCCGACCATATTCCACAGAAACATAAAAGCTAACAGTATCCCCATATCAGCCTGAAATTTTATTGGAGACCAGGCCCACGTAATCACACTGACAGCCAAGGTAACACCGACCACCGCAACCACCTTTCCGGTAAAAGCCAGTGCGCGATAGTAGGCTTGAGCTAAGGTCTCGCCGTTGCGCTGTCCAGCTAACTGAATACTGATGAGGTACAAGGCATAGTCCACACCTATCCCCACACCCAGCGCGATAACCGGCAAGGTAGCCACTTTTACGCCAATACCCAACACCACCATGAGTGCTTCAGCCAACAACGAGGTTAGTGCTAGAGGCAATACCGCAATCACCACCGCACGCCAGCTACGGAAGGTCACGAAGCATAGTGCGGCTACGGCCAGGTAGACATAAAGGTGCATTTGACGCCAAGCCGTGCTCACTACTTGGTTAGTCGCAGCTTCAATACCAGCGTTACCCGCTGCCATTAAGAATTCGTACTCATCACTGTTGTATTGGTCAGCAAAAACCTGAACCAACTCAGTAACCTGATTCAAGGTATCGGCTCTGTGGTCGGCTAAGTATGCCACTACCGGCATAACCGAGCACTCAACGTTAAACAAGTCCTGGTTGTTGACGCTGGCTGCCTGTGCGCCATAGTTGATTACGTATTGGTTGCGGCTCAGCGTCAGCCACTTAGGATTACCTTCGTATCCACCCGAGGTAATTTGCTTAACCGCTGCGGCCAACGACTGAGTGGCTTGCACCCCTGGCAACTGCTCCAGCTCCCAGCTCAGGCGATCCATCGCATCAAGCGCAGCAAAATTCATACAACTATCAGTCGGTGTTTTTACAATTACGGCAAACTGGTCACTGGACAGCGAGTAGTTCTGTACTACAAAGGCATTGTCTTGATTGTATCGCGAATCAGGGCGCAGCTCTGGCGCACCTTCATCCAAGTCACCTATTTGCAGATCAAGACTAGTGGTATAACCAATCAACACCAGAACTGCAGCCATCAACAGCGCAGAAACAGCCCAACGTCTTTTCGTAAAAACCTGCAACTTGACAAGAAGACCAACCAAGCTGAATGCAGATGGACTATCTGTTTGCTCCTTCAAACTACGTTTTGCAGCTGACACGCTCACACCTGTGTATGACAACAGGACTGGAAGCATAATTAGATTAGTGAAAATCAATACCGCTACACCGACACTGGCGGCTACGGCCAGGTCTCGAATCACCGGGATATCGAATAACATCAGCACGGCAAAGCCAACGGCATCTGCCAGCAGCGCGGTTAACCCAGCAATAAACAGTCGCCTAAACGTCATCCGCGCAGCAACCAGTTTGTGCGCACCGACGGCTATGTCTTGCATAATGCCATTCATCTTTTGCGCACCATGAGAGACGCCGATAGCAAATACCAGAAAGGGAACCAGTACAGAGAAGGGGTCCAGGCTAAACCCCATTAGTGAAACAATACCTAACTGCCATAGCACAGCAATAAGCGAACAAGAAATCATTAGAGCCGTACTAAGCACGCAGCGCGTGTAAATAAATATAATCAAACTGATAATCAGGATAGCCACTGCAAAGAACATCAGCACTTCTGACAACCCAGCTACCAGCTCGCCAATAATTTGCGCAAAACCAACAATGTGAATATCAACAAGCCCTTCAGCCTCATATTGCGCACGCACGTCAGCAATACGCTTTGACAGTACTGCATAGTCCAGCGCCTCACCGGTGGTTGGGTCACTATCCAATAGTGGCAAAAATATCATGCTGGAGTGATAGTTATTAGCCACCAGCTTACCCAGCACACCGGCTCGTATGATATTAAGCTTAAGCTTCTCTAACTCTTGCGCTGAGCCGTCGTAGGTACTCGGCATAACCGGGCCTCCGCGGAAGCCTTCTTCGGTCACTTCTGTCCAACGCACGGCTGGTGACCACAAAGATTTTATCCATGCTCGATCAACCCCGGGCACCATAAACAAATCATCATTTATACGTCGTAGCTGCTCGATATATTCAGCATCAAAAATATTACCATTCGGGTTGGTAACGACCACTCTCAAAGCGCTGCCTAGCCCACTTAACTCGTCACTATGCTCAAAATAGTTAACGACGTACTCATGGTTCTGCGGCATCATTTTTTCATAGCTGGCACTTAACGCCAGCTTATCCACCACGACATAGGCCATAAATGCCGATATAACAAGGGTCATTAAAACCAAAACCAGCCTATTACTGAATACTATTTTCTCAACTACACTTCCTGAATCAGCGTCAAATGATTCATTAATGTCTTTACCCAAATCAACGGCCTCTTTAATCATGGGTATTCCTCATCTTTATTAATCTTTATAATCTTGACGCCATTCAACCCGGCAACCACCAGGGTTTCACTGTCTTTTGCTTGCACGGCATAGAAAGGGTATTGGCTACCCAGAGCTTGCGTTTCGAACCGCTTGCCGCCGTCATTTGAATAAAAAACCTCGCCGTTAAGACTCACGAGAACCAGATCAGTGGCGCTCACGCTGCTTGCGGAGGTAATAGCAACAGAGCTGTTCATATCACTTTTCAACCAGTTTTCACCATCGGCGGTGACCCAGGTGTTGCCAAGCAAACCGTAGGCCAGCAGGCGATCATGGCTACCAATGCCGCCGAACCAGGAGCCGCGATATGGGCTTTTGACAGCATGATATGTAGCTGTTTGAGGGTTCTTTTTCAGTATCAGCCCTTGCTCGCCCAGCACATACAAAGCGCCCAAGGCCTCGACAACACCATACAGATGCAACCCGCTCTCGTTATCAATGTGATGCGAAATAACGCTCCAACTAGCACCACCATCTCGGGTTTCGAGTGCGAGGTTGCTGGCGCCAACCACAATACCGTGATTGGCATCGCTGAAATGCAACGCCAGCAATGATTGATCAACACCCTGGTCAGCGCCAAAGCTTAACTTTTCAGCACTTCTCTCGTCACCACTGGCACTGAGCACGCCTGCCAGCGCTTCATGCAAAGCTGCAATCTGGTGTCCATTTAATTGTAGACTCCAGCTTTCTCCGCCGTCTTGACTATGCAGCACGACACCATCATGACCGACCACCCATCCGGTATTTTCATCAACAAACTGGACAGCTGTTAAATCACTACTAACAGGGACATCAGCTTGCCGCCAATGATTGTCTGCACCATCCATCCACAGGATATGACCACGCTCTCCGACAACAACTGTTCTGTCACCCGCTAGAGCCAAAGAGTTAAGTGAGCTTTCTGCAGCCTTGACCGCTTTATGCGCTGGCTTCTCAAGGCGATCAAGCATGCCCTGCGGCTGCGCCTGAACACTGGCAGCGGCGCACACTAACGAAAACATCATCAGCAAAATACGTAGCCCTGGACGCTGCTGACGGCCTGATTTGATATTGGCAAGGGCGGACAAATTTACGATGACCTTGTTTTTTTTCTTCATGCAACCCTCCGGCGTTTTTCAAGATAGTTGTCACTGTTCTACTACTAAGCCGCTTGCCGCATAGGCAGTTCCGTTTCCGGGTTCAACGTCGTCGGTCCAACAGGCTCGCAGTTCCTGACGGGGCGCGTCCCCCAGCGTGACGGCATACTCTGTTTGGCCTGCTCCAGTACCCGCTTGCGCTGCTCCAGCAGCACGGCATCTTCGCCGTTGTGACGCTGCTCCGGCGTTACGAAGCGCAGCTTGCTGTGCCGATGCTCGGTGTTGTACCAGCGAACGAACCGGTCTACCCACAGCCGAGCCTCATCCAGCGAGGCAAAGCCACGGGAGGGCCACTGGGGACGGTACTTCAACACCCGGAACAACGATTCAACGAAAGCGTTGTCGTTGCTGACACGGGGACGGCTGTACGAGGGCAGCACGCCCAGCTCTTCCAGCTTCGCCTTCATGGTCTGCGCCTTCATCGGCGCACCGTTATCCGAGTGCAGCACCAGCGGCTTGTGCAGGCACTGTTCACGCAACTGAGTGCGTTGCAAAAGCTGGGCGGCATATTCGCCACTCTCGGCCTCATGGACCTCGTAACCAACGATTTTACGGCTGTAGAGATCCTCGAACATGTACAGGTAGTAAAACTGCCCGCCGACAATGCTCGGGCAGTAGGGCTTCAGATTCGGGTTGATCTCATGGTTGCCCTTGAAGCCAAGGCGCGAGGAGTTGCTGGAAAGGTTGGTTTCAGAGTAGTCGGCGCCGTCATCGAGGAAATCCACCGAAACATGTGCACGGCCATAGACGGTCACATCTGCCATTGCCACAGCGGGTACCGCCAGAGCGGCACCAACAGCAACCGCAATCAACTTCATCTTCATCGAAAAGCTCCTTCGTTTTATGAAACGCCGTCATTGCCTGCGGCATGACATCGTCTGTTTGGACGGAGGCAATTATAGAAATCCGATATGACAGAAGGCTTGCTGCTCCATGACATTTTCGAGTCAATGGAACTTTTTCAAAAACAAGCAATTGCGTTATGTAACGGCTTCTGTGAGAGGGCTTCGAAGCGACTGTCGAAGGGTGCAGGCGTGCTCCGCTGCGACCTTATAGATCGAATGTTAAGTTTTCGAGAATCGCGGCAAGCTATAGTCGCCGGCTTGGGAAACTCTGAAAATAGTCGTCATTCCCGCGCAGGCGGGACAGCAGTTTTATCGCTGAACAGCGCTTGCGCTGGCCCGAAGGGGGATAATCCAGAACCTCCGTAACGCCTGGGCTCCGCCTTCGCGGAGTGACGATAAATGGCTTTTTTCAGCGCATCCCGAACGGTGCCAGCGAAACGGGCTGGCACCGGGCCCGAACCCTTTGACCGGAGTGCTTTCGTGACTCTGCTTATTGCCGATTCCCTGCACGCCGTATCGGCGCAGAGCTGGGATGCGCTGCTGCCGACGGTGCAGCCTTTCCTGCGCCACGCCTTCCTCAGTGCACTGGAGGACAGCGGCAGCGTTGGTGGCTGCAGTGGCTGGCTGCCGTCGCACCGGCTGTGGTGCAGCAATCAATGGCCTATGGCGAGTATGTTTCGGTGACCCCGTTCTTTAACTGGGTGCACCTATGGAACACCGGTGCCGCATTCAGTCTTTTTGCGAATGGTGGAGGCTGGCAGCGCTACTTTTTTATCGGAATCGCGGTAGTGGTCTCGATTTTTCTGATCAAGCTGATCCTTGAAAATCGTCATAAAGGAGAAGCCATCGCTTACAGTCTTATCCTCGGTGGCGCCATGGGCAACCTGATTGACCGGGTCTTTCGCGGCTATGTTGTGGATTCCTTTGATTTCTATTGGCGAGACTGGCATTGGCCGGCCTTCAACCT
>TARA_R110002049_G_scaffold24211_11_pt1 | contig 12734 bp, 4 predicted proteins | sample TARA_R110002049 | Tara Oceans TARA_R110002049 (sample SAMEA4396941) | marine metagenome | biome: Polar Biome; feature: [SRF] surface water layer (ENVO:00010504); material: water (ENVO:00002006), including particulate matter (ENVO:01000060) such as... | depth 5 m | reverse complement strand
TCTTAGCTCTTTGTTTTTTAAAATTTCAAGCATAGTTTGTTTTTTAACTTGTTAATAATTAATTATTTATTTGTTCAGGTTATCAAGGTAATGTTGTAATAAAGCATCTTTTTTGATTTTTTTGTTTCTTGCTCTTGTTTCTCTTGATTTACGGTTTGTTTCTTTTTGTTTTGCTTCTTTTAGTAAAGCATCATGTATCTTTTCCAAAGGAGTTTTGTTAGCTTCTATAAGAGCAGCTTTAAGAACTTTATCGTCTTTCTTTTTTTGTTTCTCTATAGCTTTATCATTTTCTCTTTCTCTTTCACCCGTAAGTTGCCATTTGCTGTAACCAAACAATAATTGCAATCTTGTCCAGTTATCTAATTCCGCTTCTGTTGCTTGTGTAATATGCAATAATTTTCTGTAAAGTCTATCAGTCGGAAGGTTAGCAATGGAAAGCCCTAGTGCTACCGATTCCCATGTTGGGTTATCTAAACTTAAACCAAGCCCTTGTTCTTCCATCTCATCTCCATTAAAATCAATATTAGATAAAGCTCTTTTAACCCTACCTAGTTTGTCTGATATAGGTGGTGCTATTGAAAACAATGTATATACAGCATCTGAATATCTAGACCCAAAGGTACCATCTTCTTTCTTCATCTTAATTTCATATAATTTCATAGCGAAGTTTTTTACCATACTTGTTAACGCTCCGCCAACACCTAAACCTCTTATATATGAATCAAGCATACCATTTAAAGTACTTAACTCTTTTTCTGATAAGTTAGAATCGAGTACTGACTCATCTTCGTCATCTGCAAAAAGGGCTTGTTGAAGGTAGTTAAACGCAAAATTTTGTAAGAACAAATAGTAACCTATCTTAGACATGTTACTTTTAGTATCACCTCTTCTATTCTTTAAATCTTGAGCGGCTTTTTCAACAATCCTAGCATACTGTGAAGGCGTGTTTGCAAATGCAAGTATTAACTTTCCTTCTATACTTCCTTGCTGACTAGATATCATATCTTGTCTTGAAGATTGCTGAGATTTTTCTGCTTGTTCTCTAAAGTCTATAAAAGCTTGTTTCCTAGCTCTTGCTAGCGACATACCATTCTTTATATGTAAATTCATTCTATTCCTAAAATAAGATGCTCCACCAATTGATATAGCTAAACTATCTGCTAGTTTTGTCATTATAAACCCATTGGATAGTATTGCACTTCTACTAAAGTACCCTCCGCCTTTGTCGCCTTTCTGGAAATTCATACTCTGCATAAGTTTATCGAACCAACCAGTAGCTTCCGTGCTTAATCCTGAAGCTTCGCTAGCAATATCTGCCTCTAAGACATTCAGCCTAAGACCAGCTCTTCTGTCTGTTAAAAAGTCACTTTTCCATATCATCTTAACATCTGCCCACTTCCAGTTAACTATAGCTCTATATGGATTGTTTTCACTCCAATTAACAAAGTTAGTAGCGGATAATAACTGGAATGCAGCTGAACGCGTGTTCATAAACATAATCACACCTATAGACCCTTGCAAATAGTGTGCTATTTTACTAGCTATACCGTTTGTCTTAGCGCCCATTGGTCTTCTACCTGTTCTCATAGAATCTAAAGACTCTTGTATGAACTTTCTTTGTTTTGCTCCGTAAGCAGCTTCGATCTTATTCATGTTCTTCTCAGAAAATATAACGTCCACATTAGCTTGCCATTTAGCAAGTGCTTTACTCCTTACATCTTTTTCAATCCATACTTGAATATCCTGCTGTAATGTTGACTGACTCCAAGATTCTGTAGGAGGGAATATTTCGCTCATCATTGGCAATGATTCCGCAAACCCTATTAAGTTTTTAGTATTTTTAACATGTTTAATTAACACCTTTAAATCTTTCACGGATAACCCTGGAATTTTATGATCAGCCTTATTCCACGTATATACTCTAATTGCCATTTCCTGAGTAAATTCTGTACCAGGAACCATTTCCTGCAAAACCTTGTCTGATATTTTAAATCTCCTTGTATTTTCCTTGAATCTTTTCCTTAACTTAACTCTAGCTGAAGTAACCGCTTGCATTGCTCTTGCATATGGATCAATCAACTTATTTTTTATAAATTGCATATCGCTTTCGCCTAGCTTACCCCATCTAATTATCGGATACAGTAAACCTAAGAAATCTTGTGCAGATGGAGGAACTATTTTAAACTTCTCCCAGTAAGACATCCCTCTTCTCATTGCTACACCTGCAATTTCACCTTTTACTTTGCTGAATACTTTTCTAGCCGCAATGCCTGAAGTACCTTCAATCATTTGATTAATCTGAGAATTCATACTAATAGAATCCTTAACTTTTGCTAATTGAACCTTAGACTTAACATCTAGTACACTCAAAGCATCTTGTACAGCTTTAATATTCTTATAAGCATCATCTGCAAAGTAAAAATCATTATAACCTTCCACATATTTTTCAACAACCCAATCAGCTTTTGCACTAGGGTTACCGTCAGCTAGCCCTACAATATTCTCAATTTTAATATCTAAACCGATATTCTTTAAGAACGTGTGGATTGCTTTGTCTGCAACTTGTGGTCTTGCTGTTAATATATATACATTATCGTTTCCAAACTTTTTATTTCTAGCGATAGCCTTATCAAACAATGGCCCTTTTTTACCCTCTGTTATCTTTTCAAATTCACTAAAATCAAATATAGCACCCTCGTCCTCTAAAGCCTTAGATTCTAATGCAAACTGAGTAGCATTGATTTTACCTTTGGAGCCATCTGGGAGCGTATAAAGTACGTTAGATTTAGTCTGAGCTAGCGTATCATCAAAGTCCCATACAGAAATACCTTTAGGAGATATACTATTCTTAACAGCTATTGATTTAGCTGTATTGTACATTTCTTTTTTATCGTATTCCTTTTTAGATAAAGCTTGCCTGTTTGGAGTATTGTAAAAGTCTTCGTGAGCTTCACCGTATTTTTCTTTGCCGTCGTAAGACACTAAACTAAATTGTATTTCACCATAAGTGAATGCGTTGAAGTATCTTTCAAACACGTTTGTAACTCCCGGTATATAATTAGCCACAGTGATTGTACCTAAACCAGCTCCCTCTAAAACCTTATCCATTTGTTCTACTGGGATGATAGCAACAACGTAATCTTTTAATAAAGCATCTCTAGAGAAAGAAGTATCTTCCATTACAATACTTTTGTAAAGTAAGTTAGCAAGAACTCTTTTTGGTAAAGAATGTTCGTATCTATAATAATCTTGTATTTTTTTATAAGTTCTACCATGTTTTATAGATTCCTCCTTAAGCCATTTCGCCATAGCTTTCTTATTACCTATATGTTCCATACCAGGCATTTTAGAAGATCTATATTTTAGCTTAGCACCTGCTCTAAGTGGTGTTGCGCTTCCGCCTTGAACTATCGCTGCAAGATATATTATATGTTGATCAACGTCCTTTATTGTTTTTAAGTATTCAAATTGAGATACAGCAAAGTTCATATTAGCATCTGCTATTTTATCTCTTGCAGACTCAGAAAATGTCCCGTCACTATTCTCAGTTAGTTCTATATCAGCAGGACCTGTTTCAGATATCATATCTACCGTAACTTCCGTTGGTGCAGAATACTTAATCACCATAGGAATCAGTTCCTTTGTAACTAATGACGTTCTCAAGTAAACCTTGGTTCTCATGTTACTCGGGAGCTTAACATCTCCTTTGTAAGCCTTCCTTTCTTGAGTAGTCATAACCCTATAAGCAGGATCTATTTTTTGCATGTAGTTTTCCTGGAAATCATATACAGCACTGTCGAATATAGATTTTTCTGTACCTCTAAGTTTTGGTATTTTTTTACCATCGCTATCTAAACGAAAATCACCATTTGCTTTAGTTTTATATTTCTGTACATATTCGCCAGTTTGGATGCCCTTAGAATCTCTTTCCATCATCAATCCAGCACCTACAGACCCAGTTGTAGCATGTGCCTTTTGGCCAAATACTTGCATCTGTTGTAATTGCTCTTCAAAAACTTGATCTTCTGTAAAATCAGGATTTGCTTTCTTTATCATTTCCGGAAGAGTGGATTCTGCGTGGCCTACAGCATGCGCTCTAACATTATCCATTCTTTCCTTAGTCCTTCCATTAAGCCTAAAAAACCCAACCATAGTAGTTTCTTTTTCTCCCTTGGCTCTTTCATGGTAATTGACCAGTTGTAATAAATTTAAGTCTTCGTCGAGAGCTTTAGATATATCATACAAATCTTTTCTAGACACTTCCATGTTTGTATTAAAGTAAGGCGTCAAGTTCCCAACAAATTGACCTACAATACTGTTGACAGTATCTTTAGAAAAATTAGGGTTATCTTTACCATATACCTCATTCCAAATTTTCAAAACATTAGGTTTAGTATACCCGTTTTTCAAAATAGCTGCGTTGCCATCAATTAATTTTTGAAAGAATACATGTTTCCCTCCCTCAAATTTCACTATCTGAGGCCCAGACAAGGTACTTATAGAATGTTTTATAGCCCCTCTTTGATATTGTATTTCTATATTTTGTACTGCCGATTCAATCTCAAATCCATTTTCCCTTAAAGTTTCTCCAATCATATCAAAAGCCATTTCTTCAGCTATAACATCGATTGCCGAATTTTTTCTTTTGTTTCTTCTTGAAGAGTTGTCTTTTGGTGTAGAATTTATATCGTTAGAGTTTAAATAACTTCTAAACAGTCTAGCGCTTTCAGCTCTGTTCTTTTTCTTTATATATCTAGGTTGACTTGTGCTTCTAGCGATCTTTTCGCCTCTAGTAAGCCCTTTGTCGATGTTATCATTATACTTATCAGTTGACTTTTTGTTCCAAGTTAATTGCTTCCCTTCCGCGTCCAATAAAGGCTCCATCATAAATGGAAACTTTAACATTACTTTTGATGCAGGAATAATTTTAACTATATCGTTTATGTTATCAGCCCAAAAAGCATCTAAGTTAGCTGCTACATCTGCTCTGTTTAACTTTGTGTCATTGTTCCAGTTAACACCTCTTTCAGCAATAGCCTTTACAATAGGCGCAATTTTACTAGATAATTCTTTAGCTAAAGCATTCCTGTGTTGCTTAGACCCAACTTCATATTGTATATCCGAAGCAGCATAAGCATCTGCAATAGCTTGTTTAATTTTAATCCTAGCTAGTAAATCAATATGCACACTAACACCCGCGTCATTTCTTACGGTAAGTGAATCAAACATCATTGGAGTAACTGTCATGTCGCTACTATCTCGTCTAGCTTCCGCCGCTAATCTAGCTTCTAAATCTTGCTCTTCTGATAATGTTAAATCTCTTATTTCGCTTTCATTAATTGTATCTATATCAACTCTAGAGTTTCCATAAGCAACATCCCCAAACGAATTTGAATCAAGCTCAACTAATTGGCCTGAAGCATCTTTACCTGACTTAGTCTCTAAAGCGAATCCATTTTTTCTTTCGTTTGTTATGTTATGTAATAATCTTACGTTAAGTAAATCATATATATGACTTGATAACTTTCTACCTTTCCCTGGTTTGAATGTTTTAACTAAATACGGAATACCATTCATACTAGTATCCAACCCTGTTGTAAAGTTTTTAATGATTACATCTTTAAAGTCTTCAAACATTGGTAAGCTACTATATTTTTCTAATCTGTACTCAGCAAAGCTTGTATAAGCATCCCCAACCATAACTCCAATAACTAATTTGTCTCTATCAGCAACTGCGTTCCACTGAGTATCAGTAAACTTAGCGTCTCCGTTAGAATCAATAGCGATTTCTGGATAGCCAAGAAGCTCTGTAGCTCTATTAAAAGCGCTGTTACCATCTTGGAATGGGGGAGTTGAACTATTTTTTACTGAACCCTTATTTTCTTTTTGTATTAAAGATCCTCCAGCTTTCTTAACTTTGCTTATCATAGCTTCTGACACTGCTGACAGCTTCATTCTTCTTGTAGCGTGATTCTTACCTAATATATAGTTTAAAGCTCTTTTAGGTGTGTTTATGGAGTAACCAAAGGCGGATTTAGCCAACCAGGTTGCCATATAGCTATCTGCTTTTTCAACACTGAGATTCTTCTCTTCAGAATACAGCATTTCTCCAATGACTTTAGTGTACTCGTCTTTAAACTGGTCACTACGGTTTTCAAATGGTCCAACAAAATCCTTGTTGTCTTCATAAGACTCAATAACCCTAGCCATTGCTTGGTCGTGTATAGCTTTAAATTTTTTATTATTAGCCATAGCTTTGGCTAAGTTTTCTGAATATGTATTTAAATCTTTTTGCGTAAGAAAAGATATGTCGTCTTGAGCGTGATTTAGTTCATGTATTAAAGTAGTCCCTGCAGGAATATTACCTTCCTTTATCTTTTTTCTTACTTTATTTCCATCTGTAGTAATAAATGTACCACCAATAATTGATCCATTAGAGTCGGGATTGTCTAACGATTCAATTATCTGTCTTTTTACTGTTGTATTAAATTGCTTTTGATCAGCCAGTGGTAAACCGTTTATATAGTTATTTAACTTTTCCGCATAGTTAGCCCCGTCAGCGTCTTTAAGATCAACAGCTACAATTTTAGATCCATGCTCAGCATTCATCTTCTTTATAATCTCAGCTACAGTTGTTTCAGCAGTAGTATTGATACTATAACTATCTAATACTTTATTACCCCAACCTCTGCCATATTGCTCTAAAAGAAAATTTTCTTGCTCCAGTTGTTTCTTTTTTTCTTTCTTATTTTTTGAGTAAGGGTTTAGCGCATTGTTTTCGTCTAACCCTCTTACCTGCTCCCAAACTTTATTTTGGAACGATGCAGATTTTTTAGCTATCTCAATGTACTCCTTCACGGATCTCTCCCTCATCTCCTCTATAACTCTAGTCCACTTGTCTCTTTTATTTAAACGATTCCATCCATCATTGTTTTTTCTATCTAACTCTGCAAACAGATCAGTACCTTCCTGGCCTAATGCATCATGCATGTTGTTATAATTAATAGGAGCGCTTTGGTGAGTTTCAATTTCAGCTTTGATATCAGATATAGACTTGTTAAACTCCTCTTGCTTCTTAGGGCTTTTATCACTTAAGAATTTCTTAATTTGCCTAAGTTTCTTGGCTGGAGTATTGTGCATGGAGTTTACCCCAGCTTCATCGTATTTATTTTGTAATTTAAGTTGTAATCTTTTTGATTTAATATAATCAAATTTTCCACCAGCTATGGCATCAACTTCTAAACCTCTAGTATGTAGTTCTAAACTAGCATGAGATCTTCCGTGATTTAGGTTAGCCTCCGCCATCTCCTCCTCCATCTTTTTATCCTGCTTAGCTTTATCTGTTTCGTTAAGACTAATATATTTAGGCGATTTTCTTATGTCATCTTGCTTGTTATTTAAGTTTTGGATTGTGAGTCTTGTTGCCTTAATTTGTGCTAAATTAAATCCATCTTTTCTTTGGTCTGCCCTGACGTACTGCTCTGACATTAAAGCAGCGTATGCTACAGGAGGAGCATTCATTGGCCCAGCAATTATAATAGCTGCCATTGCGGTATCATCCCATTCGTCAAAACTAATTTCTCTATTTAATATTAACCCATCAGCTATCTGAGTTAGACCCATGATGCTTACCTCTTCAACAACCTCGCCAGCAACTGGTAAAAGCACGTTTGTGGCATATGAAGAAAATCTAGATAAACTATTCATTTCTACAAGCTTGCTAATATTTTTCATCGGAGCTTGCAACGTTTTTACTATTGAATTAGCATTCTGTGCAGTACCTATAAAAGCCGTGATTGTACCTTCAACAAGTGCTGTAGCAAATGCCGCTCCTTGTTTTTGTCTAAAGGTAGTGTTACCAAATTGGTATAGCTCTCTAGCTTTAGAAAGCGCTTCATTATAATCTTCTTCTCCAATTTGAGAAGTAATCATATCTTTGTTTTCTAATAAGTAATCAATTTTGTATGCTGCCTCATCAGCACTGTCTTGTTGTTGTAATAAAGTTCTAAACTTGTTTGTACCGGACGTAGAACCAAACGCTCCACCAATTGCTAATTTACTTATTAATGATTGACGAGCTGCTGACATTCCTTTAGTAGCCAATGCTGTTCCTCCACCTGTAGCAAATGCTAAAGCTAAGTTTGCTGATTGCTGACCTCCTGTTCTAAGAGCATATCTCCAAAACCCTGCATCTTCATCATCATACGCAAAATTTTGTTCTAAAGACTGAGTAGTCTCCTCTTGTAAGCTTGCTGAATTAGCAGCCTTATCGCTGTTTAGTAATGTAGGAATTGTTAATGCCATATCATGAAATCCTGATTTGATGTCATTGTATAGCAAAGTACCTAAGTCATGTATTTTATACACCTCATTAAGATGATTATCTAAATCACCGTATGATAAAGAATGAGCTACTCTGGCTTTGTCTAACTCACCTGTAGTATCATTAATCTCTTGTTGAAAATTATTGTAATTACTTGATACTGTTTTAACTTGCTCTAGAAATAGAGCTCGCTTTGATTCACCCTCTTCGTTTAAATTGCCAACCTCGTCGAACTTAATAAACATTTTTGAAACCTCATTACCGTTTTTATCGGTAGAGTCCATGTATTCTACAGTTAGGTTATCAACAACTCCGGCTCCTACAACTGCTAAATTATTTATATTACCTTGCAGTTCGTCTTTTAAGCCTGTGAGTATTTCTACCCCTTTTGCTTGGTAGTCATTTATTTTTTTTGTGTTTTCTAATGCGTCTATTTTACTAAGCACTAAACCTCCTTTGGTTTTCGGATCTGTGTCAAGGCTCCCCATTGTGAAAGCCGTAAGATTTGAATGCGCTTGTAGAATCTTGTTGTCTTTAAAGTCACTTACTAACACATCACTAACTTTTTTGTGAGCAAATCGTAGCATGTCGATGTCTTCCTGCGGTAGTTTATTCAATTGAACATCCAACGCTCCCCAAATACCTTTACCGGAATCTATTTTATTAAAAGCCCCTTCTAAGTTATATATTTGGAAATCATCATTTAGGCGCTCCCCCATTTTAGCAAGAAGCTTTAGGCCTTCCTCAGACATACCTAGTCTAGTTACCTCTTTTACTATCTTTGATTTATTTAAATTTTGTGTTTCTTTATTGTGCCCGCCCCAAGACTTTTTCTTTTCATCAAGTGTTAGCGGTGTGTTTAAGACTACATCACCTCGTTTAACTTTCTCCTCACTTAATTCTTTTGCAATTTTATTGTATCCTTCTCTTTTTTCTTTATCTAAAATTACTTTTTGGTCAATTGTAAGTTCAGCAAAAAGTATTTCTTCTAGCTTACCTGTTAATTTGCCGTCTACCTCGAGAAGTTCAGTCGAACCATCTGGGCGTGTTAACGTAACTTGCTTAATAACTTTACCATCATCGCTAGTTGAAGCCATAGAAAAACCTACACCGTTGTATCCATTGTTGAATGTTTTTATGTTATCATCAGGATCCATTCTCCAATTTGTTGAATCGTCGTTAAAAGCATCAGAATAAACAAGATTCCTCATTATATCATGACCTTTCTCACTTCCTTTAATTTTATCCCAATGCGATTTAATTATATCTAGGTTTGCTACTTCCTTTTCCCTATTACCGGTGGCTACCCCAAACATGTCAAACGCACGCGGTTGAAGATCTACTTCAACAACTTGAGCCTCTAATCCTAGCGCTGGAACCCCTGGCAAACGCACTGTTATAGAATCTCCAAAACCAGTTCTTTGTATCTGTATACCTGGGTATATAGTTTCAAGATGGTGTTTAACCACTTCTTCATCCCTGTTTATAAGAATGTTTGGGGTTATCTGTGCTTTTGTTAAATCTTTAAGCAACACCTGATCATCACTTAGTGTTGTTGGTAAGTATGCTATAATATCTCTTACAGCCTTATCTTTATCAGTAGCATCGTTATATATGCTCTGCATCTTTGTTAAGCTGTGATCTGACAACAAATTATTTGTTTCCTCCAGATGAAATCGATCAGCTCCGCTTTTATCCTTGGAAATATTGATTTTATATAAAAGTTTTTCTTTTATGTCTTCTATGCTAGTTTCTTCATTAAAAATATTTCCTATTGATTCATGGTCATAGTCTTTAAATCCTTTGTCTAGCTCTGCCTGCTTTACTCTTTCAGTTTCCGATCCCTTTTCCGCTATTAGCTGCAATTCTTGTAATTCCGATGAAGAAAACTCCGATTTGGACTCCGTAGCGTTTTGAGGCGCTTTTTTGTTTGTCGTTGGTACAATTGCATCCTCCTGGTTTGTAACAACGTTTTCCTTTACTACTGTCTCAGCACCGCTATTAGTACGGCCTGCGTTAGCAACTTCTCTAAATTTTGCTAATTCAATTTCTGTGAACTCTTCCATTTATATATTTTTATGTTATTATTTTATTCTTCTTCCGTACTTGTCAACTAAGAAGGCACTACTATAAGAACCATCAGGCATTATCATTACTTTATATTGTCCTGTTTTTTCATTATACTCTCCTTCATAATGATCCTGACTATCCTTAAGATCCTCTGGGGCATCATATTTTGTTGAACTTGGCGATTCTAGTCTTCTCCCGTACTTGTCAGTTTTGAAGGCGCTCATAAAAGAACCATTATCATTTGGAATTACTTTATATTGTCCTGTTTTTTCATTAAACTCTCCTTCATAATAAGGTTGACCCTTTGGCAACTCCTCTGGGGCATCAAGTTTTGTTGGTGAATTGGGTGTTGTTGTTGTAGCCTCTTCATCTTTAACTTTTTTAACTTTGATACTATTATTAGCTACTGTTTTTAATGATTCCATTATTTTCTCAACAAGCATTTCTCTTTTTTCAATTTGAGATGCTCCAGCGTAGAACGAAGGATCGATGTCTAACACATCTGGTGCTATCAATCTGTCTGCAATTAATGAATTCATAGAGCTTGGGTTCTTCATAAACATTTCGTTTAACTGCATGCTCATTGAAGATTGTTGAATTGCACCCATTGCTTGACCAGCACTATTTAAAGTTCCCGCCCACTTCATAATCTGCTTAGCTTGAGGGTATGCCTTATCTGTTGGATGTTTAAAGTCTTTGTAAGAACTAAAAACTCCATCCTGACCAGAAACCAACAAAGAACCATTTTTACCAAATTGGAATGGAGCATCTTGATCATAAACATTAGTCGCATTGATTAATACGTCTGGATCACCTCCGGAAAGCAAGTCTCCCTCAACGTCACTTAAGAAATCCGCTGCGTTAGTTTTGTATGCACCAAGATCTTTATCCATGTTTGAAAACGTCGTGTTAGCGCTATCCATAATATCTTTAAGCTCTATCCATCGGTCAGAACCTTTATCAACTTGACCAATTTCATTAGCTGCAGCTATATATTCTTTTTTTACTTCAAGAACTTTATCTTTAACTAAAGCTTGTTGATTTTCAGAAAGACCTGTAGTATCAACATTACCTTTCATTTTATTGATGTTAGCACTTACTCTTGCCTTAGCTGCTCGTACTTCCTCATCTTTCGCTCTTGCATCATATGCTGCTCTTTTCCTGTTACCATCAAGCGCAGATTTAATATCTTGCGTTCTGATACCGGGGTTTAAATTAGCCGCCCCGTGAATTAAACTTGAATTTGCCATAATATAGTTTTTTGTTATTTATCCTTTGTCTGGGATTATATGTAGCTAGGTGCAACACTTTCTACAACCCCCGCAACACCACCTATAATCTGTGCTTGAGAAGCTGCTAGATTTGTATTAGCTGCTCCTAGTCTTTTCTGTGACATTCCTAATTGTATTTCTGTTTTCTGTGCTTGAAGCTTTCTAGCGTCCGAAGCGCCTTCTATTTCGCTAGTTTGTAGATTTGCCTCTTCTCCCATAACCAGTTTTTGGTTACTCGCTTCTTGCTTACCAATACTCACCCCAGCCACTTGTGCATTTTGGCTTTGAGTTCCTACCATTGCTTGAGCTAATGCTGCTATACCAGATCCACCAGCAGCGCCCGCCATTCCTTTCATCATGTTAGCTTGATTCTGTTGATTCTGTTGAGCTGAAAAGTCCGCTTCTTGCGTATTTACTTTTACGTCTTCATAAGCATTAGTTTGATTTTCGTAAAGATTACTAGTATCTAAGTTATTAAAATCAGCTTTATACTCATTGTATTCGGTTTGCGCAGCTCTCTGTTCTCTTTTTCGGCCTCTTTGACCAATAAAAGATGTGCCTATGTCTATTAGCGAGGGTAGCTGCCCTTTAACTTGATCCATTGCTTTACTTCCCATAATTTTGGTTTTATATTTTTAGTATGAAGATGTAAATGCTTCACTACCTACGGTGTAAAGTTCTATTTTCTTCGTGTTATTGTTTTTAAGTTGTACAGCAGCATAGTAGCCTGTTACAGCATTTATGTTAGTTGTATTGTCTTTTGAGAACATAATAAAGCTCTTCCCCATCACTGGACGAGGAAGATTTGCTTCAGTATTTACGTCAATACTATTTAGATTTTGATCTATAAGTGTCACGTTACCAATTAGTTGTATGTCTTCTCCGTTCTCGTCGTCAGTAAAGTATACTGTATCTCCAATCTGTAGAGATACATTTATTGACTGATCAAATTGTATTGTTATTGAATCCATTTTGTTAAGTTATTATATAAATATAATCACGCAAAGGGGCTGAAAAACAACTCCTTTGGTGAAATATTTGATTAAGGCTGTATTGGTCCAAGTGTGATA
>TARA_R110002049_G_scaffold161901_2_pt1 | contig 12738 bp, 13 predicted proteins | sample TARA_R110002049 | Tara Oceans TARA_R110002049 (sample SAMEA4396941) | marine metagenome | biome: Polar Biome; feature: [SRF] surface water layer (ENVO:00010504); material: water (ENVO:00002006), including particulate matter (ENVO:01000060) such as... | depth 5 m | reverse complement strand
GAATGCATACAAATCATCATTTAAAAATTATAAAAGATATCTTAAGATAATTTAAAGCATAAAAAAACCCGAACAAAAAATGTTCGGGTTTTAAGTGGTACCTCCAGTACTTTTAATCACTTTATCAATATATCACAAATTATAATAAAACCTCTGTAATTCCTTTATTTATAAAGGTTTTGTTGTTTTTTTTAAGTAAGTGAATTATCTACTATTTTATATCAAAAAACTCTTATTAGCACCCTAATTAGCACCCTTTTTTTTGTATCTTTACTAAAAATAAAACACTATGAATAAGGGGGTTGAAAGAACAAAGGGCACAATTCGGTTTGCTTTTAAAGTATCAAAAACAAAATTAGAAGAAAATAAGAGTTTACAAAGTCTTATCTTTTTATTTTTCAGTTATGGTAAAAACCGCTTTAAATACTCAACAGGTTACAAGACATCATTTAACGATTGGGATTTCAAAAAACAGCGTATTAAGAACAAAGTTGGAATTGAAGATAAAGACAAGATAAATGAAGATTTAAGCGAGTTAGAAAGCTTTTTGAACAAAGAGTATTCAAATCTTTTAAAAGATGCTAAAAACGTATCTAATGAACTCTTAAAATACAAATTAGATGTCTTTACAGGTAAAATTATTCCAAATCAAGAAATTGATACAAACCTTTCTTTTTTTGATGTCATAGATAAGTATATTAAACAAAAAGAAGGTAATATTTCTATCATTACAGTGAGGTCTTATAAGCAAACAAAAAAGAGATTACAGGAATATGAAAAGTACTACAATAAAAAATTGATGTTCGATTATATTAATATGACTTTTTATAACGAATTCAATACCTTTATGGAAAGTAAAAAATATGCTTTAAATACCATTGGTAAGCACATTAAGAATTTAAAAACCTTTTTAAATTATGCATTAGCAGAAGGCTATACCAAAAATCAAAAATTCAAAAGCAACGATTTTAAAGTAGTTAAAGAAATTACAACAGAAATCTATTTAACAGATGCAGAAATTCAAGATATGTTTGAAAAAGATTTGTCTAAATTTCCAGAGGTAGAATTGGCAAGAGATGTTTTCTTAATTGGATGCTACACAGGGCAAAGAATTAGTGATTATAATGGTTTGTCAGAAAATGATATTATCGAAATAGATGGCTATAAGTATTTTGAAATAAAACAAAAAAAGAATAAAAAATTCCATAGAATTGTCAATTGTCCTATTACAAAAGAAATTCAACAAATTATGGAATTAAGACACAATGGAAAACCGCCAAAAAGGATTGCAGAAGCCATTTTAAACGATTATATAAAACAAGTTGGGCAGATGCTTGAATTAAATACATTAGTTAAATGTGAGTATACAAAAGGCGGAATAGAATATACTCAGATGATTCCAAAATACGACCTAATTAAATCTCATACAGCCAGAAGAAGTTTCTGTACAAATAAATACAAAGCAGGTATGAGTGTATTTGATATTATGCTGTTTTCTGGTCATACTACAGAGAAAGAATTCTATAAATATATAAGAATCAAAGATCAAGAAAGAGCTTCTCATATTGTAAAAAGTGGTTTTTTTAATGTGTAAATAAATTTTGTTTTATATTTAAATAAAAAATATATGTTAGAAGATACAAATAAGGAAAGAAAATTATTTTCTGAAAATAAAAAGTTTGAAGATATAAAGATTAATAGAATACTTGAAAAGAATTTCTTCGAAGAGGTAAATACAGCTTTAAAATATTTGTATGATTTTAGTACACTTTTAGAAAAAGATGAAATTGAAAATAATTATATTCTGCAGTATAGTTTAATTAATAATTTGTCAAATAGCATTCAAAATGAAATAGAAGATAACTTGATTTTATTGACAAAAGAGAAGTCAGAAATATATCTTAAAAAATTATATGATATAACAAATGTTACTTTAGATAGAATTAATCAAGAATTGTTACACTTTGAGAACGGGCAATTGAAAGAAGTCTTTGATATCACTTATAGCCTTGTCAAGGATAATGAGTATGTGCTATATGCTTGTGAGTCACTTAGTAAAGTTAAAAAGAAAAGATTAGAAAGGCTAATAGAAGTTATAGATATTAATTTACAATACTATAAAAACTCTGAATCTCAAATCAATGATAAAAAAGAAAACCAGCTTACAACAAATCAAATAGTTTTATTACTTCAAGAAATAGGTTTTTTCTCTCATTCAAAAGTTTTAGATTCTCAAAAAACTAAACAAGCAAAATTAATTAGTAATATTACTGGTTTAAATGAAAAAAACATTAAAACTGCTATCGAAAAACTTGACAAAAAACCAAGCGAATTAACAGCCAACTATCAGAAAGATATCGATAAAATCAATCAAATACTAAATGATTTAATATAGTGATGGAGTACCTTCTGGAGTTACTCCAATGCAAAATAAAGTAAAGTTCTTATTTAGTTTTGTCCTCGTAATCTAAAAACATTTTTACGATGGAACAACAAAATATCACACAGGTACACAATGTAACACCTCAACAATTAAAAGAAAGCATCTTGTTAGATGTTAGAACAGAACTACAAGAAATAGTTCTAAATTTTCAACCCAAAAAACAACCAGAATATCTTACTAGAAAAGAAGTTGCACTAATCTTAAAAGTATCATTAGTTACTTTATCTGATTGGAATAAAAAAGGAGTTCTAAAACCTTACAGATTAGGCAATCTTATCAGATACAAAAGGGAAGAGATAGACCAAGCATTAATTGCAATCAATAGAAAGTAATTAATGGTTGATACTATCAACATAAAAAATGATTTGGAACACCCTCCAAAACAAGCCCTAGAATTGCAGAAAACGCATTTTAATTGGTGTAGTTTTACTTGGATTCCAGTATTTAAAGATAGTAGTCAACCTCCAATTTATTATTACGTAAAAGTTAAAAATTTATATCTAAAACTTATCGGACATCAATTATTAGTTAGCAATTCTTTGCATAAATTATATCATAATAATAACTACAAACCTTTTACATATAGTCAAGTAGTAGAAGCGTTTGAGATATTGAATAATCAATTACCAATCAATATTTTTGATTCAAAAATTATAAAATTAAGTGCAGGTGTAGTAATTGAAGAAGACTCTCAAAAAGTAGTGGATGAATGGCAGTATTTTTTAGGTAAGAATTACACACCAATGAAAGATAAAAATAAAATATATGGTGCAAAATACTTCCTTACAGATTATCAAATCAAAGGTTACGATAAAACCTTTGAGGTTAAAAATCATAATCAAGTTAATTTAAAGCAACCTTTTTTTCGTTTTGAAGTAGACAATTGTAAGCCCAAAGTATTAAATAACAAAACCAATAATATTGGTATTTATACAGTAAAAGATTTATTAAATAAAGAGAAGTTCAGCAAGTTAGGGGAAATGATTTTAAAGAAATACATCCAAATAGTAAAACTACCAAAACTAGATTTATCAACACTATCAATTAAAGAAAAAAGATTATACGCTTCGCTTACAAATTATGATGTAAAAGAAAGCATCAGAAAACAACATCCACATATGTATAAAAAAGAGAGAAAAGAATACAATAAAATGATGAGTAATCTTGACAATTCAGAATTTCAAAATCAAGTAATTAATAAATTAAAAGAACAAATAAATTATAGTATTAATAACTAACGTTTTTCGACTTGTAATATAGTCTAAAACAGGGGTAAAAAGTAAACCAATGAACAACACAGAAATACAACAAATAGCATTAAAAGAAATTCAAGATAAATTAGATATTCTTACAACCAAAATAAACAAGTTGCAAAAGAATACATTAGATAATTCTATAATCGATAATGCAGACTTTATACAACTAATGAATATCAGCAATAGTACATCGAAAAATTGGAGAAAAAAAGGGGTGATTCCATACTCTCAAATTGAAGGCAAATTCTATTACAAAATTAAAGATATAAAGAGGTTGTTAAATTTATAATAAAAGAATTTTTATAATATTAGTTTTATAAATCCTCATAGTTTATTAAGTTTCTTTATAAAAAGATTTATATTTTTACTTAAAAATTAAAATACATCTAAATTTCTATGACCATTATATTTCAAATTAATGAATTTCTTTACGAATTATTTCCTGTTGAAAAAGATAATATAATTCAGTTAAAAGAATACTTAAATAATTTCTACACAGATGGTCCTTTTGAGCCTAAGATTGAAATATCAGGTAACTTAATAAAAATAAATATTGATACAGATACAATTATAGCAGACACACCATCTTATCAGAAATTAGTGAATTTATGCGAGAAAGGTCAATTCAATGAGGCTAAACCTATAGCAAAGAACCTTATACTTAAGTCTCCAAATGTTTCTGAATATCATAGAATTTTAGGACAAATTCTTTCTGAACAAGGTGATCAAGAAGATGCTATTAATTGTTTAATAGATGCTTTAAGATGGAATCCAAAAAATGAATACGCATTATTAATGATGGGTAACATCTTTTCAAAATACAAACAAGATGTAGATACTGCAATGAAGTATTATAATCAGGTTTTAGTTGTTAACCCTAAAGATAATATTACAATAAATAATATTGCAGCTAACCTTATGGAACAAGGTAAACTTGAAGAGGCTAAGAAATATTTCTGGGAAGCATTAAAAATTGATAATAATTACCCTAATTCTCATTTTGCTTTAGGTTTAATAGCGGAAAGAGAAGGTGATTATTCCTCAGCTTTTTACAGTACTATTCAATCAATAAAACTGAATAAGCACAAAGACGTGCTATATCAAAAATCAATTAAACAAGCTTTCTCGATAGCTAATAAAATTAATGAATCAAAAATAGGTGGAAATATTTATCAAGTTTATCTGAGTAAATTAGAGTCTGATGGTGGTAAAGAAATTGAAATTGTTCAAGATAGTTCTATACCCACAGCTGCCAAATTTGAATTTGCTGAGAACTATAATAGGGAAAAACACCTTGTAAAATATAAACCTAATTATCCTGCAGTTGCACATCTAATTATGCACGAATTAGTTCATTTAGATTTTGTAATTGAAGCTAGAAAACTAGGGTTAAATCAACTTTTTATTTCTAATCAGCATCATAAGACTAATTTTATAAATGATTTAAGCGGAACAACTAAGAAATTAACCAAGATGGGAATTTCTAAAGAAAATATTTCAAATTATTGTTCTGGTCTTTTCAATGGTATAAATAGTCAAACATTTAACACTCCAATAGATTTATTTATTGAAAACTTTCTTTATGAAGAATATACAGAATTAAGACCTTGTCAGTTTTTATCTCTTTTTAATATGATTCAAGAAGGTATTAAGGCAGTTACTGATAAAAAAGTTTTAGATATCTCTCCTTCTCATATTATTTCTAAAAGTAAAATATATAATTTAGTTAATGCAATACAATTTAAATCTTTATACGGTATTGATTTAATCAAGGATTTTAAAGCGTCCAAAAGTGAGTTAACACTTGCCAATGATTTTTATAAAGAGTTTTTAGAATATAAAGATGATAAAGAACCTGCTGAAGAATATGAATTATTATTACACTGGGCAGAAGATTTAAAGCTTGAGAAAAACTTTGAACTTGTAAAGGAGTTAGAATATCGTAAAAGTCAAAACGTTGATGATTTCATTGATGATTTAGAAAAAGACCCTTTTGGCATAAATGAAAAAGACCCTGTTAAAGAAAGGGAAATGGATACGTTCCAAAAGAATCAAGCTGAAATAGGCTTAAATATGGCAGTTGTTATGTTTATGGTTGATGCTCTTCAGTATTTTGAAAACTTATCTAAAGAAGAAATTAAAAAAATAGCATTTGAAATAGCTATGCAAGGTACTCAAGGATATAATCCAGAAAACAAAGATTATCGTATTAGTGCTATAAAAGGGAAATTATTTTCTGGTTATCATATACTAGCTTACTATTATGTTAGTTGGTCTTTGGCTATTCCAGAGATGCTCTCACAGTTACAATTACCCTTTGATGAAGAATACAAACTTGCAAAAGAAATGCATAAAAAAAAGTAGATATGTCTGATACCAAAGAAATAATAGATGCACTTGTAAAATTTAGAGATGAAAGAGATTGGGCACAATTTCATAATCCTAAAGATTTAGCTTTGGCTATCAACATTGAGGCTAGCGAATTACTTGAGGAATTTTTATGGAAAAATTTTGAAGACGCTAAAAGAGAAAAAATAAAAGAAGAATTGGCAGATGTTTTTGCATATGCCTTTTTACTTGCAGAGAAATATGATTTTGATGTAAAACAAATTGTTATGGAAAAAATAAAAAAAAATGGAGAAAAATACCCTGTTAATAAATCTAAAGGAAAATCAACGAAATATAACGAACTATAAATATTTTTAGATGAATTCTTTTAGTACACCTACAAATATTACTAGTTATCCATTTAATAAAATCCAAATAGAATATATAAAACAAGATGAGTTTGCCAATTCAAATTATCCAATAGTTTATATAATTTATAATGACACCTCAAAAGTTGCTTATGTAGGTGAATCTACAAATGCAATTAATAGGATGGCTAATCATCTTACACATCCAGAGAAAAGTAAATTAAAATTTGTTTATATAATATCAAGTTTAACATTTAATAAATCTGCAACATTAGATATTGAATCTTATTTAATACAGTATTTAACAGCTTCTGGTGATTTTAAATTACTTAATGGTAATGGTGGTGTTTCTAGTCATAATTATTATCAAAAAGACCTATATTTTGATTTGTTTAAGGACATTTGGGGTAGATTACAATTTGGTAATGTTAAGTTGAAAAACCTACTTGAATTAGAAAATTCAAACTTATTTAAATACTCTCCTTATAAATCCTTGTCTGAAGATCAGTATGCATCTGTTTTAGATATTTTGGATAGCTATGCTTCTAATCAACATAATACCTTATTTGTAAATGGTAGTGCTGGCACTGGTAAAACAATACTTGCTGTTTATTTGATAAAATTATTAGCTATGGTGTCTACTAATCCATTGGAAGATTTAGATATTGAAGACGAAATTTTGTTAGCGAAACTAGTAAAACTTAAAAATATATTTCCAAAAGGTATCAGTATTGGTTTAGTAGTTCCAATGTCCAGTTTGAGAAGTACTCTAAAAAAAGTATTTGGTAGTATTTACGGTTTAAGTCAAAGTATGGTTATAGGTCCAAATGACGTCATTAAAAAAGATTATGATATACTAATTGTAGATGAAGCTCATAGGTTAACGAGAAGGAAGGGAATAATGGGTTATGGCTCTTTTGATAATGTAAATAGAGCTTTAGGCTTATATCATAGTGAAGTAATTAATGGCAAAAGAGTTCAATCTGCAGAAAAAAACGGTACTCAATTAGATTGGATTATGAAGTCTAGTAAACGACAATTATTTTTTTATGATTCAGAACAATCAATTAAACCTGCAGATATAAAGAAAGAAGATTATGATAGGGTAAAAGAAAAGGAAAATGCTAAAGAAATTCATCTTGTTTCTCAAATGCGTTCAAAAGGAGGTACGAATTACATTGAATTTATAAATAATTTAATGTACTGTACACTTCCTGAAAAATCAGAAGTATTTAAGAGTAGCAACTATGATTTGTTATTATTTACAAATATGAAAGATATGATTTCTGAGCTACAAAAAAAAGAGGATGAATTAGGTTTGTGCAGGTCTATATCAGGCTATTCTTGGAAATGGGTCTCGAAAAATGAAAATATTCCAGACGCTATAATTGACGGAGTTGAATTAACTTGGAATAAAACAAATATTGACTTTATTAATAGCACCAATGATGTTGCTGAAATGGGCTGTATACATACCACACAAGGGTATGATTTAAATTACGCAGCTATCATATTTGGTGAAGAAGTTGATTACTGTCCTTTAACTAATAAAATTATTATTTTAAAAGAAAACTATTACGATAGAAATGGTGCACAAGGTATAAAGGACCCTAAAGAATTACAAGAGTACATTATCAAAATCTATAAAACTATAATGTTTCGTGGTATAAAGGGGACATACGTTTATGTTTGTAATCAAAATTTAAGAGAATATTTTAAAAAATATATAGAGCTAAAATTGTAATAAGAGTTAAACGCTTTTTAAATAAATAAAACAAAAAAATTATGAACTCGATAAATAGAAAAGTGGTTTACAGTGCTACACAAAAAGAGTTTTTTAATGATGTTTTATTAAATAAAGTAGCTTCTAAAATGAGAGAAAACCAAAACTCATTTTCAAATCAAAAAGTTTCTAATAGTGAATATCGTTCTTGGGAAAACTCTCCAAAAGCCATAAAATTACTTATGGAATTGAGCGAGCTAAAAGATACATATGTAACATTTGAATACCAAGTTCCTTATTCACAACGAAGAATAGATTGTATGCTGTATGGCAAAAATTATGAATCTAAAGGGACAGTAGTACATATAGAATTAAAGCAATGGGATAAAGTTGTAGCCTCAGATATTGAAGGTAATTTTGTTGAAACATATACTGGTGTTCCCAATAATATAGTGGCACACCCTTCATTGCAGGTAAGAGGTTATCATAACTACCTAACAGGTTTTGTACAAGTGTTTGAAGAAAATGTTTTAGGTTTATATGGTTGTGCCTATTGTCATAATTACGAAAAAATTGGTGAGGTGGGTTTGTATGACCCTTTGTATAAAAAAATACTTGATGAATATCCAGTATATGGTAAAAATCAAGTTTCTGAATTATCACAAAAATTAAAAACATTATTATCTAATGGTGATGGTTTTTCAATTTTTAACAAGTTTATGCAAAGTCCTGTTAGACCATCCAAAAAACTATTAGAAAGTGCTTCTAAAATTGTAAAAAACTCCTCAGATTTTACACTTTTAAATGACCAAATTGTTGCAAGAAATACAATACTATCAAAAATACGTTCAGCGCGGTCAAAAGGTGAAAAAAGTGTTATTTTAATTAAAGGAGGTCCTGGAACAGGTAAGACTGTAATTGCCTTACATATTTTAGCAGAAATAGCGAGTGCTAGAAATAGAAGAAATGTCTTTTTCTCAACAAAATCAAAACCTCTATTAGAAGGTATAAAGAATCGATTAGAAAGAGGATCTCAAGCTAAATTATTATTTACAAACTTAAATCAATTTATTCCATCAAGAGCTGATGCAAATAGTGTAGATGTTTTAATTGTTGATGAAGCACATCGCATAGCTAAAACCCCAAATCATCAATATACCAAAACTATAGATAGGACAGATTTACCACAGATAGAAACCTTGATAAGAGCATCCAAAGTCTCCATTTTTTTTATTGATAATAAACAAGCTATAAGAAGTGCTGAAATAGGCAGTACTTTTCTAATTCGTGAATATGCAAATAAATACAATTGTACTATTGAAGAAGTAGAATTAATTTCTCAGTTCAGATGTAATGGTTCTGATAACTATCTAGATTGGATTGAATCTGTTTTTGGTTATACACAAGAAAGGAAAATATTAAAAGCTGAAGATAATTTTGATTTTCAAATAATCTCTTCACCTCAAAAATTATATAATATATTATTAGATAAAGAAAAAGAATCAAATGTTACAGCTAGGTTAGTTGCAGGTTTTTGTTGGCAATGGTCTAAAAAATTAGATGAAAATGGTAATTTAGTTAAAGATGTTGAAATTGGTGATTTTGCAATGCCTTGGGAAACTCATAGTAATATTACAAGAGTTCCGAAAGGTTATGTGAAATGGTATGAATGGGCTTATAAACCAGAAGGTATAAAGCAAGTAGGTTGTATATATACAGCTCAAGGTTTTGAATTTGATTATATAGGGGTCATTGTTGGTAATGATATTGTATATGACTCTGTAAATGATTGTTTGATTGGTAATATTGAAGGTACACAAGACCCAACTCTAAAAAGAAGTAAAGCTAATTTTGATGAATATGTTCGAAATATATATAGAGTGTTAATGACAAGAGGTATGAAAGGCTGTTATGTGTATTTTGTGAACAGGGAAGTGGAAAATTATTTTAGAAAAAGAATTAAATAACAAACAAAATTGAATATAGTTACTTGGAATTGTAATGGTGCATTAAGAAAAAAGTTTGATTATTTGTTACCTTTTGATGCTGATATAAATATCATTCAAGAATGTTAAAATCTCGCAAAAACAAAACATAAAGAATATAATGATTGGGCAGTAAATTATTTATGGATTGGTGATTCAAAAAATAAGGGTATTGGCATATTTGCTAAGAAAAATATTGTACTAGAAAAATTAAATTGGTCAGATAATTATAAAGACCATATAGTAAAACATTTTTTACCCTTTTCTATAAATGGGGATTTTACAATATTAGCTGTTTGGACTCATAGTAATAAATCACCAACTTTTGGGTATATTGGTCAATTTTGGAAATATTTACAAGTAAACAAAACTAAGCTAAATGAATCTTTGATAATTGGAGACTTGAATAGCAACAAAATTTGGGATAAATGCGATAGGTGGTGGAATCATTCTGATGTAGTTAAAGAATTAACGCAAATAGGTATCGTAAGCTTGTACCATAAATATTTTAAAGAAGAACAAGGTGAGGAATCTAAACCTACGTTTTTCTTACATAGAAAATTGGTAAAACCTTATCATATAGATTATGTCTTTGGTAGTAAGGTGTTTGATGTAAATTTAATAAGTATTGAAATTGGTGAATTTTCTAAATGGATTAAAATAAGCGATCATTTACCTATTTTCTGTGAATTTAAAATTTAAGAATCAAATAAATATGAAACTTCTCAAAATTTAAAGAAGCCTAAAATTTCTTATGAGGCAACAAAAATAATTTCTGTAATACCACCTAATGAAATTGCAGATGACGGTCAAATTGAGATATTTAAAAAATACTATATGTAAGTAATTATTATATATGAATTCAAATCAAATAGAGTCTTTTATCAATCAATTAAACGAAACATTTTCATATCAGAATTGTATTATAAAAAAATTATCTCAAAATGTGGAAATTGCAAAGGTTTGGGATTTAGAAGAAGACGATAATATTAAGCCACACACATTTTTTTTAATTAAAAACAATAAAGAATATGTAAGTGCTATTTTGGTAATGTATGAAGATTTACATTGGTTTGTACTTCCTCAACATAGGGGTAAAGGGTATTTACTTAAAGCTTTAAAAAAGGTTATATTACCCTATATTTTTGATGTCTTAGAATATGAAGAACAAAAAATCACAATAAATAAATCTCAAATTGGCATAGATAATTATAAAAGCTCAATAAATGTTGCATTAAAATCTGGTTTTAAAAAAATAGATGATATCAATTTTATTATTAAGGATTCAGATATTAAAACATCATATGTGCCAGAAAATATTCTTTATAAAGGTTTAAATGATATTGAAGTTAATAAAATAGTAAACGAATTAACATCCATGTCAAAAAGATTATATCAATTAAATACAAAAATTGAGTATGCTTATGGTTGTAATATGTTAGATTATACAAATAATACTTTAAAAATATTAAGTAATAAAGTAGATTGTAATATAAGTGTTATCAAAGATATAATAGAAGATTATAGATAATGTTTTGTAACTAATCTAAGTGATTAACGTCTAATTAATAAAGATAGGTATATAACTTATAATACAATAAATGGTATAATAGTTGCTTAAGATTAAGTAATTATATACTTTTGTAGCATTAAAAATAATAGTTATGGCAATAGCAATTAAATCAATTCCTTTATTAAGAGATAAGGCAGCAGCAAACTTTACTTCAAAAGTGGCTGAAAATTCTGCTAGGAAGTATTCTGTTGATTTTTCAAAGCAAACTTCAGTTGCTGCTAAGATATTGGCTAAAGCTAATTTATAAATTATCACATTGGCTTTTTTAAGTGATAATTGTACTCTAAAACTTTATAATCAAAAATTAATAGATAGTTGTAGTCCATTTGATTGTGACCATAATGATTTAAATGATTTTTTTGCAAATGATGTTGATGCTTATTCTAATGAACTTTTAGGTAAAACCTATTGTTTTACTTTAGATTCTGACCCAACAATTATTGTTTGTGCTTTTACTATTTCTAATGATAGTATTAAAACTACACATCTGCCTAATTCACGCAAAAAGAAAGTAATAAGAGAGATTCCTCGTCCAAAGCAAATGCGCAGTTATCCAGCAGTATTAATTGGTAGATTAGGTGTTCATAAAGATTTTAGAAATATTGAAGGCGAAAGTGATAATATAGGTAAACAGTTAATGGATTTTATTAAATCTTGGTTTATTGATAATGCTAATAAAACAGGATGTAGGTTTATTGTGGTAGATTCTTATAATGAGCCAAGAGCCTTAAGATATTATGAAAAAAATGAATTTACTGATTTATTTTCTTCTGAAGACCAAGAGAAAGAATATGCAGGTTTACCTAAAGATTCTGTATTGACATCACGATTAAAATTTTTTGACCTCATAGTTCTTACTAAAGTAGAGATTCTAAAATCTTAGAACATAAAACTCATTTTATTACTCAAAAGTAAGAATAAAGTTGCTTTTTATATCAATCTACACTTACCTTACATAGTTGGTTTTATGTCATAATACTTGTAGCCAACGCTATAATGGCACATTGCTTGTTTCATTTAACTTTTATAATTTTTTAAAATAGGTAAAATAAAAAACCAAAG
>TARA_R110002049_G_scaffold293219_7_pt1 | contig 12741 bp, 10 predicted proteins | sample TARA_R110002049 | Tara Oceans TARA_R110002049 (sample SAMEA4396941) | marine metagenome | biome: Polar Biome; feature: [SRF] surface water layer (ENVO:00010504); material: water (ENVO:00002006), including particulate matter (ENVO:01000060) such as... | depth 5 m | reverse complement strand
AAAAAAATAAATAATTTAATTTTGAATTGAATTAATGAAATAAATTATGAAGATTAAAACAATCACCTGCCATGAGGTGTACAATCATGGTGCTAGTTTACAGGAATATGCCTTACTCACCTATTTGGAAGAGCAAGGGCATACCGCTGAAACCATACATTATAAACCCGATTTTTTAAGCAATCATTTTAAATTATGGACGGTCGGTAATCCTAGGTTTTCTAAAAATTTTGTATTTCGTTTTATTTACATCACTTTAAAGCTTCCACAACGCTTGGTTAACCTAAGACGTAAAAAACAGTTTGATTTATTTTCACAAAGGCACATTAAAGCAACTACAAAACTGTATAAAACCAATGAAGATTTAAAAAAAGACCTCCCAGAAGCTGATGCCTATATTTGTGGAAGTGACCAAATATGGAATTCTTTTTTTGAAAACGGAAAAGATCCCGCTTTTTATTTGGATTTTGTACCTGATACTAAAATGAAACTATCGTATGCCGCTAGTTTTGCGATAGACGAATTAGCGGAAGATATTAAACCCTTTGTAAAGGAAAAAGTAGGAAGATTAGACCATATTTCAGTACGTGAATCTTCAGGTAAAAAAATATTAGAAGAATTAGGGTTTACCAACGCCCACCAAGTATTAGACCCTGTGTTTTTATTAGAACCATCAAGCTACACAAAATTGGAAGATAATAGCGTAGAAAAAAACAACTATGTATTTGTATATGACTTTGATTCTAACCCACTGATTCAGCAAATGGCGGAACAATTAAAAAAAGAATATGGCTGGGATATTATTACAGTTAATGAATTGATTACTTATGCCGATAAAAATTACTTTTTAAAAGGACCTGATAAATTTTTATCTTTAATTAAAAATGCGAGTTTTGTGATTTCTAACAGTTTCCATGCGGTGGCCTTTTCCATTATTTTTCAAAAAGACTTTGTTGTTTTTAATAGATCCTATAAAATTAATACACGTATGCGAGATATGTTAGGCTCTATTGGTTTGGAACACTTATTAATTTTAAATGAAGAAATGGTGCAAAATCATCAAATTAATACTATTAATTTTCCTAAGGCACAGGAAAAATTAGAGGTTTTAATCCATTCATCTAAAGCATACCTAAACAACGCTTTACAACAATAATTGATGCCTAAAATAGTCTATATCACAAACGGAGTTTCTGGCCCTGGCGGATTAGAACGTGTCCTTTCTATTAAAACGAGTTATTTTGCAGATACAATGAAATATGATATACATATTTTGACTTTAAATAGTGAAAGTACTGACTTATTTTATGATTTTAGCAAAGCAATTAGCTTTCATACTGTAACAGCAAAAGGAAACCCTTTTTCGTATCTAAAACAGTATCGAAAAGGAATTAAAAATATGTTAACCTCCCTAGAACCAGATGTAGTCTGTGTTTGTGATGACGGGCTTAAAGGCCTACTCCTACCCTATATTATAGGCAAGCCTTTTCCCATGGTATATGAGCGTCATGCATCCAAAAATATAGAAATAAAAAGTGATACCACTTCCTTTTTAAATGCGCTTAAAAATAAGCTAAAATTCAAGCTTATGGACCTAGGAGCTGCAAAATACGATGCATTTGTAGTGCTTACCCACGGCAATACCAAAGAGTGGCACCTAAAAAATATACAAGTAATTCCAAATCCACTTTCTTTTTATCCCGACAAATCTGATATAAGTTCCTTAAATAACAAAAAAATATTGACCGTAGGCAATCACGGGTATCAAAAAGGATACGACAGGCTATTGCAAAGCTGGAAGATAGTAGTTGACAAACATCCAGATTGGACACTAGAGATTTATGGTAAAATTGATGCTAAAGAAAAACATAAAAAACTAGCAAAGGAGTTAGGCATATCACACACGGTTACAATACATCCACCAATTAAAAATATAGCGGATAAATATCAAGAAGCTTCCATTTATGTAATGCCTTCAAGATCTGAAGGTTTTGGTATGGTATTAATAGAAGCTATGGCCTATGGGGTCCCTTGCATTTCTTTTGACTGTCCTTCTGGACCAAAAGATATTATTGAAAATGAAAAGGATGGTTATTTAATTAAAAATGGAGCTATAGAAATTTTTGCCTCAAGAATATGTGCATTAATAGAAAGCAATATATTAAGAGTAGAAATGGGTAAAAAGGCAAGACTAAAAGCTGAAAAATATTTACCAGAAAATATAATTCCATCATGGGAAGAATTGTTCAAAAAATTAAAACAAGACTAAATGAAAATTGTTTTTTTTATAGATCAGGTATATTTGCATGGGGGTATAGAACGTGTACTGTCTATTAAAGCGAATTATTTGGCGAATAACCCTGCCAATGAGGTGTACATACTAACTACTGAACAACAAAATAATACCCCTTGTTATCCTTTTAACACCACCATAACCTTTATCGATTTAAATATTAATTATGTTAGAGACAAGTCTTATTTTCACCCTACAAACCTGGGAAAACTACCTAGGCATATCAAAAAAACAAAACAACATTTAAAAAAAATAAAACCGGATGTGGTGGTCGTTTGCAGCCATAGTACAGACACCTACTTTATGCCTTTTCTAGTAAAACGAATTCCTAAAATCAAAGAATTCCATTACTCTAAATCAATTGAGGTAGAAAAGCGAAAAAATCCAAAAAGTAGCTTTAAAAAATACTTTTTAAAATTTGCCGATTATGTAGAAACAAAATATGATTCGCTGGTGGTGTTAAACAAAGATGAGCAAGCCTACTATACCTCAAACAATACAGTGGTAATACCCAACCCACTCACATTTTACCCAGAAACAAAGGCTAGCTTGCAAAACAAAATAGTAATCGCTGCCGGAAGAATTGCTCCTGTTAAAGGCTTCGATTTATTGATTGACATCTGGGCAAAAATAGCAAATAGCAGACCAGATTGGCAATTGCATATTTATGGAGACGGCCCTGCCCCCTATGTACAACAACTGCAGCAACAAATTGATGCGAAGAATTTAAATAAAGTAGTATTTCTAAAAGGTGTCACAACGAACATCAAAGAAAAAATGCTAGGAGCTTCGCTCTATGCCATGACCTCGCACAATGAGTGTTTTCCACTAGTACTACTAGAAGCACAAGCTTGCGGCCTACCCATCATAGCCTATGACAGCCCACATGGACCGCGAAACATTGTCTCTAAAAAAACAGGAGTACTTGTTCCCCATTATAACGAAGAAGCATTTAGCAAAAACCTATTACAACTATTTAAAGATCAAGAACGTTTACAACATATGGGAGCTTTAGCAGTACAAAACGCCCAAAACTATACCATCGAAAAAGTAATGATGCAATGGATGCAATTATTTAAAAATATAGTCACGAAAAAATTATGAAGATTTTATTTTTAAACAAAAAAGTATTTACTGAAATTACCATAAGAAATGTCGCAACTTCAAGAGTAGTGAAAATGGATAGTTATAATAATATTATTGGAAAACCAATGATGTTAATAACAACAGTAAATAAAAAAGCATAGCTATGGATACCTTAATTCCTATGGAAAACTACTATGATGTATTTATAAATGCATGCTTGTTTTTAGTCCTATTTACCATTTTTCATACCTTACTATTAAAATTGGACGCTCCTAAAAATCAAATTTTTATCCAATTTTCTGGTTTCATCCTATTAGTTGTCTTAATATTATTTATGGGGCAGCGTCCTATCAGTGGTGTATACTTTGGGGATACCATTAATTATTATAGAGCTTATACTGCTTATCAACAAGGTGCAACCATCAAAGAGAATGTAGGTGATTATGGCTGGCATCTATTTATGAAAACCGCAGCACAGTTGATGTCTGTACACACCTTTTTTACCATTATTGCTTTTATTTACATTTTTCCAATGTATCGCATCTCCAAGGCATTTTTTAACCAATATTGGTATTATGCATTTTTACTTTTTGTGGTTTCTTTTTCCTTTTGGACCTACGGCGTAAATGGGATCCGCAATGGGGCTGCAGCCTCCTTGTTTTTATGGGGGCTAAGTTACCACCGTAAAAAAATATTGATGATTATATTTTTCCTTATAGCCATCCAATTTCATAAAACTTTGTTATTACCTATTTTAGCATATGGTGCTACTTATTTTTATAACAATCCTAAAATATATTTTAAAGGCTGGTTGGCGTCTATACCATTATCTTTGGTATTAGGGAGTTTCTGGATATCATTATTTACTAGTCTTGGATTTGGCGATGATCGATTGGCAGGATACCTAACTAGTGAAGCTCAATCGAATACTGGATTTCGTTGGGATTTTATTTTCTACAGTGGCTTTGCCGTTTTTGCGGGTTGGTATTTTATCATTAAAAGAAACTATAAAGACCAAGTGTACTTTCAGCTCTTTAACACCTATTTAATTTGCAATGCATTTTGGATCCTAGTCATCCGGGCGAATTTTTCCAATCGCTTTGCCTATTTATCTTGGTTTATGATGGCCATTGTAATTATATATCCGATGTTAAAACAAAACTTTTTTAAAAACCAACATTTTATGATTGGTAAAATCCTCCTTGCTTATTTTGGGTTTACCTACTTAATGTATAAAATATATTACGGTTAATACATATTATTATGAGTAAAAAAACAATTACGATATTTACACCCACCTATAACCGTGCTTTCTGTTTAGACCAAGTCTATCAAAGTTTGGTACAACAAACCAATCAAGATTTTATCTGGCTACTAATAGATGATGGCTCAACAGATAACACCAAAGAATTGGTTGAAAGTTGGGTGGCAGAACAAAAAATAGCTATCCGATACCATTACCAAGAAAATTTAGGGATGCATGGGGGGCATAATGCAGCTTACCAGTTAATAAATACAGAACTCAATGTCTGTATCGATTCTGATGACTATATGCCCAATGATGCCATAGATAGAATACTAAACCACTACCCAACCATAAAGAACAATCCTAAGTTAGCAGGGCTCGTTGGTTTAGATGCTGATAAGAGCGGAGCTATAATTGGAACAAAAATTCCGGACCATCTAAAAGAGTCTTCTCTTTTTGATATTTATAAGAAATATGGTGTAACGGGTGATAAAAAGATAGTCTATAAAACGGCGGTGGTACAACAATACCCTCCCTACCCTATCTTTAAAGGAGAACGTCTAGTGCCTCTAGGCACGCTTTATCTTATGATAGACCAAGAGTATAAATTAAAACCTATAAATGAGGTTCTCTGCATTGTTGAGTACCTAGAAGATGGTTCTTCTAGAAATATTTTAAGGCAATATAAAAAAAGCCCAAATGGTTTTCGATACTCCAGAATATTAGAAATGAGATACTCCAAAAATTTAATGTATACATTTACTAGAGCTATGCACCTAATATCATCATCTATATTTAATAAAAAGTTCAATTTTTTCAAAAATAATCCTAAAAAACTGATCACTTTTCTTGCTATACCATTTGGAATATGTATGCATATCTACATTTTATTAAAAATTAACAAATGAAAATTCTTCAAATTATCAATAGTTTAGATACGGGTGGTGCAGAAAAACTTCTATTAGAATCCATACCTCTTTTTAACAAAGAAGAAAACATAAATATGGACTTGGCTGTATTAAATGATAAGCAAAGTCCTTTTTTAGAGCAGTTAATAAAAAAGAATTGTTCTAAAGTATTTATTCTTTCTAATAAAAGCCCTTATAACCCAGTTAATATTATAAAAATAATTCCGCTCTTAAAAAAATATGATGTAATACATGTTCATTTGTTTCCAAGCCTTTACTGGGTTGGGTTGGCTAAATTATTAAGCTTTTCTAAAACCAAATTAATTTATACAGAACATAGTACCTCTAATAGAAGAAGAGCAAATTTCATTTTTAAAATAATAGATAAGTTAATTTATAACCAATATTTAAAAATAATTACAATATCTGAGGATGTAGATAAGACAATAAAAAAACATCTCAATTTTAAAGAGTCAAAATTTGAATTGATACAAAATGGAGTTAATTTAAATACGATTAAAAAAGAATCTGGTTATTTAAAATCAGATTTAATGAAAGGCCTCAATGAAAGTCATAAACTAATAGTACAGGTTTCATCTTTTAGATTTCCAAAAGATCAAAAAACTGTAATAAAAGCATTAGATACTCTTCCAGAAAATGTAATTCTCTTGTTAGTTGGAGATGGTCCATTAAGAGTAGAATGTGAACAATTGTCCAAAAAAATGAACTTAACAGAAAGGGTGATTTTCTTAGGAATTCGTATGGATGTCCCTAAAATTCTAAAAACCGCTGACATTGTAGTTTTATCTTCTCATCATGAAGGCTTGTCTTTAGCATCTATAGAAGGTATGGCATCAGGAAATCCATTTATAGCCTCAGATGTGCCAGGTTTAAGAGATATTGTTAAATCTGCTGGTTTGTTGTTCCCTGATAGTGACCACAAAACATTGGCGAAAAAAATATATGAAGTATTAGTTAATGATATATTATACAATCAAATTGTAGAAAAGTGTTTGGAAAGATCTGAAAAATATAACATACAAAAAACTGTGCAAAAACAAGTAAACTTATATAAGGATGGTGTATAATACTCCCTTAGTTAACTTCCTATTAAATACCCTACTATATTTTGGCAATTTATTTTTAATTTGAACCGTAAGGATTGATATATTACCAAAAAAACTAAACAATTGTAGGCTTCCCTTTCTTTCATACATACCTACTACATAATTATAAATATGGCTCTAAAATTATTTATTGAATTTAAAAACATATAATTAATAGATATTAATATTATTCTATTCTAGAATTATTACAAATTTTAATTAAACTGGGTAATAATAACGTATCATAATTACACATATTGTAAACTTAATTTAAGTTCTTGTCTACACAATTTTTTTATACAAAAACTAACATTTTAAATTAAAAAAGGTTTTGAAATTAATTTCAAAACCTTTTTTCTCTAATCAAGATTACAGAAATTTATTTTTCAATAACCTCATTGTTCTCTATAACACTTGTCAACTTCATACTAGAAGCAACCCTAATTGCCTCTATTTTTAAAGGAGTATTTGAAGTATATAATATAATTTTATTATTTGAAAAAACACTATTGGGTGCATCATCATAAAACCGAATACCACTAGCTCCTATATTTGCATCTATTTCATTACCTTTTACTATTAAATTATTAGCTCCAGTATTTATTTGAATATCTCCAAATTTATTGTTTGCCACCTCTATGTAATTTCCTGCTATTAAACTTGGAGGTGCACCACTTAATGATGCTGATTTAAAACCAGTAACCGTATTATTATCAATAATAAAATTGGCATTTTCAGTTTTATTCCATTTATTAACTAATGCAAAAGAAAAATTTGCTCCTTTTTGCATTTCTAATATATTACCTTCTATGGTAACATTTTCGATAGTATTCATAGAAGCAATCCCCCTACTACTAGCTTTTATTGTATTATTATAAATTTTTGTGTTGGATAAGCCTAAATCACTTGTTTTAGCACCTGCCCCTATTACAATACCTACTGGACCTTCCAAAATATTATCAAAAGCTTCCACTCCATTACCAGAAATATTGAGAGCAACACCATCAGAACTAACTGAATTATCATATATCTGATTTCCAAATACAAAATCTGTTCGTCCAAAATTATCAGCACTACCTGCTGCAATACTACCACCTATTATGTAGTTATTTCGAATAATGAGACCATCTACAGTTGTAAAAGATACGCCACAATTAATCATTTCATTATCTTCAACTATAATTGGTCCGTTTCCATGTGAAAAGTAAAACCCTCCTGCCTTTGGGTTAGCAACCTTATCTGTAACTATTTGTTTATTCCCTCTAAAATAAACATGGCTTACTCTTTCATATTCAATCAATTCTCCTGTAGTCGCATCCTTACCTCTAACAGGTTCCATATTAAAGTTTGAAGAAGGTGCAGTTCCTTTAGACCTATCAGTATCTATACCACCATCAATAAATTCGTTGTTTTCTACATAAACATATTCTGCATTAACAATCACTAAATTTGTTCTCCTTGCTCTTATAAATTTATTATTCTTTAAAGTAATGTTTTTAGATCGAATGTGTCTGGAATCAAAATAATGATAAATACTACTTATAACTAGACCATCACCCGCAGGGTCTTGGAATGTAACACCATCAATATGTATATCTCTTCCTCCTCTAATAGTCATTGTATTCAGCCATTCATGAGTTTTACCGGTAGCCCCATCTGAATCTATAAATCCAGAATTGTAATTATGCTCATCGCGTTCTCCATGTAAAAACCCTCCAGTTATTTTTACATTTTCAACATCATATATGCCAATTAAACTTGCTCTAAAGTGTCCGTTAGGTTGCATTCTCAAATGTGTATTTGCACTCATTGATAAATGAAAATCTGAAGGAACATTAATTGCTAGAACTGATGGAGATCCATCTTTTAAATAACCATCTGTTTTAAAATAAGCGTCAAAATCATCTATTTTAAACTCATAGCCATCTATTTCCTTAATCTTATAAAATAAAGCTTCCATTGTCTTGGTGTTTGCACTAGCTATACCATCATCAATTTTACCTTGTACAATATCCCAACGACTTGGGTGAAATTGAAAAGTTTCACTCACCAAACTAACATTTCCTGTTACAACTAATTTATAATTTAATAAATCTCCATCTATTTTACCAGCACTGGCAAAATTTAAGGTGCCATTAATAATTTCACCGCCCTTAAAGGTTAAGGTAACCCCAGCTGGAATACTAATGGATTTACCTTTTAGATCTATTTGGCACTCAATAGCTAAGGCCGTATTTTCAGCCAAATTCTCTATGGTATACTCACAAGGCGTTGTATTGATCACCAAATCTTCTACGGGTTCTGGGTCTGGATCTGGATCTGGATCTGGATTTTCTCCTGAAATAGAATCTTCTATGATATTTGACAATAAATCTTCTTGGGTACAAGAAGTTATTGAGGTGGTTATAAGTAGGCAAAAGACAAAAAGTCTTACTAAGATACTGTGGGTTACTTTCATACTAAATAAATTTAAACGTGACAAAGTTACTATTCTAACGTAAAAATCGACCAATTGTTGATAATTTTCGATAAGTTACACTCTCAAGTACGCAAACAATCTACTTTTAGACTTTTTTGATTTTTTTTTAACAAAAAAATCGATGAATTACCATCTATTGTAGTATTCTCCTCGTTTTTAATTCAGTAGCTAAAGCATCCAAGAGTGCTATTTATTATGTCTTAGTGTACCCTTAACGTTAAAAAGGCACTTTTATAGATTAATTATAAAATAAAAGGCATTTATAAGTAGCTTTGAAACTTTTAAAATAGTTAGGCTATAAATAAATGGAGGGAAAAAGAGTACATTATATAGACAATTTAAGAGTTTTAGCTTGTTTTCTAGTCATCTTAACCCATTCTGCTATGGCCACGAAAGATTCGTTTGGTTTATATGCGGTAATTATTTCTTTAACTAGTTCTCCTAGCTCTGAGTTATTTTTAACTATTTCTGGAGCACTTTTACTGCCTACTAGGATTAGGATGAAAGAATTTTATATTAAGAGGTTCTCCAGACTAGCTTATCCTGTTTTATTTTGGTCACTCATTATTTTATTCATTGAATATTTAACAGGTACTAACACTCTTGAATTGACTCTAAAAAAACTTGTATTAATACCTTTCTCTCCTGTTACTGGTGTATATTGGTTTATATATACAATATGTGGTTTATACTTATTAGCTCCAGTACTATCTCCTTGGATAATATCATCCACCAAAAAAGAGTATCAATTTGTTTTGCTTTTATGGCTAGTGACAATTTTACTACCCTATACTAGCTTTATTTGGCCTGATTTCTATAAAATAGATGGGAATTATTATTTTATATTAACTTATTTTGGGGGTTTCCTAGGGTACATGTTATTGGGGGTTTACCTTAGAAAATATCCAATAATACTTTCAAAATTTAAAGCAATAGTAATAGTAATTACACTGATTACAATAGCGATCCTCCCCATACTTTATTGCTATTTGTTTCATCGAGAATTAATAAATATTATAAATAATAATTTATCAATTTCCAGTGTTTTATTGGTGACCTCTATTTTTATTTTCTTTCAAAATTTTGGTTCTACCAATATCAAATTTAATTATCTAATTAACTATATCGCTAAATATACATTTGGGATCTATTTAATCCATATCATTATAGTTCGAAAAGTTGTTTGGATTATTTATTCTTTTTATCGAACAGAACCAATAAACCCTTTACTTGAAACCCCCTTAATTGCTTTAATTTCTATGTTCATTTGTTATGTCTGTGTGAAATTGATTTCCAAACTACCTCAAAGTAAAAATATAGTAGGAGTATAAGTAAATAAATAGACCAAGAATTATATGAAACAAAAACTAATTCGAGTGACTACCATACCCAATTCTTTGGGTAAACTACTTACGGGTCAATTGCACTATATGAGTAAGTATTATGAAGTAATTGGAATATCTAGTGGTGGAAAAAATTTAATAAAAGTAGAACAACAAGAAGGTGTTCGTGTAATCCCCGTAGAATTAACAAGAAGCATTACCCCCTTAAAGGATCTGCAATCTGTATATCATTTGTACAAAGTTTTTAAAAAAGAAAAACCATTCATAGTACATTCCCACACCCCTAAAGCTGGTACTACCGCCATGCTCGCCGCCAAACTAGCGGGAGTACCCCATAGATTACACACCATCGCTGGTTTACCGCTATTGGAAGCCACAGGTGTAAAAAGAACCGTGCTAAACCTTGTAGAAAAAATCACTTACGCCTGTGCTACTAAAATTTATCCCAACTCTTTTGGATTACAAGACATTATCCTCAAGGCTAAATTTACTATCAAAAATAAACTAAAAGTAATTGGCAATGGCAGCTCTAATGGCATAGACACTTCCTTTTTTAACCCCGATTTGTATACCCCAGAAGCCAACCAAAAATTAAGAACGGAACTTGGTTTTTCTCCAGAAGATATCGTCTATACCTTTGTAGGTAGGTTAGTTGCTGACAAAGGGATCAATGAATTGATATTGGCCTTTAAAAAACTAGCTGCTCTTAAAACTAATGTAAAATTATTGTTAGTCGGTACTTTTGAAACAGAGCTAGACCCATTGAACAAAGCCTCCTTGGATTATATTTATAACAATCATACAGTTTTAGGTATTGGGTGGCAAGACGATGTACGCCCCTATTTTGCAATTTCTGATGCCTTAACCTTCCCCAGCTATAGAGAAGGCTTCCCCAATGTAGTCATGCAGGCTGGAGCTATGAAATTATACAGTATAGTCACCGATATTAATGGCTGTAATGAAATTATTAAAGAAGGGGTAAATGGCACTATTATTCCGGTTAAAGATTCAGATGCATTGTTTGCCAAAATGCTTCAGTTTTATGAACAGAAAGCTACCTTGTATAGTCCAGATAAATGTAGGGAAGAGATGATTGCCAACTATGAACGCTCATACGTTTGGGAACAATTGCATAAAGAATATAACTCTTTAGAAGCATAAGCCTCCTAATAGGGCTTTAAACTTCCTACATAAAATGTAATTGATTCTTAAGTTTAAGAATCAAAATGAGTGCTGTACGTTTATCTAATTAATCTTACATTAGCTCTATATTTATTTATACCGCCCATTTTATGGGTTATTTTTGAATTGAATTTTATAAGTAGTGTCATTTATGAAAAGTAAAGTGGGTTTAGGTTCTTTTTTTCACCATACAGAAGCGGATACACTTGTTGACTTTAACCTTAAAGAGCATATTCCAAACTACACCCTATTCTATACGGGAAGACACGCCATAAAATATATTTTTGATCAACTAAGTGCAGTGCAAAAGATAGAAAAAATATGGCTGCCAAAATACTATTGCCAACATGTTACCAGTTGGTTGCAAAACTGCTATACCAACATTCATTTTTACCCTATAGATCCTTTTTCTGCAGACCATTCCTTAGCTGTTTTAGATTTTGCTACAGCTAATGATATTGTATTGCTCAACAATTTCTGGGGAATATTTAACTATACTATACCCAAAACGGCAGACAGACCTACATGCATTGAAGACCATTCTCACGGTTGGTTAAGCTCTGGCTGCTTACACAGTTCAGCAGATTATTGTGTAGCCTCTTTACGCAAAACATTACCGGTGCCGTTAGGTGGAATTTTGTGGCAACCTAACAAAAAACAACATAAAACTATTCCTTTAAAGGCTTTGCCCAATACAGAATTTTATAAAAACTGGGGGCGCATACAGGCCGCAATGAACCTAAAACAGGAATATAAGGATGGAAATAAAGAAGCAAGTGTAAAAGACAACTATCTGGCGGCTATTGCCTCTTCAGAAAATTATTTGCAGCATCAGTATGAGGTGGTTCCATTACAGACAGCCCATCATGAGTTAATCACTTCCTTTTTATCCAAAGACTATACGGTTTATAAAAAACAAAATTTTAAAATACTTTGTAATAACTTAACACCAAATACTAGCTTTAAAATTATCACAGACCTGACAAACACCCCTTTTGGATTGCATCTCGTTTTTAAAGACAGAAAAGCATTTGCTAGTTTAAAAGCACATTTAATTGAAAATGAAATTTATCCGTCTGAGTTATGGCCAGGCAACAA
>TARA_R110002049_G_scaffold54404_2_pt1 | contig 12777 bp, 10 predicted proteins | sample TARA_R110002049 | Tara Oceans TARA_R110002049 (sample SAMEA4396941) | marine metagenome | biome: Polar Biome; feature: [SRF] surface water layer (ENVO:00010504); material: water (ENVO:00002006), including particulate matter (ENVO:01000060) such as... | depth 5 m | reverse complement strand
TAGTGCAGTCTTTATAGAAGTAAACTCTGTTCGTATTAAAGGTTTTAAATTAGTATTAACATACTTTTCTTCTGTTACTTTTTCTTTAAATTTATCTGATTGTTTAGCGTAGTCATTACGGTAGTACTCTTCTACACCTTGCATTGCTTCAACTACAGTAGGTACTAGATCACCTAGTAGTTTATTTTCAAAGCGTTTGATGCTAGGTACTTTAGATGTACTGCCTAGTTTGTAATCCTTAAAGCCCATTCTAGACAGGTACTCACCAGCTTCATTGTCTTTCTCACTGAGGTTTAAACCCAAACCAAACCTAGCCAGCGGCATTACACGTTTCTTTGTAGTGTCTTCAGCAAACAAGAATGAACGTTCTGGTAGCTCTGCCTCTTCCTCTGGCGTAGTAAGAACACCACGTTGTGCCATAGGACGTACAAGCTCACGTTTAAACGTACCCATGAAGTCTAACGTAGGATCTTCTGCAGCATCCTTGTATGTCAGTCCACGTATACCTGCAGCCCTCTGTGCTTCTATCACTTGTGCGAAGGGTACAGCCCATGTGCCTAAGTAATTGCCTAGTGTACGCCCAGCTAAACGCCCCATACCTTCACCTTTAGTAAGGTCTGTAGCATCAGCAAAGGCAGACACTTCTTCTAAGATTGCATTGCTTGTGCCTGTACGTAGATTAGTACCAGCGAATGTTTCCACAAACTCTTTGGCACCAAACCAATCATTGAATGTGCCATCTTTTAAACGTTTAGTTGCTTCACCAAGATACAGATACTGTGGTACAGGATACAATGGCAGTGTGTCTGCTTGTGTTTCGTCTGATACACTAACCTGATTAAACTCAGCAGGTGCTTCTTCACTTGTGCGGTATTGATAAGCAGCACCAACAGCAGCCATGCCTACAAGATTACGTGATATGCGTTGTCTGTCTTTAGCTGTAATTGGTGCTTTGTATTTACCCAGAGTAACAAGCTCTGTCATCTGCTTTGTCAGTGGTATAGATGCACCACCTGCATATTGACCCATAAGCTCCATGCTGTTAAACATAAAGCGTGGGAAGGGCATTACAACTGTTAAACCGCTCCGTGTTATAAACTGTGACGTTTTACGAAACATAGGTATGTCAGGTTGTTTTGCATAAGTAACGTCTAATGACTTTGTTACAGCGTCATCTACAATATTAATGAAAGACCTAGCACCCTTTGGTTTAACAGAGCTTGCATCGTTAAGCAAGTCGTTTAATTTACCATCTTGTAACGCATCAATAAGATCTATCTTATACTCACGTTTAGTTAAACGCTCAAGCTCACCAAAGAAAGCACCCCTACGAATAAGGTATTCCTGCCAACGGTTGGGTGTATTTAGTACATCAGTTACATCTTCAAGACCACTAAGTACATTATCTACTGCACCACCTTTACCTCTACCTGTTAGCTCTTGTATTTCATTAAGGTTGTTGAACATTCTGTTGTATTGTGATTCCAACTGTGGCTGTTCAAGAACTAGATCCGTATATGCCCTAGCTACATCAGGACGATCAAACATATACTTCATGTGCCTGAAGCTATCTCTCCAGTTTTCACCAGATACTAACTGCTTACCTGCACCTAAGAAGCCACCAGTGCCCTTACCAATAGGCTGACTAAACTCGTATAGGGCATTGTCCATTACATTGCCTAAGCCCTCTAGTGGCGCACGTACACCACCTGACGTAAGGTTACGAGCAGCAGTAGCAATCTGTGACACAAGTAATCCACGACGAACATTTTCAACACGCATAACACCGTTACGTATGCTGCCTTGTTGCTCTAGTAATTCTTTTTGTTTAGCATCTGCTTTAATGTTGTCAGGTTTAACACGAGCTATCTGTGATAGTTTGTTTAGTACCTTACCAGCTTTAGATCCTGAACCAGCTACAGTAAGTACGTAGTCTTCAAACGATAAGCCGTACTTATTAAGATCATCTATCAGTTCTTGTCCACCAATAAGATCTTTATTAACTGTTAATTCAAATAAGTTATCTATAATAGTTTTATTGTTATTAAATGCCTCTGGGTTTTTACGTTTAAGGTCAGATGCAATAGCAACAATACCATTAAACTTATCTGGCTGCAGTATGGGATCTGTGATTACATCGTCACCTAATGCTAGATCAAACAGATCACCGTCACGTTCTGTAACGGTACGAGCAATGTCTTCACCAGCTTCACGTGCTAAATCAAAGTCAAGTGTTTTTACACCATTAACTTCTTTTGATACAGTCCTACCTACCTTGTCTTCAAATGCAATGATAAGCTCTTGTGCTATGTCTTTGTTTGCATCAGCAACTTTAGCAGCAGCAATACGTGCATCTTCTGCGGCTTCCATAGTAGCAATGCGAGCACCGCCTACGTTGTAACGTTCTGCAGTAGCACGTGTTTTATCTATCTTACGTAATGCTTTACCAGTTTTAACATTGTTATATGCAGACACAAGATTGCCAAGTACAGGTACAGTTTCAGAGAACTCTGTAAACGCACCAAAACTATCTGCCATATCTTCAGCTAGTTCTCTAGGTGATGCTGCTGTTTTTCTTTTAGCACTACCCAAACCAAGACCAAAAGCAGGTGTCATTGCTCTATTAATACCATTGTAGACAATATTACCGCCATTCCCAGATTCTTTTAACTCTGTTAGAGTAGCTTCTATACTATCTACAGACCATGCGGAAAATTTATTTACTGTATTACCTACTTGCAGCAGCGTCCTTGTAGGTAAAGCAGATAGAGCATAGGTAATAGGATCGCCACCACGCATAGCTTCTACTGAGCCGCCTTCTGTTGGATCACGTAATAAAGATGTTAAAGTTTTTTCTACATCTTCTTTGTCCTGATCTTCTAAACTATCGTACCAATCCAGTGTCTCTTCAGACTCTTCTTTAGCTTGCTCTAATCTTGTTTGTCTTTCTACAGGAGTTACAGGAACAAAACCTTCAGGTGCAGTTGCCATAGTAATAGCAAGATCTTCATCTACCTCTTCATCTACCTCTTCCTCTACTTCAGGAAACATAGTTGTAGTAGTGTCACCATCACGTTTAGCAGTGTATTCACTTAACGACATAGAACCCGCACCATCTTGTGATGCAGGTTGAGTTGGTAGAGAAGGTGTGACTACTGTATCTTCTTCGTCACTGTCCTTATCTCTAGACTTTACATAGTCTAAAAGGGAGAGTGTTTCAGCCATTAATAAAAAGGTATTCCTGTTGCTGGATTAACTACTTGTGTATATACAAATCTTCCTAAGTTAGGTATGCTAACAACCTCTCCTATGTTAAACTTTCCAGTTCTTAAATCCTCTTCTCTATTTAAATTTGTAACTTTTTGAGCACTATCTACATAACTTTTTAAATTAGCTTGAGCTTGTGATCGTAAGGTAGTAATACCGTCAGTCATAACTGCATCTTCTAGTGAGCCATATGTACCTTCAAGGTACTGTGCTGCACGTAGTCTAGCTACTTCTGCTTGTGCTTCCTTACCTTCAATCTTACCTATGATCTTACCTTCCATGTCCATACCTAAATCAAACAAAGATAATTGCATTTTAAATGCAGAGCTTACATTAGATTGAACTGTTCCTAGTGTAAACGATGGACCCTTTTCGCCATCCTTAATGCTTTCAGCTTCTTTCATAGCACGTAAATCTTTTAGTATTTTTGTTTTTTGTCTTTCAAAGTCCTCAATTTTATCAGGATCATTAGTTTTTAATTGTTTTTGTGAAAGTACAGCTAGTCTAGAACCAAAGCTGTTACTTATTTCATCTGGTTCTTGATATAACTTTTGATATGCTTCACGATCAAATCCCCCAAACACTGTATCTCTAGGATCTGCACCATTAATTGTTTCATTAACATCTGAACTTGTGTTTATTTCAGGTAAATTATATATAGTATTAATATCTAAGCCACGTTGCATAGCACGTTGACCTGCATCACTAGCTAAAGATACAGCAGTTTTACCTTGACTAGCTATGTAAGATGCAGTCTCTGGGGCAAAACCCATAAACGTTAGTGCACCTACAGCTTCTTCTGTAGCTTTCTTTTCAGATTCACGCTCTGCTTGCTTACGTAATCTTACTGCCCTTGCCTCACGTCTAGATTCCTCAAGACGCTTTTGCATTCTATCTTCATTAACACGTATACGAGTAGTAACCGCATCTGCTGCACCTGCTGCAAAAGCCCCAAAATTAAATGCCATTATGCTCTCCTCGCCATAAGACCAGTTGGTTGTGGTTCAACTTCTTCTGGTACTTCTTCTACCTCAACTGTCTCTTCAGAGTTTAACTCTTCAGGTAAACGTTCTTTCATTTTCTTCATAGCTAGTGCAATCTTACTGCTAGATATGCGGTCATCATCTTTACGCATCTCTGTACCTGTATCGTACTCAATGCCAGCATCATCACCTATGTATGCCATCATCTCAATGAGCACAGGCATAATAAGCATACCCACATCAATAGTATGTTTACCTTCCATTACACCTGCTGACTGAATACTATTAGCAATAGTAGTTAGAGGTATGCCCATCTCCATAATATCCAGAAGTTGATCGTTAAAGTTTTCTTCTGTCATTCTAGGTATATAAAAATCTAGAGCTTCCTCAACTGTGTTGTACTGTGGTGGGTTCTGCCAAGGTCTACTTCCTACTTCAGCAGTCATACCCATACCCGGTGTAGGTCTATTGAGGGATACTTCAGGTGTCTCTATCATCTTTAATCCTCATTCTATCTTCACGTATTTGTGCTACGTATCTTGCCACACGTTCCATAGGTTCGCTATTAGATGTATCGCTAGACATAGTATCTTTATTACGAGACAGCAATCCCTTTGCTTTATCTAAAGAGCTTACTTCTTTTTTCTCTGGCATTTTTATATTGTTATATGCATCAGCAAAAACATTAAACATTTATTAACTCCTATGAACCGAATATAAAGTCACTAACACCATCAACTAACGTACCAGCAAAAGTATTGCTAAGATCTGACGTAAACAATGTACCCACTAAATTACCAAACGCTATAGACGAATTATAATCATTTTGTGCATTAGTAGCAGCAGCACTTGCATCATTATTAAGGTTAGCAATAGCAATATCTACAGTACGTTCACGTTCACTTTCAGCACTAGTCCATACATATTCCATTGTATCAGAGTAGTAGTTCCACAAGTTATCATATGCAGTATTGGATATAGCCAACATGTTTGCAGCATTAATTTCATTAGATCTATTGGTAGCTGCAGTGTCTTCTGTTGCTACTTGTCTACGCCAGTTAGCATTATTCTGTGCTATCACAAGTTGATTAGACGCATTAAACTGATCACGTTGACTTTCAATTTGTGCATTAAACTTGCTTACAGCATTTGCCTCACCTGCATTAAATTGAGCAACGGCATTTTTTTGAGTTGCATTAAACTGAGATACTTGTGCAGATAAATTTTCCATAAACATATTTACTTGATTCTCACTGCTTGCATTAAACTGAGCAGCGGCATTTTCTGCAGCTTGATCTGACAGTAAGGCTTGTTGCATAGATTGCGATTTAAACATATTTGTTTGTTGGCGATTACTTAGATTAGTCATGTCCATGCTCAAGAATGCTTGTGCGTTTTGAACAGCAGCTTGTTGCCTAGAGTTTAAGTTAGCCATATCCATATTAGCTAATGTTGCTGCATTTTGTAGTGTTGCAGTGTTGGCACTAGACATTTCTGCTAATCCAACAGACTGCATCATTTGTGAGTTAGCCAGTGTCATCTGTTGTTCAGATGTGTACTGAATATTAGCAGCCTCTGCAAAACGTTCAGCGTTAATTACAGCTACCTGTTGTTCGTTTTGTAATTCTTGATTACGTAACGTAGCTTCTACCTGCATGTTAGCCACAGCTACCTGTTGTCTATTAGATAGCTCTGTCATATCTACAGTCATAGTATTGGTAGCATTAAATAAACGAGTTTGTTGTTCGTTATTTAATTCTATCTGACGATCTTCAAGTACACTTGATATATTAAATATAGCAGCTTGCTGACTATTGTTAATAGCCTGACCTTCAAAAGCTGTACGTGCAGAGTACTCTTGAATAAACGCTTGTTGTTTATTAGAAAGATTAATATTATTAACCTCTGCATAACGCTCTGCATTAATTATAGCAGCCTGTTGTTTGTTGTCAAGAACTTTACCTTGTAAACTTGCACGTAGTTGTGAATTTGCAAGTGCAGTTTGTTGACGGTTAGAAAGGTTAGCAACTTCAATCTGTAAACTTTCAGTAGACTGCTGAAGTTTTACCTGTTGTTCATTAGTAAGATTAATGTCGTTTACTTGTGCAACACGTGAGGCATTAAACAAAGCTGTCTGCTGTCTAATGTCCATAGACTTACCTTCAAGTGCAGCACGTGATTGTGCGTCTTGCATAAAGGCTTGTTGCTGTGCATTAGCATCAAATTGTGCAGCTTCAAAGGTTTGTGATGAAGCAAGTACTGCCATCTGTTGTTCATTAGTAAGCTCTTGTCCTGCAATGGAAGCCTGTACCTGAAGATTAGACAAGGCAGTTTGTTGTGTGTTAGACAAGTTAGTCATATCAACTTGTAAGTTTTCAGATGACCTTTGCAGTAATGCTTGTTGTGTATTATTTAAGTTTATATTATTTACTTCTGCATAACGTGCAGCATTTACTAAAGACGTTTGTGTTTTTACGTCTAAGTTTTTCTGCTGTACTGCAGATTTAAATTGTGCATTAGCAAGTACTACGGATTGTTCATTAGACAAGTTTTGTGCTTGCAATGTAAATGCATTAGTGCTGTTAGCTAACGCAACCTGTTGCCTGTTATTTAAATTAGCAAGCTCCATGTTTTGGTTTGCTGCAGCATTAGATAAAGCTACTTGCTGTTTAAAGTTAGCATTAGAGATATTTGCATCATATAAAAACTTAGCATCGGCAGATGCAATAGGTAATGCAGCTTCCATAGTGGCCTGTACAATAGCTGCACCTGCCATGCTAGAGCCACCTAGACCACGTGCAGCCATTGCTGCATTAGCGGCCCTCATAGCTCCTGCAGCCCACACAGGTGTACCATTTTCAAACTGTGCCATAAGCTCAGACATCTGACCCTGTACAGTAGACTTAGCTGTAACGTTTACTTGTGCGGCTTCTGCAAGATACTGTGACATTGTACCTTGTTCAGCTACAGCTTTAGCTGCAGTGTTTAATTCATTAGCTACAGCAGCAACAGCTTCTACCGCTTGCCCTATCTGTAACCCTTGTGCTTCAGCGTCAATAAGCTCTTGTGCACCTACACGGCCTTCTGCACCTGCAATTGTAGACTGATACGATGTTGTAGCTACATCAGCTTGGGGTATAGTAGATGCAGTAGCTGCATTTTCTACAGCAGTCTTTTGTATATTTGCAATATCTGTAGGGGGAAGATTGTAGTAATCTTGAGATGTAATAGTCTCACCATCTGCAACTTGTCCTCGTGCAGACTCCAGTGTAGATTGGTATGTACTGATAGAATTTTCAGCTTGTTCTGCTGTAAGACCTACACCTTGAGCTTTTACAACTTCATCTTCTTTTACTTGTCCTTCAGCTACACCCATCTTGCCTACATCATAATCAGTGACAGCAGTTACTTCTGGTGTAGGCCCTTCAAACTTTACAGCTTCTGTAGTTACTACAGGTTTTAATAATGCCTGAGCTTGTGCCATTGGTATGTTTAATGCAGTAGCTGCTTTAGCAATTTCATCTGCAGATACAGTACGTGTACCAGCCTTAGCTTCTTGTATATACTTTTCATCTACACCGATAGCAGTAGCTAAACTACTATCTGGAATAGTTCCTTGTGCCGCCTGTAATTGAGCTTCAGGTGATACAGTTCCTGTTTCTGCCGTAACCCCTTTAGACTCAAAAAATTCAGGGGGATTACCTCTAATCCAACCCTGTCCTTCGGGTGGTTGATTACCCCCCGTCATAAAAGTTACAGATTGACCAGTATTAGGATTATAAAAAGTTTCTACAGCCTGAGTTACAGGACTGCCAGCAGGAGGACTAGTAAAACCGTCAACAGGAGCGCCATCTTGACCTGCCATAAATTGTTGATATTTTCTTTTTCCACCTACTATTCTATCTGTTACTTGAGGTGTAACAGTACGTGGATCTACCATTGCGGGAGAAATTGATGGCTCTGTTGGAATTATACTTAAATCATTACTCGTCGGAATAGCTGGAATGCCGCTATAGGAACTACCCCGCATACCGGGTTTTGGGTCTAGTGCTGATTGAAGAGGCATTTGACCAAAAAATGGAAAACCTGATGATTTTGTTGGTCCTGTTGCAGTTGCTGCAGTTATAGGTAAAGCAGCCGTTGCCGTAGGCGCAGTAGGAGCATCACCCGCTGTTGTACTAAGTAATTGATTTGACGTTATAGTGGTTCCTACAGGAGAAACCTTAGCACCAAAAGGCAAAGAAGGTTGGAGTGCTCTATCTGCCATAAGATCTTCAATAGTCGGACCCTGTACTACAGTGTCTTCATTTTGGTTTTCTTCGTTTTGGTTTTCTTCTGCCATATTAATTATCCATTCACTACTTCGTTAAGACCCCAGATCATTCCTGCTGTACCACCTACGAATATTACTACTCCGACTACCAGTGATATGCCCCAGAACAATCTGTCTCTTTGCTTTGCTTGTAATTCTAACGTTTCTTTGTGCCTTTGTCTAGCTGCTGCTTGCTCTTTTACAACCAGATCCCACATACCGGGAGGTCCATATAACTGACACGCTGACCTTAACTCATCCATGCATTCTTTGTGTTTCATCTTAGCTTGTGCAATTGCAAAGCCTTCTTCTTCAGATGAACTCAGTCTACCTAGTGGGCCTTTATGTGCACCCTTTTCAGCTAACTGTATCTCACTATCTAACTTTGCTAACTTACCAAAGTGAGGCAGTAAGTCTGCTACATCACTACCAGCTTTAACTGCAGAACTAACTGCACCAGCTATCTTAGTAACTGCACCTGCTAAAGCTAATACTTCTATCATCGTGGCAAACCCTTTTATTCATTCGCCATCTTTTCTACTGATGATCTTATTGCTTTTATGTTTTCATCAATACGGGCAAGTGATACTGCTTGATTGTGTACAGATGTTTCTAACCTGCCCATACGTTCTTCTAGTGATATGATCTCTTCTGAGTTATCTTCAATGTCGGACATCATCATAGAGACTGTCCATACGATAGCTGCACCCTGAACAATTAGTCCAAAGATCAGTGTAATTGGTACAGACTTGTTTAAGTGCCAGCTATCGTTTTCCATCACCAAGCATCATACCATGTAGATACTTCTGTTGTAACTTCATCAGTAGTCATATCTACAAAGTTACCTACATCGTCTTCTTTCTGCATAGCATATCGCCCATGTATATTAAGTACACGAGTAGTAAGAGCAGCTTTATCTAGTACTGTTACTGTCTCTGGCACTTTAAACTCACGGGGTGCATCATTAGTCCAGCCTACCATAGTAAAGTTATCTGGATCACGATAGTATCCACCATCTTTTACCCATGTAGGTACAGTCATGCCATGTGGCCCTGCATCTAGTTTGTATTCAATAATCATTTTTTATTCTCCAAACGTAACATATATTCTGTATTAGCAAAATTAGATTTACCAAATATACGTTCTGCTGTTACATCCACATTAACACAGTACTTATCTGCCATTTGATCTAAGAACTCTTCTAGATCATTAGAGTGAGGTATGTCTTGTTTTTGTATACGTTCAGCAGTATGCGTAACATAACCACTTACTTCTGTTAGACTTACTTGTGGGTGCACACCGTACTGTTGTAAGTATTCTATTGTAGCTGTCTGTGCTCTACCACCATCAAGTAAGTTGCGATACATAAGCTCAAAGCCTCTACGAACATGATGACGTTTTTCTTCAGCTTCAAATGTTTCTTCATCCCACTCATCAATGTTGTTTGTTGCTTTTATATTTTCATAAGCATCTATTAATGTTGCAATATCTTTAAACGCACCATTGATTTTAGATTCTAGTCTTTCCAGATTAAATCTTTTTTGTCTTAGCTCTGCTTGTGCAACCATATCAATGTCACCCTCAAGCTGATCTATTTCTTTTAAGCATTTAGCGTGGTTTACTTGAGCTTCTGCTAATGCAGACTTACGTTTGTCAATTTCTGCAGTAACTTGACGCAACATACGCATTGGAGACTGACCGTTTAACATAGTCAAAGTCATAAGAGATATTGTGTGCTGACTGTTTTGCCTATCAAAGGCACGAGTCTTTTCGTCTATCTCTGGTAAAAATTTATTTACTTTTGCTACAGCAGCAGTATTTATTTTGTCTGCTGATACTGCTGGTAAACTAAATGTCCATTCTTTTGTGGTTGTTAATTCTTTTTTCATTGTTAGTTTCCTTTTATGTTCCTGCTGCTCCACCTGCTGCCCTGTAAACACCCCGTGTTAAATCTCCAAAATCTGCAGCGTTACCAGAAGATGCGGATATTGTTAAGTATTGAATTACATTTGAAGGACCACTTGCTGAAGCATCCCCACCTGCAACTATTCCTCTACTTGCATCTCCTCCTCCTCCACCTAAAGCCCCATTATGAGTGTTCAGATCACCTATGTCAGTACCATTTCCATTAGTCGCAATAGTAATTCTTTCTATTCTAGATTCACTACCTTGATTTAGCCCCGCACAAAAAACACCATATGTTGTATCTGAAATATTACTAGTACCGTCTGCAAAGTAGTAAGATAAAGCTCCATAGTCTGTAGCATTACCCGCTGTAGCAACAATAATTTTTTCTGTTCTGTATAGGTCATCGCCAGCCGCCGTATGAAAAACTCCTATTGTACCGTCACAAACACCACCACCACCGTCTGAATTGTTTTGTGTTAAGTTACCAAAGTCTATAGCATTACCTGTAGTAGATATAGTAATGTAGTCCATTATATTTGAGGAACCACTCGTAAAACCTCCAGCAAATACACCACGAGTTCCATTAGATAAAGAACTTATGCCCCTTCTAGCAACACTCATGTTTCCAAAGTCCGTAGCATTACCAGTAGTACCTATTGTTATATAATCAATAACATCTTGATTACTTCCTGTGTAGCCTCCCCCAAAAACTCCTCTACTTCCATCTGAAGTACCTCCACCTAAATATCTACCAACAGTTAAATCACCGAAGTCTGTAGCATTACCAGTTGTTTGTATTGTTACATAGTCCATAACATTTACAGTACTTGCTCCACCTGCGTGTACATATCTAGCACCGTACCATTTAGGAGTATTATCACCACCAACAGCTACATCATTAATGGTAATAGCACCTGTAGAATTGCTAATGTCGTTAGTCTGATGATTAATCGTAATAGCCATTGATGTGTTTCCCTTAAATTATACTGCGGTAGAACCGTCCATGTCATCTTGATCCATAACCCAAGCATAACATTTGTCTAAAAACGTAGAGCCAGACTTAGCTTCTACATCAGTCAAGTTTGCACTGTAGCGTTTGAAGTCTACTTCACGAGTGTCATCGTTAGGCGTTGCTGTAGCATAAGCTGACAGATCAATCATCACGCTGAACTTTGGGTCAGTGCCACGTTGGCGTGACACAGCCGCTGTCACGATGCGGTAGTAAGCGTTGTTAAATGCGATGCCGTACTGAGAGGCACCTTCTGCGATATTATTTTGAATAGCCATGTGGTATCTCCTTCTAGGCGTAAGTTATTTCAGATGTGTGGATCGTAGCGACCCACCTGATGTTGGTTGATGCTGCACCAGTACAGGTGATTGCTAATCCACCATTTGTAGTGTCAGCAGATAGTACCATATCCCAATTATAAGTATTATCTATAATTGTAGTTGCTGAGTTGACCAAGACTGTTGTACCAGCCGAACCTTCTCTGCGAATTAAACCTTCAACTTTCCATGCTGCACATTCAGTACCTTCTGATGCTTTTTCTCTTGCTACAATAGTGCCGTGGAATGCATAAGCTGAGTTGTTTTGTAAGTTTACTTGATTAGTTGCTGATGCAGAAGTTCCTGTAGACGTAAGAGCTATGGCTGTTGCATTTGTAGTCGATACGTGTAAAACATATTTACCTTGTTGTGCATCGCCAGCACCATTTATATAATCATTAGCAAAAGCGTATTTACCAATTATACCGCCTACTCTTGCGTAAGCACCAATGGCAACACTGCTACTAGCATTTGCTGTAACATTTCTACCAATTGCTAAACTATCACTACCTGAACTACTTGCTTCATGGCCTATAGATACTGAACTTGATCCTGATCCAGCCAGACCTGCTTCTCTACCTATTGCAACAGTAGAGTGATTAGCCGATCTTGCGTTATAACCAATAGAAACACCATAGTCACTACCAGTAGCTTGAGCAGAGCCAATAGCTACAGCATAATTACCCGTAGATTTAGACTGATGGCCCATCGCAATACTACTAGTACCTTGAGCGCCGTAGCTTGAGGTGTTGTTAGCTATAGCTGCTGCAAAGCTGTCTGTACCAGAGGCGTAAGAACCACCCAGAGCCATTGCCGCAGTTCCAGAGGTAGCTACAGACCCTTGATCTGATGAGTTTTTACCAATGGCTGCAGCATAAGCACTTGAGGCAGTGGTAGCTCTACCTAGAGCAATACTATCAGTTCCAGACGCAGTAGCATCTGCTACAGCAGCAAAAGAGTTACCCCCACTTGCAACACTGT
>TARA_R110002049_G_scaffold66453_1_pt1 | contig 12778 bp, 12 predicted proteins | sample TARA_R110002049 | Tara Oceans TARA_R110002049 (sample SAMEA4396941) | marine metagenome | biome: Polar Biome; feature: [SRF] surface water layer (ENVO:00010504); material: water (ENVO:00002006), including particulate matter (ENVO:01000060) such as... | depth 5 m | reverse complement strand
GGGGTTGCTGGAACCTGCCGGCGTGTTCCTGGGTCAGGCCGAAGGCTCATACTTGCGCCATGACGGGCCAGACCATGTCATGGCTTTTGCGCCGACCCGGTCCGGCAAAGGTGTCGGCCTCGTCGTACCGACGTTGCTGTCTTGGACGCACTCAGCCGTCGTGCACGACATCAAGGGTGAGAACTGGCAGCTCACATCCGGCTGGCGCTCCTCGTTCTCAGACTGCGTGCGGTTTGATCCAACGGATGCGGGCTCGGCGCATTTCAATCCACTGATGGAAGTGCGGCGCGGGCCGTCGGAAGTGCGCGATGTCCAGAACATTGCCGACATCCTTGTCGATCCCGAAGGCATGCTCGAACGCTGGAGCCATTGGGAGAAGACCGCGCACGCCCTGCTCGTCGGTGCCATCCTCCATGTCCTCTATGCCGAGCGCGACAAGACCCTCGCCCGGGTCGCAAGCTTCCTGTCCGATCCGGACCGGACGTTCCGGGCAACACTCACCATCATGATGCGCACCAATCATGTCGGCACGGCGGAAGCGCCGCTGATCCATCCCGTGATTGCGCAATGCGCCCGCGAACTGATGAACAAATCGGAGAACGAACTCTCCGGGGTCCTGTCGACCGCGATGAGTTTCCTGTCGCTCTATCGCGACCCGGTCATCGCCGAGGTGACATCGCGCTCTGATTTCCGGATTTTAGATCTTGTGGACGGCAGGCGTCCCCTGTCTCTGTTTCTTGTCGTACCGCCCTCGGATATCTCGCGGACAAAGCCGCTGGTGCGCCTGCTCCTGAACCAGGTGGGCCGGCGCCTGACTGAGCATCTTGATGCAGAGAGCGGTGCGGCCCGCCGGCAAGTCCTGTTCCTGCTCGATGAGTTCCCTGCCCTCGGCCGGCTCGACTTCTTCGAAAGCGCGCTCGCCTTCATGGCAGGCTATGGCCTCAAGGCCTTCCTCATCGCACAATCGCTGAACCAGATCGAGAAGGCCTATGGGCCGTCGAACGCGATCCTCGACAATTGTCATGTGCGGGTGGCCTTTGCGACCAATGACGAGCGCACGGCCAAGCGAATATCCGATGCGCTCGGCACGAAGACCGAACAGCGCGCGATGAAGAACTATGCCGGCCACCGGCTGGCACCCTGGCTCTCGCACAAAATGGTGTCCCGCCAGGAAACCGCCCGCCAATTGCTGACGCCTGGCGAGGTCATGCAGCTGCCGCCTTCCGAAGAACTGGTCCTCGTGGCGGGATGCCCGCCGATCCGGGCGAAGAAGCTGCGCTATTATGCCGACCGCAATTTTACCTCACGCCTTTCAACGCCTCCGCGGGATGGCACGTGCCTGCCTGCAGCGCGGGGGGATGATTGGGGGCAGGAAATCCGAACGCTGCATGAGGGCCTGATGGTGCCACCCGAATCCGACACCCCGGATGAAGGTGGACCGGGATTCGGGCAGGCACAGGCACCTCAAAAGTCTCGCAGCGACACTGAGCGGACAGCGCCGCGCCCCGCCAAAACCGCCCGCACACGCTCGCCCCTTCAGGCCGGCCTGTTCGATGCGATCCAGATTGCGGACGGGCTGGAACAGACCACCGGGATTGACCTTACCGGAGGGTCCGAGCGATGAAGCCGCGTATCCAGCCTTACATCTCGGCAGAAAACCGCGTGCGCCTGCAAGCCATGGCGAAACGTCCGGGTCTCTCGGAAAGCAAGGTGGTTGACCGCGCGCTCGCCGCCTTTTTCTCTGGCGATACCGATGACCAGCGCGATGCCGCGATCACCCGGCGGCTCGACCGGCTGACACGGCAGTTCGGACGGCTGGAACGCCACCACCTGATCCTTGGCGAAACGGTCTCGACATTCGTCCGTTATTTCCTGACCGTGACGCCGCCCGTGCCTGCCGACCAGCTTGATGCAGCACGCGCCAAGGGTGACCTCCGGTTCGATCTGTTTGTCGGTCAGGTGGCCGAGGCCCTGCGGTCCGGAGACCGGATCCTGCAGAACGCGGTCGAGGACTTCACTGCGACACAAGCCGACTTTGTCTCCGAGGCCGAGCTTGAGCATGATGGTGCGAGGCGCGGGATTGATGCGTGAATCCGCCTCCCTTTCCCGCACCAGCGACATGCTGGCGACAGCGTTCGGACCCGCCATCATGGCGGCGCTCGGTGATGTCCAGGTCGTCGAAATCATGGTCAACCCGGACGGCCGTCTCTGGATCGAACGCCATGGCACCGGACGAACAGCGTGCGGCGCGGTCCTGACCCCTCAAGAGATCGAGCGCGTGATCCGTCTTGTGGCCACACATGTCGGGCGGGAAGCGACGACGCTTGCGCCCATCGTCTCAGCCGAGCTGCCCATGAGCGGCGAGCGGTTCGAAGGTGTCCTGCCGCCGGTGGCGCCGGGGCCGTGCTTCTCCATCCGCAAGCCCGCAGGCCGGGTCATCCGGCTTGATGAATATGTCACCTCTGGTGTGATGAGCGGGCATCATGCCGATGCCCTCCGCCGCATCGTGCTGGATCGGCAGAATATACTGATCGTTGGCGGCACCGGGTCCGGCAAGACAACGTTGGCCAATGCCATGCTCGCAGAAATGGTGGAGACTGGCGACCGGCTGGTCATCCTGGAAGATACGCGTGAGCTGTCCTGCGGCGCGCCCGATGTCGTGCAACTGCGTACGCAGCCGGGATCGATCACCCTGTCGGATCTCGTCCGCTCCACGCTGCGGCTGCGGCCCGACCGGATCATTATCGGCGAAGTTCGCGGGGCCGAAGCACTCGACATGTTGAAGGCCTGGAATACGGGCCATCCGGGCGGCATCGCCACCCTGCATGCCAACTCAGCGCTCGCCGGCCTGTCGCGTCTCGAACAGCTGGTTGGCGAAGCGGCGGCCACGGTCCCGCACGACCTTATCTCGGAAACTGTAAACTGCGTTGTGTTCATCTCGCGCCGGGACGGCACACGCCGCGTCGAGACCGTCGCCCGCCTCTGCGGCCTGGGCCGGTTTGGATACGACCTCCAGCCCGTCGTCCCGGACCTCCAGCTCGTCCTGCCAAACCTCACCCCCTCTCACTCACACGCATCTCACCCCTGAAAGGAATGATACAATGAACCGAGACATGGCTAAAGCCGTCAGCCTGACCGCCCTCACGCTGGTCCTCGTCCTGCCGGCCCATGCAGCCGGATCCGGCATGCCCTGGGAAGGCCCTCTTCAATCGATCCTTGAATCCATCGAAGGCCCGGTCGCGAAGATCCTCGCGACAATTGTCATCATCCTGACAGGGCTTGGACTCGCATTCGGAGAAAGCGGCGGTGGGATGAGGAAGCTCCTGCAAATCGTGTTCGGCCTGTCGATCGCGTTTGCGGCAACTTCGTTTTTCCTCTCCTTCTTCTCGTTCGGCGGCGGGGCAACGCTCTGATGGCAAGCCGCGCTGTCCTCCCGGACGGGTATGTAACCCCCGTCCACCGCTCGCTCACCGAGCCGATCCTGATCGCGGGCGCACCGCGCATGGCGACCATCGTCAATGGCACGCTCGCGGCTGCCCTGGGGCTCGGTCTCCAGCTCTGGGCTGTTGGTCTGGCCTATTGGCTGATCGCGCACGGGCTCTGCGTCTTTGCGGCGCGCCGTGACCCGCAATTCCTGGGCGTTCTGATCCGGCACGTCCGCCACAAGGGATATCTCGCATGTTGAACCTCCGCGAATACCGTGCTCGCCCGGCCCGGCTTGCCGATCACCTGAAATGGGCCGCCCTCGTCGCGCCCGGCATCATCCTCAACAAGGATGGTAGCCTGCAGCGTACGATTGCCTATCGCGGCCCGGACCTTGAAAGCGCAACACCCGAAGAGCTCGTCGCGATCTCGGCGCGCATGAACAATCTGCTGAAGCGGTTCGGGTCCGGCTGGGCGCTCTGGTTCGAAGCCAACCGCCGAGCCTCGACCGCTTATCCGGACAGTGTCTGGCGTGATCCGGCCGCCTGGCTCGTTGATGAGGAACGCCGGGCCTGGTTCGAAGAGGCCGGCCGGCACTTTGAAACCGATTGCTACCTGACCCTTAGCTGGATGCCGCCGGCTGACCGGACGGCGCGGGTCGAGAAACTCTTCATCGAGGATCCGGCCGAGGCTCCGCGCAGCTTCTTTGTTGAAAACCTGGACCGATTTGAAACCGAGACCGCTCGCGCGCTGGACCTGATGGCCGACCTGATGCCCGAGGCACGGTTCCTCGGTGACGATGCCACCCTCACCTATCTCCACGGCTGTATCTCGCTCAAGCGCCATCCTGTGCGCGCGCCTAACGCGCCAATGTTCCTGGATGGCCTGCTTGCCGATACCGATGTGATCGGCGGTCTTGCGCCCATGCTTAGGGACGAGACGCTTAAAGTCCTGACGGTGCGCAGGTTCCCTGCAGCGAGCGAGCCCTGCCTGCTGGCCGAGCTCGACCAGCTTGGCTTTCCGTATCGCTGGGTGACGCGGTTCATACCGGTCGACAAGCCGGATGCCGAAAAGATTCTGAAGCGTTACATGCGCGGCTGGCTCGCCAAGCGCCGCTCACTTGTCTCCTATATCCGTGAAATCCTGACCAGTGAACCGGCGACCCAGTTCAATACGGATGCCGACAATCAGGCGTCCGATGTCGACGCCGCCCTTCAGGCGCTTGGCGCAGGCCATGTTGCGTTCGGCTATTATACAGCAACGCTCGTTCTCACTCATGCCGATCCGCTTGTGGCGGAGGAACGTATCCGGGCCGCCGAACGCGTGATCAATGCCCGAGGCTTTACCGCGACACCGGAAACCCTGAACGCGCTCGACGCCTGGCTCGGCACGCTGCCCGGCGAGGCCTATGCCAATATCCGCCAACCGCTCCTCAATACGCTGGACCTCGCCCACATGGCGCCGCTGTCGGCGCAATGGGCGGGACCAGAACACAATGACCACCTGAATGGCCCTCCGCTCCTCATGGTGCGGTCGGCCAGTTCCACACCGTTCCGGCTCGTGCATACGCAAGGCGATGTCGGACATATGATGATTGTCGGACCAACGGGGGCCGGCAAGTCCGTGCTCCTCTCCCTGCTCGCGCTCCAGTTCCGTCGCTATGAAAATGCTCAGGTGTTCGTATTCGACAAGGGTGGTTCAGCGCGCGCCATGACGCTTGCGCTCGGTGGTGACTGGTATGACCTCGGTGTTGATGGTGCCCACGCGTTCCAGCCACTCGCAGACCTCGCCGATGAGGCTGTCCTGCCAGCGGCGCAAAGCTGGGTCCTGGCGCTGATCGAACAGGAAGGCGTCCAGGTCATCCCGGAAGTCCGCGAGGCGGTCTGGTCGGCCTTGCAAAGCCTTGCGGCGGCGCCCGGCCGCCAACGGACGCTGACGGGACTTGCGGCCCTGATCCAGTCTTCCACGCTCAGACGGGCGCTGCAGCCTTACACGCTGGAAGGTCCCTATGGCGCACTGCTCGATGCAGATGCCGACAGTTTTGCAGCCTCCGACATGGCCTGTTTCGAAATGGAGGCGCTGATGCAGGACCGGCGGCTGGCTGCACCGGTGCTTGCCCATCTCTTCCAGAGGCTGGAAGCCCGGTTCGACGGGCGAGCGACGCTGCTCATTCTCGACGAGGCCTGGCTCTTTCTCGACCATCCGCTCTTCGCTGGGCGCCTGCGCGACTGGCTGAAGACGCTGCGCAAGAAGAATGTATCGGTCGTGTTTGCGACGCAGAGCCTTGCCGATGTCGCAGGCAGCGCGATTGCGCCAGCGCTCATTGAAAGCGCCCCGACACGGATCTTTCTTGCCAATGCACGAGCTGAAGAACCGGGACAGGCACGGACCTATGATGCGTTCGGGCTCAATGCCCGGCAGACCCAGCTGATCGCGCGGGCGACGCCGAAGCGGGACTATTACCTGCAATGCCCGGCGGGCAACCGCCTCTTCGATCTGGAACTGGGTCCTGTGGCGCTCGCCTTCTGCGCGGCCGGGTCGAGGGCCGATCAAATGCAGATGGATGAGATTGTGAACGTCGTGGGACCGGAGGGGTTCGCCGCCGCCTGGCTCGCGGCGAGGGGGCTGGACTGGGCCTCTGACCTCATCGCTGACAAGGAGGCCGTACCATGCGCCGCAGAGTGACCGCCGCACTCGTGGGGATGTTGGGACTGTCCCTGACAGTACCGCACGCAGACGCCCTGCTCGGTGTCGGCGACGTCGTGATCGACCCGACGAACCTGGTGCAGAACATCGTGACGGCCACCAATACGCTGGAGCAGATCAACAATCAGGTCACGCAGCTCCAGCACGAGGCCCAGATGCTGCTGAACCAGGCTGAGGATTTGAAACGCCTCGACTATGCCTCGATCGAGCACCTGAAACGCCTGCTCGAACGGATCGATACGCTGATGCGCGAGGCGGACGAGATTTCCTACGAAGTTGAAGAATCTGAACGCCGGTATGAAGACGCTTTCCCGGAGAGCTACGAGGACGTCTCGAACGCAGAGATTACTGTTCAGGCGAAGGAGCAGTGGTATCTGTCGCGGGGGAGTTTCGCAGGCGCTGTACAGGTCCAGTCCGCGATTGTGTCGGCGATCGCGGATTCCCAGGGCACGCTCAGCGAGCTTATTGCCGAAAGCCAGTCCGCCTCCGGCAATCTCTCGGTCGTCCAGGCTGGCAACCAGCTGATCGCCCTCTCCGTCGAGCAGCAGATGCAGATGCAGCAGCTGATGGCGGCCCAGTACCGGATGGAGGCGGTCGAGGCTTCACGCCGCGCGGCGCTCGAAGAGCAGGCCCGCGTCCGCCATGAACGCTTCCGCGGCGATGGCGCCGCCTATACGCGGGACTGATTGCGATGGAGGATCTCAATGTCATTGACCAGTTCGTCGCGACCTTTTCGACTTATATCGATAGCGGGTTCGGTCTTTTGCAAGGCGATGTCGCTTACCTGACCTCGATCCTGATCGCGATCGATATCACGCTGGCAGGACTCTTCTGGGCCATGGGACCGGACACCGATATTATTGGCCGGTTCCTGAAGAAGGTCCTCTATGTCGGCGCCTTCGCGCTCATCCTTGGCAACTTCGCCGTGCTTTCAGATGTCGTGTTCCGGAGTTTTGCCCAGCTTGGGCTCAATGCGACCGGCGGGACGCTGACGGCCGACGATATCGTGAAGCCCGGCTTCGTCGCGGCAACCGGATTCGACGCCGCCTATCCCCTGCTCGATGAAATCAAGAAGCTCACCGGCCCGATCGCCTTCTTCGAGAACATCGTGATCATTGCGGTCCTCTTCCTCGCCTGGCTGATCACGCTCCTCGCCTTCTTCTTCCTCGCGATCCAGCTCTTCGTCACCATCATCGAATTCAAACTGACGACGCTCGCGGGCTTCGTCCTCATTCCCTTCGCGCTCTGGAACCAGACTTCGTTCCTCGCCGAGAAGGTGCTCGGAAATGTGATCGCGTCCGGCATCAAGCTCATGGTGCTCGCGATCATTGTCGGAATCGGGTCGACCATCTTCACTTCGATAACGTCCACGTTTGAACCGGACAATGTCACACTCGAGCAGGCCGCGTCCGTCATCCTCGGCTCGCTCGCTTTGCTCGCTCTCGGTCTGTTCGGCCCTGGCATCGCAACAGGTCTCGTCTCCGGCGCGCCGCAACTTGGCGCAGGCGCAGCGGTCGGTACGGCAGCAGGTGTCGCTGCTGGCGCGGTGGCCGGAGGGACAGTTGCGAAGTCGGCTGTGTCTGCGGTTGCGGGTGGCGGACGCAGCGCTGTCGGTGCTGCAGCCTCAATGGCTGGTGGCGCCCGCACAGCCTATTCACTTGGCGCAGCACGCTCGGGCAAGACAGGTATGGGCGCGGCAGCTGCCGGCATGGGCGGCGTGGCGAGCGCAGGAGTCCAGACCGCCGCCTTCGGTGTTGCAGGGTTCGCGCGCCGCGCATTTGGCAATCCGGCCGCGCGGTCACAGGCTGGAAGCCGCGCGGCATTTGCGGCAACCGGCGGATCAGGCGCGACGCCGTCTGCGCCGGCTCCCGCCAATGACCGATCCACGCCTGACTGGGCAAGCCGCATCCGGCGCAGCCAGGCAACGAGAGATGCCAGCATGATGGCGGCCTCTGCCGTGCGCGACGGCGACCGGCCCGGTGGCGGCACGTCGGTACAACTCAAATCAGACGAGGACTAAATTCGATGCTTTGGAAACGCGACCGGTCGGCCTATGGCGACACGCCGGAACCTGTCACGCCCTACCAGCGCGCTGCGCAGGCCTGGGATGACCGGGTTGGATCCTACAGGGTACAGGCGGCGAACTGGCGCCTGGCCGCGCTTGGTTCGATAGGGTTGGCCTTCGTGCTAGCCGGCGGCCTCGTCTGGCGATCAACCCAGTCCTTCGTGACGCCCTATGTGATTGAACTGACGACCGATGGCGCCGTGCGCGCCGTCGGCGCCGCCGAAGGGCGCTATGAACCGACCGATGCGCAGATCGCGTTTCATCTGGCGGACTTCGTCAAAAATACGCGCTCGGTGTCGATTGACCCGGTCGTCGTGCGCCAGAACTGGCTAAAGGCTTATGCCTACGCAACGGACCGGGCGGCAGCCACGCTGAACGATTATGCCCGGGACAATGATCCATTTGTCGATGTCGGACACCGCTCGGTCTCGGTCGACGTAACAAGCGTGGTGCGATCCTCCGATGACAGTTTCACCGTGCGCTGGCGCGAGACGGCATTCCGAAATGGCGCCGAGATCGACCGGTCACACCACACGGGCATCTTTTCCATTGTGATCGATCCGCCCCGCGATGTGGAAACCCTGCGAGCCAATCCGCTGGGACTCTACGTCCATGGCCTCAACTGGTCGCAAGACCACAAACAGGAGTAGATTCCCATGAAATGCTTGGCCCTGATCCTTCTCGGTGCGACCTGCCTTACGGCTTGCGAAACCTTTCCCTCTGGCGCTGGGGCGCCCGACATCTTGCTTGATGCGGAGCTGCCGGATGACACAGCGTTCGCCGAAGACCTCTTTCTCGAACCGGAAGAAGACCTGGGCGGCGCGCCCTCACCTGTCGTGCTGACGACCTACCACCCGGTGCCGATGCCGGGACAATTGAAGCCCCTGCCTGTTGCTGCCGCAGACGCGTCATCGCTCAAACCCTTTGAGGCGATCGAGACTGCCAACAGCAAGGCGTCCATCGAACCCTCGCTCGACAATTACATGAACGCGATCCAAGTCTATCCCTACACAGTCGGAGCGCTCTATCAGGTTTATTGCGCGCCAGAACAGGTGACCGACATCGCGCTCGAACCCGGCGAGGAGCTCTTGTCAGTGTCGGCCGGTGACACGGTCCGCTGGGTACTTGGCGACACCGTGTCGGGCGCTGGCACGGCAGCGCAGGCTCACATTCTCGTCAAACCGATCCAGCCCGGCCTCCGGACAAACCTGATTGTGACGACGTCACGCCGCGCCTACCACCTCGAGCTTCAGGCATTCCAGGAGACATATATGGCCGCCGTCTCCTGGCGTTATGCGGACCAGCAACTCGTGACCCATGTTGCCAGTGCCACGTCCCGGGCTGCGGAGCCGCATGCACCGCAGGGCCTCCAGCTGGAACGCCTGAAGTTCCGGTACGAGCTTGCAGGTGACAGGCCGCACTGGCGCCCGGAGCGCGTATTCGACGATGGCCGCAAGGTCTATATCCAGTTCCCCGCCCGGCTTGACCAGGGCGATGCACCCGCCCTGTTCGTGATTGGCCGCGACGGGCGCTCCCAATTGGTGAACTACCGCATGTCGGGGAATTATTATGTGGTCGACCGCCTGTTTGCGAAAGCCGAGCTCCGCCTCGGCGAGAAGAAGCAGGACGTCGTGCGGATCGCACGGTCCGATCTGGGAGATGCGGGCCGATGAGCCAGACGTCTTCCCCTGCCTCTGAATCCCTGGAGATCCGCGGCAAGCCCCGGCCGGTCCGGCGGTTCTCGAAGCGCGCGCTCGTTATCCTGCTCGGGACAGCCAGTGCGGTCATACTCGGCTCGCTGGCATTTGCGCTTCAATCCCCGGAGAGGGACAAGGCCACGGCCGGACGCGAGCTCTACTCGACCGCGAGCAAGCCGACCGCCGAAGGCCTGGCAGCGCTCCCGGCAAGCTATGGCGACGTGAAGCCAGAGACGCCGGAACTCGGGCCGCCTTTGCCGGGCGACCTTGGCGGCCCCGTTCTGAAAGCCCGGCGCGAGGGGCGCATGGCGTTTGACGAGGCTGCGCTGCCGACAGCGGTGGATACGGCCCGCCAGATGCGTGAAGCGGAACTTGCGGCGCGGGAAGCAGCAATGTCCGATGCCGCACGGGGCAGCAGCGTGTTCTTCTCGATTGGCGCACGCGGATCAGGACTGTCTCCGACGTCAGACAATGCCGAGGATAAGCGCCCTTCGCTGCAACTACCGGACCTGTCAGCGTTCGCGAACTCTGCGTCCGGCGTGTTCGGATCGGCCTTGAGCGAAGATCCGAACCGTCAGGAACGCAAACAGGACTTCCTTGGCGAGACCGATGACTCGTCGATTTATAATCCGCACCATCTGGAAATGCCGATCTCGCCCTGGCAATTGATGGCGGGGACGGTTATTCCGGCAACACTCCTGACGGGAGTAAACTCCGACCTGCCTGGCCAGGTAATCGCGCAGGTAACGAGCCCGGTCTATGACACAGTGAGCGGCGAAACCATGCTTGTGCCGCAAGGGGCGCGTGTAATCGGCCGCTATGATAGCGTCATTGCATTCGGCCAGTCACGCGCCCTGCTTGTCTGGACGCGCATCATCATGCCGGATGGCACGTCTATCAGGATCGATAAGCTCACGGGCGTGGACGCCCGCGGCTATGCCGGGCTTGAAGACAAGGTCGACTATCACTCCTGGCGCTTGCTGCAGGGCGTTGCGCTGTCGACGCTGCTCGGGGTCGGCTCCGAGCTTGCCAGCGATGATGAGGGAGACATTGCGCGTGCCCTCCGCCGATCGGCCCAGACGGGCGCGAACCAGGCTGGTCAGGATATCATCCGGCGCAATCTCGACATCCAACCGACGATCACCATCCGCCCAGGATGGCGGCTCAGCATCATCGTCAACAAGGACATTGTCCTGAAGCCTTATGAAGGAGGGAGTGCACAATGAGTGCGCCAAGTATGAAGATCGGGCCATTGCCGGGTCGCAAGCCACAGAAGCTGTCAATTCTCCTGGAACCTGCAATTGCAGCCGAGCTGCAGGGCTATGCGCGCGTGCACACGGAGGTGCATGGGCGCGAAACAACAGCCCGAGTTCTCGTTCCGCAATTGCTCGATATTTACCTGCTCAGCGACACCCGGTTCCGAAAGGCTCGTAAAGTGTTGCCCGCGTCACCGTCGGGCTGAAAGAAGAGGGTCCGGTTGTCATGCGTGATGTCGATGAGGCTGTCCGTACAATGTCCAACGAGATCGGGATGCCGGTCTACAAGAGATATTCAGAAGAAGAGGCCGCGAAAGAACTCGGAATGTCAAAACAGACCTTGAAACGTTTAAGAGAACAGGGTCGAATCGGCTTCGTGCGCGTTTCAAAGCGCAAGCTTTCTTTCTTCGGGTTTCAGTTGGCCGAGTTCCTCCTGAACGCAATAGAGGATACGACATGCCAAGATACGCCCCGAATGACCGATATCAGGTTGGCGACTTCTGGCTCGGCCAACGATCAGGAAGCCCGGCCTGGTATAGAATGTGGAACGACCCCAAAACTCACCGGACCGGACGCGCTAGCCTCGGCACGACGGATTTTGAAAAAGCAAAGGCCATCCTGAACGACTGGTTCGTACTGAATCAGGCCAAGACACAAGAAGATCCTGACGAAACAACCCTCGCAGAAGTATTTGCCCGCTTCTACGAACACCATGGCCAACATCTCCGCTCGGCAGTCGATGTAAGGCGCACGCTTCGCTACTGGCTCGAATTTCACGGCGAAGCGACGATCAAGCAGGGGCTTCACCAAGACCAGCAGCTCAAGTTTCGAACCTGGCTTGCAGAAGAAAAAGGTCTCTCGCAAAGTTCCGTTCGGAACGCGTTGATGATCGGCAAGTCAGCGCTGAACTGGGCATGGAAGCGCGGCGACATCGCATTCGTCCCATACGTCCAACTGGTGAGCGCGCCAAAGCCGGAACCCAAGGGTCGACCGCTTGAAGTGAAGGAAGTCGCCAAGCTTCTCTCAGCCGCTGATGATCAGCACATTCGAGTCTTGATCGCGTTCATGATTGCCACCGCAGCGAGAACTGGAGCGATCCTCGATCTGACGCTCCCTCAAATCGACCTTGAGCATCGGCTGATCGACTTGAACCCTCGTGGACGTGAGCAAACAAAGAAGTACCGACCTGTCGTGAAGCTACCGGAACAACTCGTGCCCTATATCGAAGCCCGCAAGCATGCGTCAGACCTAGAGCCTCTAGTCATATACGATGGCTCTGCCGTCGACAGCGTGAAACGCAGCTGGGCCACGACGCGAATCGCGGCTGCGCTCGAGGGCAATGTCCAGACGTACTCGTTCAGGCACACCGTCGCCCGATGGCTCCGGAAGCAAAGTGTTCCCGCTTGGGAAGTTGCTGCCCAGCTGGGCCACAAGGCACCGGATTATTCGACGACCGAGATCTATGCGCCATTCGATCCTGCATACCTCACGAAGGCGACAGCAGCGATCGACCTTTTTTTGTGCCAAGTTGCGCGCCAATTGCGCGCCAGTTCGATGTCGGAATTCTTGCTAAACGAGGCCTAAGTCCTTGTTTCCAGTGGTGCCGGTTGAGAGACTCGAACTCCCGACCC
>TARA_R110002049_G_scaffold75916_1_pt1 | contig 12785 bp, 8 predicted proteins | sample TARA_R110002049 | Tara Oceans TARA_R110002049 (sample SAMEA4396941) | marine metagenome | biome: Polar Biome; feature: [SRF] surface water layer (ENVO:00010504); material: water (ENVO:00002006), including particulate matter (ENVO:01000060) such as... | depth 5 m | reverse complement strand
TAAATCATAGGGATTAAGGGCATTGTTCTTGCCCCTTAGCAGTTAACCCCCATAACACATCCATAAACAATACCCTTCCCCTTTGCGGTTTTCCGCAAGGATTTGCGCTGAAGTAGTTTTAGGTTTGACCAAAGAAAAAAAATGACAGATAGAAATATTGAAATAACAGCCCTTAAAATGGCTAAAGGCAAACAGCATTGAAAAATATATTGGCTGGCTTGTTGAAAAAAAGTGTTCGGGGGAACTCACCATTTTCACAGGCTTAGCCTTTATAACACTCTGGGGCGAAGAAAAAATTGCCAAAACTAGAAAACGCAGGAAAAAATACCCCGTTTTTTTAACGCTATTAACAATTTTATTAACACAAATAATACATAATAAGTAAACAAAGGACCAGCTGCAGAAGGGTAATTTCTCTTTAAAGCAAGTATAGCTGTTATCCTCAGTCAAATGTAATTGGTAAAGCCCAACAAAACCAACACAAACGCATAACCATATGTTAACAAGACGGTATTGCAAAAATCAAATTAATGTGCTTCTTTTGACAGATAAGGAGTACAGATCATAAGTAATAATAAATTGCATTTAAACGATTAAATAACACAAAACCCAATAAAAATTCATAGTTTTGACCACTGAGGATTTTACTGTAAAAGATAAATTTTTAAACCCTAGATTTTACTTTTTGTTCCTTTTAACTCCCCCTAATAAAGTGTATCAAAATTAGTGCATTAATGTATAAACTATTAATGAACCAAAAACACTTATGTGCTAAACACTGACCATGGCATATTTAAATGAGTTATTTACCAATACCTACCTCTTGGTATGTGTGGCAATACTAGCGCCCGTACTGCTCTCCCTGAGAATGTACCCGGTGATCATCTATCTGGTAAAGTCCAAGAACCTTATGGACGAGCCTATAGACCGCAGTACGCACACGGCCAAGACCCCTACCCTGGGCGGAGTGGGCATGTTCATCAGCTTTAGCCTTGCCCTTATTGGCTTGGGGATGGTGCTAGACCTGTCCCAGGCCGACCTTATAAAATTATTGTCCGTATTGGCGGCCAGCATTACCCTCATGTTCCTGGGTATCAAGGACGACCTGCTGGGATTGGCCCCTAAAAAGAAATTTCTAATACAGATCCTGGCTGCCCTGATGGTGATTGTTCTGACGGACGTACGTATTGCCAGCTGTTATGGCCTTTTGGGTTTGGAGGAACTGCCCTATTTAGTCTCTGTAGTCTTTAGTGTCTTTGTATTTCTGGCCGTGATCAATGCCTTTAACCTTATAGACGGTATAGACGGTTTGGCCGGCACCATAGGTATTATTGTCACTGCCACCTTCGGTAGTTTTTACCTCCTAAATGAACGCTATTTAATGGTGATCATTTCCTTTGCCCTGATCGGTGCCCTCCTGGGATTTTTACGGTTCAACCTATCTACTAGACGCAAAATTTTTATGGGAGATTCCGGCTCCATGTTTATTGGCTTTTTATTGGCCTACCAAGCCATTTCCTTTTTGGAATTCAATGCCACCACCGTAACGCCCTACACCCTTAATGTAGCCCCTATTATGGCCATGGCCATCCTTTCCTTTCCTATCTTGGATACCATAAGGATCTTTGCCGTTCGTATAGCTCAAAAACGCAGTCCCTTTAGTGCGGACCGCAACCACATACACCATCGTTTATTGGCGCTGGGCCTAAGTCATAAGAAGGCCACCCTTACGCTCGGCATCATAAATATTTTGGTGATAGCGCTGGCCTTTTTCATAAAGGACCTGTATATACATCTACAATTGTATCTATTAGTGCTGGTAGTACCCCTGCTCTATTTTTCCCCTTGGTTGTTGTTTAGACGGGGAAGTAAAAAGTCTAAGATGCAGCGGAAAAGAACCTTGGCGATGCTAAGAGCTAGGATTAATAATTTTTTGGGGTAATTTTTGAATAACAAAGGGCTTATGACAAGGAAAAAAAATTATTATGGATTTCTACTCAATAAAATGCCTCATTCTCTTGACACAAGAACCTTAGTATGTGCGGAATAATAGGATTTAATTTTAAGGCCCCTGAAAGTTCTGCCTATTTGAATGTTGCCGACTACCGAGGTCCCGACAATTCGACCTCATTAAGCTTTGGTGGTTTTACCTTTGCACATAATCGACTTTCGGTGATAGACTTAAACGAGGGAGCTAATCAACCTTTTGTTTCCACTTGCAGTAATTTTGTAATTGTGTTTAATGGGGAAGTTTACAACTATAAGGAAATACGGAAAAAATTGGAAAGTAAATATGCTTTCAGAACCAACTCCGATACCGAAGTTATCCTCTATAATTACATTGAAAAAAAGGAAAAATGCCTGGAAGATTTTATTGGTATGTTTGCCTTTACTGTTTACGATATAAAAAATGATACTTTATTTGGAGCCCGCGATAGGCTGGGGATCAAACCTTTTGTGTATTACCAAAATGAAAAACAATTTGCATTTGCTTCCGAAATAAAAGTTATAAAAGAATTGGTGAAAGGGCTATCTGTAAATCATGAAGCCGTAAACCAATATCTAAGATACCTTTATGTCCCCTCCCCTAATTCCATTTACAAAGAAGTAAAAAAACTGGAACCTGCCCACTATTTCTATTATAAGCAAGGAAATTTAAAAATTACTAAATATTGGGATTCTATAGATTCCATTGGTTTAAATAGAGATCATAAAGATGGGGGAATCCTTGAAAAGTTGGACCATTTATTGAATGATGCAATTCGTCTTAGGATGATTGCGGATGTAGAACTGGGCTCCTTCCTGTCTGGAGGAATAGATTCATCTACCATTTTATATTATATGGCCAAGAACTCCAACAAACCCATAAATACCTTTACCTTGGGGTTTGCTGGTGCTGATAAATATGATGAAACCAGTGATGCCAAAAGAATGGCAGCACATTTTAACACCAACCATCATGAGATTATAATTCACCCGAATGTCACGGATTTATTGCCGAAAATGGTACATCATTTTGATGAGCCTTTCGGTAATCCAACCTCCATATTGATCCACGAACTTACCAAGGAGACTAAAAAATATGCCACAGTGGCCTTGGCCGGAGATGGTGGTGACGAGATTTTTGGGGGATATCCCCGATATGAAGCAGCTTTACTTTATAATAAAATAAAGTTTGTGCCGCGGCTTTTTTGGAAAGCCTTAAATCCGTTTTTTAAACTTATCTCGGAAGATACTTCTGGGAATCATAAATTGAGAAGAGTAAAGACTTTTGTTAATTCGTTGTCCAAACCAGAAGATGAAATGTATGAGGATTGGGTAGCCTATTTTTCCATTAAGGAAATAAATGCCCTATTCAAGGTTCAACAAAATTTCAATAGAGTAGTACTAGATGTATTTAATGCTATACCCTCCCAGGACTTGATCATTAAAACATCCATAACAGATTTGAAAACTTTTTTGGTCAATAACCTTTTAAACTATGGTGACGCCATGAGTATGGCCAACAGTTTTGAAGTGCGCCTACCCTTGATCGATCATCGGATTATTGAATTTATGACCTCCATTTCTTCAGACTATCGAATTAAGAACGGGCAGACCAAATATCTAATGAAAAAACTTTTGAAGGGCAAAGTACCGGATGAAATTATTAATAAACCAAAATTAGGATTGAACCCACCAATGGGCATGTGGTTGAAAAATGATTTAAATGGGTTTATTTCAACTTACCTATCCAAAGAAAGTGTTGAAAAAAGGGGGATGAACTACCAATTTGTATCTCAACTATTAAAAGAACATAATTCTGGAAAGAAAGATAGATCACTTTATCTATGGAGCTTAATAGTATTGGAAGAATGGCATAGACAAAATTTGAATTAAGTAATTAGAGCTCAGCATACAAAATTATTATTGTGAAAGGACTGATAAAAATATTAGACTTGTTAGTTTTGCATTATAAACTAAAAACGCATGGTGTGGTCTATGGTGAAAAATTGCGAGGCAATCGCATTGCTTTGAAAAATGTTGGTAATATAAAATTGGGTGACCATGTTTCCCTTAATTCCTATCCTGATGGCGACATATACAAAACTGGATTACTAACGTACTTTAAAGAATCAATAATAGTTATTGGGAATAACTGCAATTTGAATGGAACGATAATTCACTGTAACAATAGAGTTACAATCGGTTCAAATTGTATGTTCGGCCCAGGTACCAAAATAGTGGATAATGATTCCCACAGAATTTCAATAGATATATGCGAAAGAAGAAAAGTACCTATTAGTAATCCTATAACTATTGAGGACAATGTTTGGATTGGCATGAATTCACTAGTATTAAAAGGTGTTAGTATAGGAAAAAATTCAATTATTGCTGCACATTCTGTAGTAACTAAAAACGTTCCAGAAAATGTATTGGTTGCAGGTAATCCTGCTAAAATTATCAAGACACTCGTTGTATAATAATGGTTTACCGAATATTTTTTAGATATCCAAAGACAAAACAATCATAAAAAATCATTGGGAAAGGATAAAGTTAAATGCTCATGTTACTTTAGTTCTAGCCAGAAATTACCATTTGAAAAATAAAACAAGTAAGAATAAATATATCGATTAAACTATTTAATGATCAAACTAATACAGAGTAGATTTTTTAAAAACGCAAGTATATATACGGTATCCGACATTATCAACAAACTGGTGCCCTTTATTCTTTTGCCGGTCTTAACACGATATTTATCCCCTTCAGATTACGGGATTATTTCAATCTTTGCAGTATTTACTTCCATATTAGGGGTTTTTATTTCTTTGGAAATGCACGGTGCCATTAGCGTTAAATTTTTTAAAATTTCACGGGAGCAATTAAAAATTTATATTGCCAATGTGTTACTGATAGTTGCGGTAACCACAAGTATAGTTTTATTAATAGTTATTATTTTTCATTCCTATATTTCAGAATTACTGGCTTTGCCCACTGAATGGGTAATTATAGGAGTCTTTGTAACAGTATTAATATTTTTCACGACAATAAACTTAATTTTGTGGCAGTCCGAACACAAACCGATTCCGTTAGGAATTTATCAAATTTCGGAAAGCGTTTTTAATCTTTCACTTTCCCTTGTATTGATCGTTGGTTTTGGAATGGGTTGGCGCGGTAGGCTTATTGCCGTATCAATGGCAGCACTCTTATTTGGTTTTTTGAGTTTTAGCCTTTTATTTAAGCGTAATTATCTAAATTTAAAGCTAAGTAAGCCTTATTTAAAGGATGCCCTTCAATTTGGAGTGCCCTTATTGCCACATGCCTTAAGTACATGGGTACGTACCGGGATTGATAGAGTGTTTCTCACCATGTTAATTTCCACTACGGCTACAGGCTTATATACCGTAGGGTTTCAAATTGCGTCTGTCATTATGGTTATAACTACTGCCTTCAATAAAGCCTATACCCCTTTTCTATTTGAAAAATTAAAAGACATAACCTTACCACAAAAAACAGTACTGGTAAAATACGGTTACTTATATTTTCTTGGTTTGCTATTATTAGCTTCTGGACTTAGTCTAGCCGGTCCTTACATTGTGGAGATTTTTTTGGGGAAGGAATTTATAGAATCTCAAGAATACATTACTTGGTTTGCTTTTGGTTTTGCCTTTTACGGAATGTACTCCATGTTGGTGAACTACATATTTTATACCCAAAAAACAATTTACCTTAGTTATGTTACTTTTTCTATTGGGTTGCTACATGTGGGCTTAAGTTATTTGTTTATCACCTACAACGGGACCATTGGGGCTGTACAAGTCACAGCCATCATATCTTTTATAACATTCTTAGCGGTATGGTGGTTGAGTAATAAATTGTTACCGATGCCATGGCTGGGCAAAACTAAATGATAACGATGAATTAATGGTAAGAATATTAAGTTGAGAACTTAAATAAAAAATATTTGCACTAAAAATTATAACAAAATAAATATTCGAATTTTATGTTACCAACCCTTCTATACATTGATACAAATCAGTTTGGGTATCACCAAGGCAGTTATAAAATGTGTCAAAATATAGATAAGGACTTTAACATAACCTTCATTTGTTTTGACAACGGATATCAAAAGATTGAGGAAACAGAAATAAAAATTATTTATGTGCCTTGGGATAGTTCCTATTTTAAAAATGGCGTAAGATTTATGAGAACGTGCATTACCCACTACAAAACTAATAAAACTGAATACCTATTCGCCGTTTATTTCCCCTTAGTTTCCTTTTTGAATATAATAATGGGGGGTAGAAATATGATCCTGGATTTTAGGACGGGGAGTGTTAACGGATCTAAAGTAAAAAGAATAATTACCAATTCCTTAATGCGTTTTGAATCATTTTTCTTCAAGAAGATAACGGTTATTTCAGAAGGTCTTGCCCTAAAACTAAAATTGAATATGCGCAAGGTATTTATTCTTCCATTGGGTGCCGACATACTTTCTACAAAAAATAAGACCTTTGATAGTCTTAGGCTATTTTATATTGGTACTTTGGATGGGCGTAATATTCATGATACCGTATACGGCCTTAAATTGTTTTTGGAAAGAAACAGTACTTCAGAACTAAAAGTTACCTATGATATTTTTGGCAATGGAAATACAGAATATGTTACCCTCTTACAAAAAGCCATTGAAAATACAGGATTGCAAAAGGAAGTTATTTTTCATGGCAAGAAATTACATAATGAGCTAAAATATTATTTTGATAATTGCAATGTGGGCGTTTCCTATATTCCAATGACCGAATACTACGATTGCCAACCCCCCACCAAAACTTTTGAATATGTTAATGCAGGTATGGCGTGTATAGCAACAGAAACAAAGGAGAACAGGAAATTGATCACCTCTAAAAATGGATTTCTTTGCCAGGATAACCCGGAAAGTTTTTGCATCGCTTTAACAGAATTTTCAAAAGATCTAAAAAAATGGGATTCTAATATAATGCGAAATACGCTTTCACATTACAACTGGGCCAATATTTCTGAGAACCTAAAAAACTATATTCTAAATCAGCACCAACTAAAATGTAATATAGAAAAAAGTGCCCCCAATACCCCAACCAAGATCAAACAAGATTAATGGCAGACTTCTTTACCTATATCGTCTATTTTTCTACCCTTTTATTAAGCGTGGTCTTAATAAAAATGGGGTACAACAAACAGACCCTTAAAAGGAATTATAAAGGACATATTTTATTTATTTTAATAGCCTTATTGGTACTTGTGTTTATTAGTGGACTTAGGTATAATGTAGGCCAAGATTACCAAGGCTATTCTTATTTATATACAGAACAACCTTATTATGATGATACTATAGGAATGGAGATTGAATATGGATTTATTTTTATAGTGGACACCTTGAACAATATTGGATTGGAAGTTTGGTCATTTTTCACGCTTACCGCCTTTATCACTTACTTCTTTTTATTTTACAGTTTTAAAAATTATAAATCACTTTTGTATTTAGGGGTTTTCTTTTTCATTACTTATGGCTTTTATTTCTTTTCCTTTAATGGGGTTCGGCAGGCTCTGGCGATGAGCGCCCTGGCCGTTGCCGTAGTATTTATACAGGAACGAAAATTATTCCCTTTTCTAGGGACTATTTTGATAGGTGGTCTAATGCATAAAAGTTTATTTCTATTTCTTCCTTTGTACTTTGTATTGGATAAAATTAGATTATCCAAATACATTTGGTACGGGGCTTTTCTATTAAGTTTAGTGTTACACTTTATTCCATTGGCCAGTATACTAAATATCTCATCGGTTTTTAGTGTCATGGAAGATTCACAGGTAGATTATAGCCACTTTTTAGAGGACACCAACACCGACCTTAACGTAAGCGGTTCCTTAACCTTGGGATATTTGGCAAGAGTAGGTGTGGGATTTATAGTCTTGGCTTATTACGATAAACTAACCAGATTTAATTCTAACTACTTTCCATATTTCACCCTTTCCTTAATCGGGATCGTTATTTATAACGCATTTTCTGCTATACATTTTATTGGTAGAATAAATAACTATTTTTTGCTGTTTCATGTTTTTACCCTTGCATTTATTATTGATTATTTGTTCAGATCCAAACAAAAATTAATGGCCAATGCAATTATCTGCTTTTTTCTTGTACTATTTTATTATAACATTTATAATAATGATAATGGGAGTGCTCCCTATCAATTTATACAATTCTAAATGAGTAAGAATATATATATTATTAATTATGGCCTGCACCTGAAAATAGCAGGTCTTGGATTTAAAATGAAACATCCTTTTAAATGATACTACAATTTGCAAAACTACCCCCACCCATTGGAGGTGTAACCATACATGTTAAACGATTAATAGCTTCTTTACAAGCTATTAACACTGTAGATGTAGATATTTTGGATTACTCTAAAGATCGCAATTTTCTAAAAGTTATCGGGAAAATTCTTAAGGCTAATATTGTCCACCTTCATTTAACAAGAAAGAAGCATAGGCTTTTTTTTGTTATTCTCTTTAAAATCCTTTTAAAAAAGGTAGTTATTACTTTTCACGGAAATTATGATTTTAAAAATATGATGGATAAATATTCCCTCAAATTTTCTGATGCAGCAATACTGTTAAACAATATGAGTTATGTATCAGCCTGTAAAATTCGCAAATGTAACAATCATTTAGTGGGTGCATTTATCCCTCCTTTGGAACAGGACGTTGCTCCATTGAATGCACTTCTCACAGAAAAAATATATCAGTTTAAATCTAATTACTCCAAGGTCTTTTCTACCAATGCATTCGATTTTGCCTTGGATCCTAATGGCAGGGAAATATATATGGGTTCTGATCTTATTAATTTTTTTAAAGACCAACAGGATTATGGTCTTATTTTTTCAGATCCTACAGGGAATTACTATAAGTTTTTAAAATTGAATTTTGATGATTTACCTGCAAACGTCTTTTTCATTACTGTACCACATGATTTTATCAATATTATTAGAATTTCTGATGGGCTAATTAGGGCCACAATTACAGACGGTGACTCCTTGTCTATTAAGGAAGGGTTATTCTATAATAAAGTGGTTTATGCCACAGGTGTAGTTGACAGGCCTAAAGAAGTATTGGTTTTTAACAATTTTGATGAACTGCAAAATTTGATTTCAAATAATATTAAGAACGGTACACATTCAGATGTAAAGAATAATTTCGATGATATATTAAAGGTTTATCTAGAACTTCAAGAATAAAGGAAATATCTATCATATTTATACATATAAATTTAATATTGAATAATTGGCATTAAAAGATCATATATATGAAAACTCCCCAATATATGTACAAAATCTATTTTGTTGTGCCTATGGCATGGTTGAAAAAAACAAACGTTTTTCTAAGGAATTTTTCGCCTATTTGGATTGGTTGGAAGAATCCCAATATTGGGGAGAACGGGAAATATATGACTATAAATTAATCGAATTGCAGAAAATTTACCAACATGCCTATACCACGGTGCCCTTTTATAGGGAAAAATACAAAAAGGCTGGACTATCTTTAGATTTGATTCAGGAATTAGAGGACGCCAAGAAAATACCCATTTTGGAAAAAACGGAGATAAGGGAACATTGGAAAAAGATGGTTTCCAACAACAATCCAGATGGGAAATTATATCCAAGACAAACTAGTGGTAGTTCCGGAATGGCATTGGACTTCTATGTCACCAAAAGATCCATTAGCTTTCAATGGGCACTCTGGTGGAGGCTAAGGCAGCAATATGGGGTAAATTTTGGGGACAAAAGCCTAAGCTTTATTGGTAAGATTACGGTCCCAATACAACAAACTAAACCCCCATTTTGGCGGGTAAATAAACCCCTGAACCAGCATTTGGTAAATATGCAGCATATTAAGGACGAGAATATTAAGTATTTTATAGACTATATAGAGCAGGAAAAATTTGTCTTTTTTTCGGGCTACCCTTCCATTATTTATTCCTTTTGCCATATTGTGGAAAGTTTAGGTCTTACCGTAAAAAATCCACCAAAATATGTATTTACCGGAGCGGAAAAATTATTGGCCAATCAGAAATCCTGTATAGAGCGGGTGCTGCAATGCACAGTGACCGATCATTACGGCTTCTCCGAGGGGGCAGGCAATGCTACCCGATGTAAATATGGCCAATACCATGAAGATTTTGAATATGGACATTTGGAAGCCAATCAAAAAACTCAACTGACCCCGACAACATTTTCGGGGGAATTGCTGGCCACAGGTTTTTCCAATTATGGTATGCCCTTTATACGCTACAATGTGGGGGATACTGCCACCTGGAGTATGAAAAAATGCTCATGTGGCCGTAATTCCAGTACTATCCTAAACATAGACGGGAGAAACGAGGATTTTATAATTACTCCTGAAGGCCTCACTATGAAGATCCATAGTTACCTCTTTAAGGATACCAAAGAAATTAAAGAGTGTCAGATTGTTCAGTACAAATTAGGAGAGGTTGTCTTTAGAATTGTGAAACGCCCTGGTTATTCCACCTGGAACGAAACCCATTTAAGACAAAAAGTTCGCAAATGGATCAGTTCCACAATAACCGTAAATTTTGAATATGTTGATGAAATTGAACGAACGGACTCGGGAAAATTCCAAGCCGTAGTTTCTTATTTGGACATCAATAACATAAAAGTACATCTGGATTAGATAGGGTTCAAAAATTATTAGACCAAGCATAAGAATATAAACATGAAACAAATTATACAAGACCTTAAAAAGGGGGATACTATTCTAGAGGAGGTACCCGTACCCAAGGTAAAGGCAGGTTCCGTACTTATAAAAACAACTAGAAGTCTCGTATCTCTCGGCACAGAACGCATGCTGGTAGATTTTGGCAAGGCCAATTTTTTGGATAAAGCCCGCCAACAACCAGATAAGGTAAAAATGGTACTGGACAAGGTAAAGACCGATGGCCTAAAACCTACCATGGATGCCGTCTTTAATAAATTGGGACAACCCCTACCCCTCGGCTACTGTAACGTAGGTGAAGTGGTAGCCGTGGGCAAAGACGTGTTGGAATTCCAAATAGGCGATAGGGTAGCTTCCAATGGCAATCATGCAGAATATGTGTGTATTCCTAAAAATTTGGTGGCCAAAATACCGGATAATGTTTCCGACGAGGAAGCTGCATTTACGGTCATAGGGGCCATTGGACTACAGGGGATTCGTTTGTTGAACCCCACCTTTGGGGAAACGATAGTAGTCGTAGGTTTGGGCCTAATTGGATTGGTAACGGCGGAACTGTTATTGGCCAACGGCTGTAATGTAGTAGGTTTTGATTTTGATGCCAAAAAGGTGGCCTTGGCCAAGGAAAAAGGTATAGTAGCCATTAACCCAGGGGACGGAACGAATCAGGTAAAGTTTTTGGAGAATTATACCAATGGTGTAGGTGCCGATGGGGTGATTATCACAGCTTCAAACAAAAGCAATGAAATTATTTCCCAATCTGCCCAAATGTGCCGAAAACGCGGGCGTATTATTTTGGTAGGGGTCATTGGACTGGACATCAGTAGGGCCGATTTTTACGAAAAAGAGATTTCCTTTCAAGTGTCCTGTTCCTATGGTCCCGGACGCTATGACGATAATTACGAACAAAAAGGACAGGATTACCCTATTGGTCACGTAAGATGGACGGAAAAAAGAAATTTTGAAGCTGTATTAAATGCTATTTCCAAAAAGGTACTTAAGGTAGAACCGCTGATTACAGAGCGTATTCCCCTAAAGGACTACCAGAGCATATATGACGATATGAACAATCCAACTTCCATAGCTTCCATTCTAATTTATGATAACAATACCGAACAGAAGTCGGTAGTAAACTTGGACAAAAAAACGTTTAAGGCCCAAAAAGGGGTTATTGGGATTGTAGGAGCTGGGAACTTTACGAGTTCTACCATCTTGCCGAACCTTAAAAAAATACAGGCCAATCTGAAATACATTGCAAGTTCCGGAGGCCTTACCGGAACCATAATGGCAAAGAAGTTTGGGGTGTCCAATTCTACTACAGATTATTCAGAAATACTAAAAGATGAAGAGGTGGATTTGGTGATGATTACTACCCGCCATAATATGCATGCGCCTATGGTTTTGCAAGCTATAAAGGCCGGAAAAAGTGTTTTTGTAGAGAAACCTTTGGCTATTAAGGAAACGGAAATGGAAGATATCATAGCCGCTTATATAGAAGCCAAAGTAAATGTCTCGGTAGGCTTTAATAGGCGTTTTGCTCCCTTGGCCCAAAAAATGAAAAATCTTTTGGGGTCGGATGATAGCCCCTTAAACATAGTGGCAACCATGAACGCAGGTGCCATCCCCCCAGAAATGTGGGTACATGATATGGAAATAGGTGGTGGCCGAATTTTAGGCGAAGCCTGCCATTATATTGACTTATGCTCTTACCTTTCGGGAAGTAGGGTTGTTGCGGTATGTATGAACGCTATGGGCAGCAATCCGGAAGAGAATACGGACAATGCCTCTATTTTATTGAAATACGAAAATGGTACCAACGCTGTAATCAATTATTTTGCTAATGGCTCCAAAGCTTATTCCAAAGAACGGGTGGAAGTATTTTCACAGGAGCGTACTCTTGTTATGGACAATTGGAGAAAATTAAAAGGATATGGCTTTAAGGGCTTCTCAAAAACAACTACCAAGCAGGATAAAGGTCATTTTAATCAATTTCAACAGTTGGTGGAACAACAAAAAAAAGGTGGTGAGCCTATTATCCC
>TARA_R110002049_G_scaffold68233_4_pt1 | contig 12788 bp, 8 predicted proteins | sample TARA_R110002049 | Tara Oceans TARA_R110002049 (sample SAMEA4396941) | marine metagenome | biome: Polar Biome; feature: [SRF] surface water layer (ENVO:00010504); material: water (ENVO:00002006), including particulate matter (ENVO:01000060) such as... | depth 5 m | reverse complement strand
ACCACGGTGCCGAATCACGAATTTGGTATTCCTACGACAGGGGACATGACTGGGAAGGTCCGTTTAACTTGCCCAATTTTAATACGCCTGGTATTGGAGCACGGACCGACTATATAATTGATGGTAAAAATGAATGTATGCTATTTCTTACTGCGGCCAAAGCCAACGGAAAAGAGGGTAGGGTTATGTGTGTGAAAACAGTTGATGGCGGTAAAAATTGGGACTTCCTTTCTTGGATCGGACCTGAACCAGAAGGATTTTCCATTATGCCGGCTTCCGTTAGAATATCCGATAAAGAAATTTTGGTAACTACTCGAAGAAGGGAAGAATCAGGCCGCTATATCGATGCCTACCTTTCCCAAGATAATGGGTTAACTTGGAACCCCCTGCCCAACCCAGTGAAAAATTGCGGACAGGGCAATCCCCCCGCAATGGTAAAAATGAAAGACGGAAGAATATGTTTGATCTATGGTTACAGGGCATTGGAGGAGGATATCAAAAACAACCGAGACAAAAGTGAGATCAGGGCAAAAATAAGTAATGACAATGGACGTACATGGAGCAAGGATTATGTGCTACGTGATGACGGTTCCGGAAAAGATCTTGGCTATCCCAGAGTAGTGCAGCGGGCAGACGGTAAAATTGTGGCTCTTTATTATTTTATGGACAAGAACACCGGCCCGGAACGCTATATTGCAGCTACCATTTGGGATCCTCCAGCATATTAAAAATTATAACTTGACTAAAGTTTTCATGTATTAATTACCAATTAAATAAAACAACAGATAACTATGAAACGTATTGTTTACTTCCTTCCAGTACTAACATTTTTGATTTTCTCCTGTAAGAATAAAGCGGAGAAAAACATCATAACCGAAGAAACCAAAAGTGGCAACGACATTACCGGTAATTTTACCTTACCCCCCTTGGCCCAACCAGGGCAAGGTGCCTATTTAAGCGGGGAATTGATCTACCCTCTGGACAACAAACCCACCCCGGAATGCCACGCCTCTACCATAGTGGAAACTCCCTTTGGTCTAGTGAGCGCATTTTTTGCAGGTACCCATGAGAAAAATCCAGATGTTGGTATAAGGGTATCACGAATGGTGGATGGAAAATGGACATGGCCGGAAGAAGTGGTCAATGGTGTACAAAATGATACTCTCCGTTATCCTCTTTGGAATCCAGTACTATTTCAGCCCGCAGAAGGTCCGCTGTTGTTGTTCTATAAAGAAGGTCCTGACCCAAGGACTTGGTGGGGAATGTTGATGACTTCACCCGATGGCGGAAAAACATGGTCCAAACCAGAAAAAATGGGAACGGACGAAAAAATTGGGCATTTATTGGGCCCCATCAAAAACAAGCCTATTCAATTGGAAGACGGAACTATTATTAGCCCTACCAGTACAGAAATTAAATTGGAGGATGGGGATGTGGATTGGATGGTGCACTTTGAAATAAGCAAGGACAATGGCAAGACTTGGGAGGTTTTAGGCCCAATTAATGACGGAAAGGAATTTGATGCCATACAACCCAGTATCCTTACCTATCCCAATGGAAAAATGCAAGTTTTATGTAGAACGAGACAAAATGTAATCTCCCAAAGCTGGTCCGATGATCAAGGCCGGACCTGGAGTAAAATGACGGCCACCGAACTTCCAAACCCCAACTCGGGTACGGATGCCGTGACCCTTAAGGATAATAGGCAGTTGCTAATTTACAATCACACCACAAAAGAGGGTGAAGAACCCAAGGGCAGAAATATGTTGAATCTGGCTATATCCGATGACGGCATCAATTGGAAGCCTGTAATGACCTTGGAAAATGTTCCGGCAGAATCGGGATATTCCTACCCGGCCATAATTCAAACAACCGATGGCTTGGTGCATATCACTTATACCTATGTAAGGCAATCCGTAAAACATGTAGTTATAGATCCAAAGCAGTTATAGTATGTAAATAGTAATTGGTCCAAAGAGCAACTAACAAAGAATCTAATAGCCATCTAGAACTTAAATATGTCCAGCAATAAAGTAAGTAGACGAAACTTTATGGTGAAAACCAGTTTTATATCAGCTTCTGTTACTTTATTCCCAAGCTTAATTCCAGCGAAATTATTTGGTAAAGGACAAAATGATAATCGGAAAATATTTGTTTCAACCGATTTTGTCAACGGCGGCGGAAAAGTCACCATCCGGAATGAAGAATTGAATACTATTCGAATTAGCGCCCATGATGAAGGTGGTGGGGGTTGGAGTAAAATCTGGTGGCACTTTATGGTTGAGGGAATTAATCTTAAGGATGAAATTATTCTGGAGTTGGAATTGGGGGCAGGGGCTAATAATCAATTGTTTTTTAGTTATGACCAAAAAAATTGGGGTCTTACCAATTCTGGAAATATAAAAACTATTGACGGCAAAGACTTTATTGTTGTTAAACATATCATTAGAGGAGAAAAAACATGGTTTTCCTATGATTTGCCTTATACGCCCGAGCACATTAACGCTATTCTGGCCGAAAAGGTAAAGACTTATCCAGACATCGAAACACTAGATTTTTGCAAAACAAAAAAAGGAAGACAGGTCAGCGCATTTTTACTCAAAAATACAGGGCCTGATTCAGATTTTAAGTATGGTATTTGGCTTCAGGCCAGAGCACATGCCTTTGAATCGGGAAGTAGTTGGGTCTTACATGAACTTATGTGCTGGTTGATGTCCAATACTACAGAAGCCAAAGCATTAAGGCGCATTTCACAAATAATTATTTTGCCTATTGTAGATGTCGATTCTGTTGTGGAAGGTAGAACAGGAAAAAATCAGAAACCACACGACCATAACCGTGGATGGGACAAGGAACCATCATTCTGGCCTGAAATGACCGAATCGAAGTTACAACTAGTACAATGGGCAAAAAATGGAAAAATGGATTTATTCATTGATTTTCATGGTCCCGGGAATTCTAGCCATCCCTACTTTATTGTGCCTTTAGCAAAGGATTTATCCAGTGCAAAACAAGGACAAAATAGATTCAAATTTTTCCAAAGTTTGGACGCAAAGCCATTCAATGAAATGGACAAGTTGACACAGTCTATGACCCGATTTTATTTCAGTGGGCGTGGAGAAATAAAAGGAAAAGAAAATGCGGTTAAATGGGTAAATGAAAATACGACAGACAATGTTGTCTCGTTGACATTGGAGGTGAACATGGGCACTCCCTTAAGTACACAATCCGGTTATCGGGCGGAGGCCATAAAACTAGGAGAGGCAATTTCAACATATTTTGTAAATAACTACCATCAAAAATGAAAAACAGAAAACAAACTCTATTAATACGCAGCCAATCTATGGCCGAGTCGATCATGGTCATTGGCGTATTTTTGGTAATGATTTTGGGTTGTAAAAGTCAACAAAATTATCCCGACCCAATCACCAATCCAACTTCAGATTTAATGTTACAAGGGGAATGGCTACACGATCCGCATAAAATAGATTTTGATAAAATTCCTAAAATCCCAGTACAACATGCTGTGGTAAGCGATGTTACCCCAGATGGCGTTAACCAACACAATTATTTGGCCTACTATGACAATCGGTATTGGATTATGTGGAGCGATGGCCCAGGTGTTGAGGATAGAGTGGGTCAAGTAGTTAAATATGCTACAAGTACAGATGGTCTCAATTGGGAAAAACCAAAATTCCTCACCACATACCCTGATGGTTCAGGGCCGGAATCCCCCAATTACAACACTAGAACTGATCAGGGCCTCAGGTGGATTTCGAGAGGCTTTTGGGAATACAAAGGTGAGTTTTTGGCTTTGGCCTCTTTGGACGAGGCTAAAGGCTTTTTTGGTCCATCCCTAAGTCTCTCTGCTTTTAGATGGAACAAAGAATCCGAATCATGGGAATACCATGGAATAGTTATGGAAAATGCAATCAATAATTTTCCCCCCAAGAAATTGCCTTCCGGTGAATGGTTAATGTCGCGCAGGTCTTTTGACTATGTTGAAAAGGGTGTCGATTTTATGGTGGGGGCAGAAGAGCAATTTGATCAATGGGAAGTCTACCCTGTGTTCGGAACAAGTACAAAATTGGAGGCAGAGGAGCCCTATTGGTGGATCTTGCCAGACAATAAAAATTTAATGGCCTTATTCCGGGACAATCGTAAAAGTGGATACTTGTACCGCTCATTTTCAACGGACAATGGCCGTACTTGGAGTCCGCCGGTGCAAACCAACTTTCCGGATGCCAGATCCAAATTCCACGGCTTGCGGTTACAGGACGGAAGATATGTCCTGGTCTCCAATTCCAATTATCAAAAAAGGAACCCTTTAACCTTGGCCATTAGCGATGATGGGATGGTCTTCACAAAAATGGGCTATTTGGTAGGAGGAAGACACATTGACTACCCCCATGTGTTGGAACACAATGGATATTTATTGATAGCCTTTGCTGGGGATGCCAAACAGAAAATAGAAGTGGTGAAAGTTAAGATTACAGATTTGGGAAAATTAAATATGTCAGATTACGATTCAAAATAATAGAAATGAATACACTAAAATACATCTCTCTTGTTTCTTACTTCAAACATTCTATGACACAGGTGCAGAGCCAAAACAACTAATAAATGGACGTCTCTATACGAACCGCCGATATTATTACGATTCTCCTATATCTTCTAGGGCTCATGGGGGTTGGTATTTATTTTTCAAAAAGAAACAAGACCACAGAAGAATATTTTTTGGGAAGCAGATCCTTCTCGGGATGGGTTTTAGGGCTTTCCATGCTTGGAACCATTGTCAGTTCAGCTACTTTTTTGGCACTTCCCGCAGCTGCCTATATATTGGACTGGCGACAGCTAACCATAAGTTTAGCAGTGCCTTTTGTTGCCGTCCTTGCTGTTTTGATATTTATCCCTTTTTTTCGTCGTGGAAAGTTTATTTCTGCCTTTGAGTATTTAGGAGAAAGATATGGCAAGATTCCTAGAATCTACGGAACGGTTAGCTTCGTTATCCTACAGCTGATTAGAATGGCGCAAATCCTATTTTTAGTATCTCTGGTCATTCAGTTTTTGACAGGAGCTCCCATAAGCATAGTCATAATAGGAACAGGGATATTCATAGGAATATATACTATTTTGGGAGGTTTTGAAGCTGTCATTTGGACCGATGTTGTGCAGGCAATAATATTAATTGTGGGGGGAATCCTTTGTTGTGTTTGGGTGGTAATGGATCTGCCCGGAGGGTTAGGACAAATTTTCGAGGTCGGTTCGGCCAATAATAAATTTAGTTTGGGCGAAATGGATTTTGATTTGGGCAGACGTACATTTTACACCGTAGCAATTTTAGGGGTTATCAATTGGTTGGGCATCTATGCCGGCGATCAAAATATGGTACAGCGCTACGCCTCGGCAAAATCTACCCGCGAGGCCAAAAAAGCAACAATAGTATATTCAGCAATTGCAGTTCCAATGTGGATTATGTTCTTTTTTATAGGCACGGCCCTTTTCGTGTACTACCAGGAATTTCCCAATACGTTAATAAACAGTCTCGAAGCAGACCAGATTCTTCCCTATTTTATACTTTCCGAAATTCCTCCGGTGATTACAGGGATAGTTATTTCGGCCGTTATTGCCGCCGCCATGAGTACGATGGATTCTGGCATAAACTCGATATCAACAGTCACTGTAATCGATTTGATGAAACCATGGTTGAACAAAGGAAAATCTGATCGGTTCTATTTAAAATCGGCCCATATAATCGCATGTACCGTGACGATTATAGTCATTTGCGGAGCCGTTGTCTTTAGCATTATGGAAAAAGAAAGCATGAATGATATTAGTTTGATGGTCGCTAGCATATTTGGGGGTTGTCTTATGGCCCTATTTATGATGGGCTTTTTCACTAAACGTATTGATGGTTTTTCTGCCACCGTAGCCTTAGGTGTCGCCGTCATTTTAAACATCTACCTTGGACTGGGGGTGCTTGGAGTTTTGCCGGATTCAGTTACAATTCCCATACATAGTTATTGGGTAGGCGCTATGGTCAACGGTACATTCATGATCGTGGCCTATGCAATCAGTATGTTTAGAAAAAACAATTTTAATGATTTAACAGGGCTTACCGTTTGGACAATGAAGAAAAATTAATAAAAATTGAAAAGTTACTCAATTATTAATATTGACAATATAGAGAGAAATGACATTGAACAACGAAAAACAATTTGAAATAATAATAATGGGAGGAACCCCTGGAGGTATTGCCACGGCAATAACTGCTGCAAGGTTAGGACACGAAGTAGCATTGATTGAACCTCATAACCATATTGGAGGCATGACTACCAGCGGTTTGGGCAAAAGCGATGTAGAACAGAAAGAATTTATAGGGGGACTATTTAAAGAGTTCACGCAAAATGTTTTTAAATTTTATAAAAATAAATACGGCCCAAACTCCAATGATGTAAAGCTTTGCCGTGAAGGGTATTATTTTGAACCTTCTGTTGCGGAGTACATACTAATGGAAATGTTAAAGGAAACAGGAAAAATAACAATTTTAAAGGGACATGTACTTAAAGAAACCCTAGTTGAAGGAAACAAACTTACGGGCATTATTATTTTGCAAAAATCTACAAATGAACCAAAGCAGTTGGATGGATCTATTTTTGTAGATGCTACCTATGAGGGTGATCTTTATGCTGCAGCTGGCGCCGAATACTCCCTAGGGCGGGAGGGCAAGGATGAATATAAAGAGCCTCATGCAGGCGTAATCTATTTTGATTATGATAAAGGAGTTTTTCTTCCCGGCAGTACTGGGGCTGCAGATGATGGTCTACCGGCGTACACCTACCGTTATTGCATGACCACTGACATCCATAACAGTAGGATTTTAGAGAAAGAACCGGATAATTACAACCGCAGTCTTTATACACCTTATTTTGACGATCTAAAATCGGGAAGATTAAGTGCACCTACAACTTTCCATGAAGGCTGGGGATACTATCCGGAACATTTTGATACTATGGTTAGGGCATTGTCAATAACCGATCTTCCGAATTCAAAAGTCGATGGCAACACTAACCCTAGACCCATAGCCTTTCCCTACCCTGAAGAAAACAAAGGCTATATAGAAGGAAATATAGAAACACGAAATCGCATTTGCGATCGCCATAGGGAGATTGCTTTAGGACTTATTTGGTTCCTACAAAACGATACCGAAATACCGGAGGAACATAGAGAAATGGCCCGAAAGTACAATCTTCCACTAGACGAATTTACAGATAACAACAATTTTCCCTTTCAATTATATATTAGGGAAGGTCGCAGGTTGAAGGGAGAATATACCATCACTGAACACGATGTGGCAATTACGGAAAATACACCTGAGTTTTTTTCCCACTACGATACTATTGCGATGGGCGAATTTCCAATGGACAGTTTTCCCGTACATAAAATACCCAGTAAAGACAATATTGTTCTTGAGGGATATTTGGGAATGCTAGCCCATTTAACCCGGCCTTATGAAATTCCATATCGGACCATGATTCCTAAAAAAATAGACGGTCTAATCGTTCCTGTGGCCTTATCTGCCTCGCATGTAGCATTTTGTTCTATAAGAATGGAACCTACTTGGATGTCCCTAGGGCAAGCTGCAGGGGTAGCTGCCCATGTATGCCTCAAAAACAGTGAAACGCCAAGAAATGTAAAAATTTCCGAAGTCCGGAATATTTTAAGAAAACAAGGTCAAGTATTAAAAAATGAATTGCCTTTATCAAGTGGCCACTAATATAAATTTATATGGACCAGACAAGGAGCGAAGACCTTATTACCTATTAAACCAAAATAGCTGAACAACTAAAAAAACTCATTCAAGGATGGATAAATGGGAATGAAAATTAAGTTTTATGATTTGAACGACTTAAATATGAAGTAAATTTTCAAATTGATTTGCATAACCCCAACGTGGAAAAAATAAATACATTCTAAGACAACATTAAAAAACTTATTTAAGATGAGGAATATTAGGAATGCAATTTTGGGCTGTTTGTTTGTTTTTTTTATTATGGCTCAAGTTAGAGCTCAAGGCAAAAATGAAAAATTAAATGTCGTATTCATTCTTGCGGACGACTTAGGCTGGTCCGACCTAAGTGGGTATGGTAGCGATCTACATGAAACCCCCAATTTGGATTGTCTGGCCAAACAGGGAATGAAATTTACAAATGCGTATGCCGCGGCTCCTATTTGCACGCCCAGCCGTGCATCCATAATGACGGGAAAATTTCCCGCAAGACTGCATATGACCACCTGGCATGAGAATTCAGGAGTCCCAACCCCCAACAAAAAAGACAAATTAGTGCCCCCTGTTACTGTTGGGAATTTACCATTGAATGAAACCACTATTGCCGAAGTCTTTCAAGAGGCTGGATATTTTACTGCCCATGTGGGCAAGTGGCATTTAGGAGATGCCGCCCATTATCCCCAAACTCATGGATTTGAAGTTAATATTGGAGGAACAATGTGGGGAGCCCCGGACACCTATTGGTCGCCCTTTAGGGGCCAAAAATTTCAGAATGAATATAGGTATATCCCTGATTTAGGAGAAACATCAGAGAATGACAAAATTAAAGCTACCCCTTACCTCACCGATGTTCTTACGGATAAGGCAGTGCAAATCATTAAAGAAAAAAGCAATAAACCATTTTTTCTAAACCTATGGTACCATACGGTGCATACCCCCATTGAGGGAAAACCTGAACTGGTAAAATACTACCAAAAGAAAGTTAAACCAGGCATGAAGGATCAGAATTATGAATACGCAGCAATGGTCGGCAGTTTGGATGAGAATGTAGGCCGAATAATAAATGCGATAGATGATGCGGGAATCACGGATAACACCATTATTATCTTCTTTTCAGACAATGGCGGAAGAATTGGCAAATACAAGGATTGGGAGACCGTTGCCAACAATTACCCTTTACGTTCAGGAAAAGGATCTTTATACGAAGGAGGAATTCGGGAACCTCTAATTATAAAATGGCCTGGGGTTACCAAACCCGGAACCATCTGTGATTCCCCAGTGATTTCGAACGATTTCTTTCCCACTTTAATGGAAATTACGGCATTGAAAAAGACCAATATAAGCCATGATCAGCATGACGGTATCTCGCTGATGCCTGTTCTAAAAAACCCAATATCGCCATTGGAAAGGGACGCGCTCTTTTGGCATTCTCCCCATTATTACACCACTACATCTCCTGTTGGTGCCATTCGTAAGGGGAATTGGAAACTGATCCATTTCTTTGAGGACGACCATACGGAGCTTTATGACCTGGACAGGGATTTGGGTGAAAAAAATAATTTAGCGGATACCCATCCTGAAAAAGCTAAAAATTTATATAATACCCTTAAGTCGTGGCGAAAGGACATCAATGCCCAATTTCCCAGTTACAATCCTTTATATGTGCCAGGGAATTGGTAGCCTTGGTAGGGGATGCTGTACAAAAAGCAGAAGAGGTAAGAGTAAAAGTCTTGGGCGTGTATGAAAAAACAATGGACAAAAAATAAATTATATCCCCACCGTATAGTGTGCAGTGAAAAACAAGTCTATATTGCGAGCATCCCTATCAAAATAAACCCACTTTCTTTTGAAATAACGAAATAATTAATTATCATTGCTTAATCGATAAAGCAAAAAGTAATATTCTGGAATTCACTTTTGTTTGTTATGGCCAATTAATCCATTGTTTGTGACCATTAAAGTAAATTGAGGATTTTACAATTAACCAACCTTTAAGTAGAGCGAATACCCTACTTTTAGAGCTTATACCAAGTAACCTAAATAACCAATAATAATGAACAGTTTAGATTTAATCGTATTCTTCATTTACATCGGGGGAATAGCCCTTTTCGGAGGCTCATTTTTTAAAAAGAGTAGAACGTCCTCTTCCTATACCATGGGCAATAACGACATCCCAGGCTGGGTAGTTACCATGTCCATTTTTGCCACCTTCGTTAGTAGTATAAGTTACCTTGCCCTTCCAGGGAATGCCTATCAATCCAATTGGAATGCGTTGGCCTTTAGCCTTTCCCTTCCCATTGCCTCTTTGATTGCCGTAAAATATTTTGTTCCCCTTTACAGAAAGATCAATAGTCCATCGGCCTACACCTATATGGAGCAACGTTTTGGTGCTTGGGCCCGGATATATGTCTCCTTGTGCTACCTATTGACCCAATTAATGAGAATCGGGACCATTTTATACCTCTTGGCCCTTACCCTGAATGCCATTGTAGGCTGGGATATGATCACCATAATCATATTTACCGGTTTGGTAGTATCCATATATTCCATGTTAGGAGGAATTACAGCCGTATTATGGACAGATGCCATTCAAGGCATAATTTTAATTGTTGGGGCGTTGGTCTGTGTTGGTTTTATTCTCTTTAATATGCCCGAAGGTCCCGGTCAGGTTTTCGACATTGCTGCCCAAAATGATAAATTTGGTCTTGGTAGTTTCAGCCTTAGCCTATCCGAACCCACCTTCTGGGTAGTACTTGTTTATGGTATATTCATAAACCTGCAAAATTATGGTATAGACCAGAATTATGTGCAGCGCTATATGGCCTCCAAATCGGACAAAGAAGCCCAAAAATCTGCATTGATTGGGGGGTTGATCTATCTGCCCATTTCGGCCATATTTCTTTTTATCGGCACCTCGCTTTTTGCCTATTACCATTCGGCCGCTACCCTTCCTGTAGAGCTGCAGGATATAAATAAAAGTGACAGCGTGTTCCCCTATTTTATTGTTAATGCCCTCCCCGCAGGGATAACAGGGCTTATGATCGCCTCCATCTTTGCGGCAGGTATGAGTACCATATCAACGAGTTTTAACAGTTCTGCAACCGTATTTCTTACAGATTATTACAATAAATATTTTAAAAAGACCGCCTCCGACAAGGAAGGAATGCGGGTACTTTATATTTCTTCGGCCATCATAAGTGTTATTGGAATCGTTATTGCCATAGCCATGATAAACGTAAAAAGTGCGTTGGATGCTTGGTGGAAACTTTCTTCCATTTTTAGTGGAGGTATGTTGGGACTATTACTGTTAGGACTATTCTCCAAAACCAAAAATATCAAAGGAGCGCTTTTTGGGGTATTGGTAGGAATATTGGTTATTATTTGGATGAGCCTTTCCGGTACCATTTTCGGGGAAGATTCTGTTGGCGCATCCTTCCATACCTATCTAACGATCGTATTTGGAACAACTGCCATATTCTTAGTCGGTTTCCTCATTTCCATATTCAATAAAAACACAGATGAAATCTATAAACATTGATTTTTTAGGGAGTTTATTTTGAACAATATGATCGGACTTAGCGGATTCGCTTTGGTATCCTCATTCAGAAAACATTGCCAAAGTTGAATTCCTGCCAGAATTTTGTAATTTTGTCGTTTGGAAAACGTCCAGCTCGAAGAATAATTCACCTACAGATTACAAACAACTTATACCCAAGAAGCCCGCAAGACCAAAAATTTTAATCTAAAACATACATGAAACCTAAAACATCATTGAAGGATATCGCAAAAATTGTCGGTGTTTCCATACCCTTGGTTTCGTATGTTCTAAGTAATAAAGGGAAAGAGAATAGGGTCTCTGAAAAAACTGCCAAAAAGATAAGAGAGGTCGCCAAGGAACTTAACTATCATCCCAACTGGAATGCAAGAAGCCTTAAGACCAATAAAACGCGATCTATCGGGGTTATTGTAGCAGATATTTCCAACCCCTTTTTCTCCAATTTGGCCAGAACCATAGAGGATGAAGCATTTTCCCAGGACTATACGGTAATATTTGGATCATCGGACGAAAAGGTGGAAAAATTCAATAAGGTTTTGGATTTTCTTAAAATGAGGCAGGTCGATGGTTTTATTATAGCGGCACCAGAGGGATCAAAAGATATTATTGCCGAACTTACCAATGCAGGTATCCCCTTTGTGTTGATAGACAGGTTCTTCAAAGACCTAAATACCAATTACGTTACGGTTGACAATTTTAAGGCCTCCATGCAGGCAACCAATTATTTGTTGGGAAAGGGAAATAAGAAAATTGGTGCGGTTCTTTACGAATCAACGCTGCACCATTATAAAGAAAGACATTTAGGATACCTGGAAGCCCTTAAACAAGCCGGACTGCCCGTGAATACCGAATTCATAAAAAAAATAAATCACGGGGCCTTAAAAAAAGAAATGAAAAAGGTGGTAAAGGAATTGGTCCAGGATGCTGGAGTGGATGCCATTTATTTTCATACCAACACTTTGGCTGAGGAAGGTTTAACGCAGATGTTGGGGCTAGACAGAAAGATACTTAAGAAAATAAATGTGGTCGTATTCGATCAAAATTCATCGTACAACTTCTTGGAAGACCCTATCCCCTATCTCCATCAACCCATAAAGAAAATTGGCCAAAAGGCACTGAGGATCCTTGTAGGGCAGATAGAAGATCCAACCCAAGCCATTCAACAAATTTCCTTTGAGACCCAACTGGAATCAAGCTCCATAAAAACTGAATAGAAGAGCAAAAGTCGGGTCAAAAATAAAAATATCTTCAATCCGACTTTACTTGAGCTCTTGTATTGGGATAGATGACAACTCATAGCAATCAGCATAATTTTAGCATGGCTGCCAAAATTGAGGAATCAAGACCAATTGTTGTGTTTCTACAAAATTTGGGAAGAACATGATTTATCTTGTTTTTTGATTTCAGCTCTATTTATTAGGCATAATCGGATGAAACTTTTGT
>TARA_R110002049_G_scaffold22455_16_pt1 | contig 12793 bp, 8 predicted proteins | sample TARA_R110002049 | Tara Oceans TARA_R110002049 (sample SAMEA4396941) | marine metagenome | biome: Polar Biome; feature: [SRF] surface water layer (ENVO:00010504); material: water (ENVO:00002006), including particulate matter (ENVO:01000060) such as... | depth 5 m | reverse complement strand
ACCGGATATGACAGGTAGAGGCCTGTCACAGACAGCGCCAATCCGGTGCGCGGTCTTGTCGAAGTCAGCCACATGTATTCCCACCATGTTGTAGCCGATATCACACGGGCGCCAGTCGCTGGGTTTGCGCTGGGATTTGGGTCGATAGAACTGGAAAAACTCCAGTTGGAAATAGTCCTGCCGATCGACCAGCCAGGAGACGGTTTCCGTTGGGTTGGGCACTATGCCCTGAATCCTGTCCGTGTTCATGGGTGGCGTAGTAAAAATTTTTCCGGCTCTTACCAGGTCAAATGCACTTTCGTACCACTGCCTCAACTGTTCGGCATTGAGCGCGCAGAGCGCGATCTGGGCGATATGTTTATCAGACACGTGTGCTGTCCTGAGATTTGCGTGAGGCGTAGCCAATAATCAATCGGGCGATTGCTCGAAATATTCCGGGGAAAACGCGATGGGAGAAGTCGAACAGCCTGGGGACGAAACCGGTGAGTACAATGTGCCTGTTTTTGTCGATACCCTTGATGATGATCCCGGCCGCCTTATCGGGGGTGAGCGTGCCTGCCAGGTCTTTCAGCAACCGGGTTTGTGGCAGAACAGTATCCGCTTCGGCGGCGATCATAGGCGTTGCGACTTCCGTCGGGCAAGCGATAATTGCGTTGACACCCGTGCCATATAACTCCTGCTGCAAGGCCTGTGCAAACCCGGTGATGGCGTACTTTGAGGCACAGTAGCCGCTGTACCCGTACACACCCATCAGGCCACTCATGGAAGACATAAAGACAATTTTTCCGCGACGCTTTTGCAACATTGTGGGCAGAATGCAACGCGCCATTTCACGGCTTGCGGCAAAGTTGATGGCCATCAGGGAATCGAATTCCCTCGAGCTCATTTGCAGGAAGGTTTTATTTCCGGCGATGCCTGCACACAAAATCAATATATCGGGTTCACCGTGCTCCTCGATAACAGCGGTCACCCGTGTCGGCAGGTTGTCTATGTCGGACACATCAATCGATACCCCGGCTATATGCTGGTGCGCATTGTTTGCACAGGCTTTGCATTCACGCACGGCGGTATCCAGTTTTGCCTGATCGCGAGCGATGAGAACAATGTTGTCACCCGTCTGTGCATACTGTTTGGCCAGGCTGTGGCCGATACCGCTAGAGCCGCCAGTAATGTAAACACAGCGCGGTCGACTCATTACGACTCTACCCGTGTCGGTTCATCGCGCTTCATTGTGCGAAGAACAGAGCGCACAATTTTGTCCGCGATGAAGTTCATGATGAAATCCGGCAGGTAGCGGCCACAGAAATATGCCAACTTCGCTTTGCCACCCGGAATGATGACGTCACGACCTGCATCGATACCCGCAAGAATCATTGTGATGGCCGCGGGCAGCGATAGTGAGCCGCCAAATTCCTTCAGTCGGCGCGATGCGGGATGCATGTTTTTCATCTCATCGACTACCATCGGCGTGTTGACTTCCGGGGGGCATATCAGTGAGACAGCGATGCCACGAGGCTTGTACTCCAACCGCAACACGCGGCCGAGGCCAATCACGCCAAATTTTGATGCACTGTAGGCAGCATAAGAGTAGTTGGCCACAAATCCCGCCATGGAAGACACCAGGGCAAGACGTGAACCTGACCCCATGGTTGGTAGTACCGCGGCGGCAAAGTTGCGCGAGCCGATCAGATTGACCTGTACGACCTGTTCAAAGTGTTCCTCCGACAAGTCATTGAAAGGCTGTGCCCGTTGTATACCTGCACAATTGAGCGCAAGTTGTGGCGCGCCCATGGTTGTAACAGCTTGAGTGACAGCTTCGTTCAGCGCAGTAGAATCGGTGACGCTCGCCTGATACGCGGCAACTATCTGCCCCGAATGTAGTGTCTCATTGGATAACTCATCCAACACGGCATCATCGACTGTCAGGTCGAATATCGCAACGTGCGCACCGCGGCGAATATATGCGCTCGCCAGTGCCCTGCCGATGCCACTCATGCCGCCTGTGACATAGACTGTGGTCGGTTGATTCAGCGCTGCCATAAATACTCCGCGAAAAAGTTGCAGTTAGGTAACGGGAACCTTGATCAGGCCGCCGCCGGAATGATTTCGATCAGCGGTTCGATATCAATGCTATCGGCCTCCTTCTGCGTAAGGCCCTCAAATGCCTTGAGTATCGGCATGCCGAGTTTGATAATCGTGCCATCGGGCAGGATATTATCAAGGTAGTGTCCGTCCTTGCCATCAAACACGATGAATAACTCCGCTCCCTCGTCGCTCCATGGGGTGTGGTCATTTCCCTCTTCCTCCCAGGCGCATTCACCGGTGACGAAGCTGCCTTCGTCATAGGCCCAGCTACCACTGATGGTATACGCAACTGCGCGACAGTCGTGAATGTGTCTCGGCATACGGCTGCCGGGATCAAAACGAATTTTTACGACAACGCGGTCCATGGCCTCGTCTGCTTTGAGTACCTTGATACTGACGCCCTCCGCGCCGGGCAATGGGATGCGCAACCATTCCTGGTCGGCATCACGGATAATGCTCATGGACTCACTGTGCATGGTTCTCTCCTGTAAATGGTGCTGTGTAAGACTGAATCATCAAAATCAATTGTATAAGTTGAGTGATAAAGGCCCGGATCTAGAATCGATAACGAACCTGAACCGCCACCGAACGCGGCCGTTCGGGTATGGCAAAATAGGAACTACTGCTTGCTACCGGCACGTCGTTCTTCCAGACGTGGGTGGTCTCATCGCTAAGGTTCTTGCCCAGAAGTGCAACACTCCATTGATCGTCATTACCCGACAGGGCAATGCGTGCATTCCATCGGGTATAACTGTCGTGTTGTGTGTTTGGGTCCAGGTCCAATGCGGAGTAGTAATCATCACTGTAGTTCATGTCGACGCTGGTCATGATCTGTAGACCGTTTGCCAAGGGGTAGACGTACTGAAGGCTGAGATTGCTGCTCCATTTCGGAGCGAACAGCAGGTCGTCGCCGCCGAGGTCCTGACCACCGGGGTCATTGGCATTCACGATGTTGTCGCCATTAGTGTTGAGGCAGCCCGGATTGTTTGCCGGGTCCGTGACTTGCGGGATGGTGCAGGTTGCTCCGGTGAAGTTTTCATAGTGTGCATCCAGATAGGCAAGCGCACCGCTGAGCGTTAGATTCTCGGTGAGAGCCCAACGACCGTCCAGTTCCACGCCCTGAATACGAGCCTCGCCAGCATTGCCCACCACAAACACATCCCCTTCCAGCGAACTGGTTTGCAGGTCGTCGTAATCTGAGCGGAAGATCGCTGCATTCAACTCCGCCGCACCATCGAGCAATGTCATTTTTGCACCGATCTCATAGGCAGTCACAGTTTCCGGATCATACTCGAGTACACTTGAGTCTGCGCCGGGGATCGTTTGGCCATTGGGTTCACCGGTAAGAATGTCATCCGATAACCTGACAACATCACCCTCGCTGGAATAGGCTTCATCGTAGCCACCACTTTTGAAGCCGGTACTCACACTGACGTAGAGCATGGCGTTTTCAGTTGCATCCCACTGGGTATTGGCAGACCAGGTCCATTTATCCGTGTCCTGGCTAAGCCCCTGCCAATTGTGACTGCGAAGGTCACTGATGATCGCACCGGTCGCCGGGTTTGCACGGACGATGAGATCAGGTGCGCCAAGGGAAGTACCCCGTGCCCCTACTGGGCTGGTGACGCTTTTATCGAGTGTCTTTTTCTCATAGTTGTAGCGCAGACCACCGGTGACTCTAACAGTCTCGGTGAGGCTGTAGGTTAACTGGGCGAACGCTGCGTAAGTATCTGTATCCTGATCAAATTCTGTGGGAATGATGTCGGCCTCCGGCAGTGTAATCAGTGCAGCGCTGGAGATTGGGCCCTGCAGCGCAAAATCGATTGCCGGGCTGGTGCGAGAAATATCCAGATTGGAATGTTCATAATACACGCCCGCTATCCAGTCCAGTGTTTCACCGCCGGGAGAGACGAGGCGCAGTTCCTGGCTCCACTGATCAAACTTCTCGTGCTGGGTTCTGTGTATCGCCGCCGTAGCACTTCGGTCGGCGTTCAACTGACGTTTGAGATCATAGGAGGAGTAGGCTGAGATGGAGGTTAGTGTGGCGAAGTCTATGTCCCAGTTGGCGGTAATGGCTCCGACATCGGTGCGCACATCCTTGGTGTCCGCGAGGTCGGCAGCCGCTTTGTCCTGATCGTCCACAATGGGAAAGACATCCTCGCCCCGAAAGTTCAGCGGTTGATCCGATTGGTAGACAACGGAGGGAAGGTCGTTACTTTGAAAGTCGCCGTACTCATACTTTGCCAGCACCTCGAGGTTGTCGTTGACATCAAAGAGGAGTTGCCCACGGCCGTACCAATTGTCACTGTTGGGGCCCTGTTGTTGTAAGTACTGGTTGTCCCACCAGCCATCCATGCCGTCGTAGCGCACCGCGAGCCGGCCCGCAATTTTCTCGGAGATCTCGCCATTGAGCACGACGGTGTAAATTTGCTCATTCGCGTCGTCGGAGTACAGCGCGTCGACCATGCCCTCATTGTCAAACGTGGGCTTGTTGGTAGTGATATTGATGGCACCACCGATCGTGTTCTTGCCAAACAGGATGCCCTGCGGCCCCTTCAGGACTTCTACGCGTTGCAGGTCCATTGTCAGTGGCACTGCCGCCAGCGCTCCGCGCCCGGAATACACGCCATCAATGTACATCCCCACCGATTGCTCGAAACCGGCATTGGTACCTGAGCCGACACCGCGGATAAATAGGTTGGGCTGCGCCTGCCCCTGATTGATATTGACGTTGGGAATATAGAGCGAGAGTTCCTCCAGATTGGTAATCCCATTGTCCATCACCTTTTCGCCGCTCATGGCCGAAACGGAGATGGGGACATCCTGGAGACTCTCTACACGTTTCTGCGCCGTTACCATCACCTCTTCAAGCATCGGTTGGGCAGTTGACGTGATCGGTGCCAGGGCCAGCGCCAGGGCAGTCATCTGAAAAAAGGGTATCTGGGCTTTTGAGGTTTTCATAATCCGTTTCCTTAGTCTTGTTATGGAAATCGTTCTTTCTCATCTCTATGCGATGCGACTACTGTGGATCTGCCGCGGGGACAGATTGGGCGCTGTATGAAGCGCATGAACTGACAATAGTGAGACAGAAATCTATCGCACAGCCGTCAACAAATATTGATCTTTGGGGACAGGTTTAACGGGTGATCTGGCAACCATCACCGCGACAACGCCGAAAGGGCTGGATGTGTCTGTTTCCACAGAGGCTTATCTAAGACGGTTGGTATTTGCACACTTAACCCGGGCAGTGAGTAAGTAAGGCTGTCCTCAAAGATCAATATTTGTGCGCAGAGGTGGGATAAATTTCCCCTCGATTTAGTGCAGGTGAGCTGCCCGGTGAGGTGATCCGGCAGTAGCGGATAGCCGCGCCATTGGGGTGTCGAGCAGTTGCAACGCCTCTTCATCGCACAACTACTCAATACGAAAAGAGGGTTCTATGCTCCGTAATACTGCGATCGCAAGTATGCTTGCGACACTGATAGTCGGCTGCAGCGGGGACAGTTCCCTGTCGGAGCAGGCCAATAGCTGGAGTAGCGGGGACGGCAAACAAGCCAACACCCAATTGCAGCCAGTCATGGATCTTGTCGACCTTTCCAGCCCCGCACCCAATCTTGAGCGCAATGCCTATTTTGGCGACTTGCATGTACATACAGAGTACTCCTTTGACGCCTATTCCTTCGGCACCACCGCCACCCCCTACGATGCTTACCGCTACGCCAGGGGAGAGGCCATCGTGCACCCCAGTGGTTTTGAGATTCAATTGCGCACGCCGCTGGATTTCTACGCTGTGACGGATCACGCTATGTTTCTGGGGGTGGTCAAGGAGGCGGCGGACACCAGCACCGAATTTTCCCAATACCCGGTTGCAGAGCCCATGCATAACCTGAATGCGCCCGACAATTTGGGCATTTTAAGTTTCCCACTGCGCGTTGGAGGATTCGGAAATTTTATCCGGGACACGTTGGGGGGAATACAGAATGGCACTATTGACGAGGAGTTAGCGACCGACATCACGCGCCGCGCATGGCTGGATACTATCGATGCCGCCGAGCAGTTCAACGCCCCCGGGAAATTCACCACCTTTGTGGCTTACGAATACACTGCCACCTCTGATGACCGTGGCAACTTGCATCGCAACGTTATTTTTAGAGATAGCGATACACTACCGGCGGTGCCGTTTTCCAAATTCAACTCCCAGAACCCGGAGGGCCTGTGGGATTGGATGGACAAAATGCGGACACAAGGCATAGAAAGTCTTGCCATCCCGCATAACTCGAATGCCTCCAACGGACAGATGTTCAAGTTAGAAGACTGGGCAGGAAATCCTTTGGATGAAGCCTACGCGCAGCAGCGTAGGCGCAATGAACCGCTGGTGGAGATGACCCAGATTAAGGGGACCTCGGAGACCCACCCCTTGCTTTCCCTCAACGATGAGTGGGCTGATTTTGAGATCTATGATTTACGTGTAGGCACCACGTTACCCAGTCAGCCCGAGGGCAGCTACGTGCGTCAGGCACTTAACAATGGTCTTGCATTAAAAGAGCGGGGTGTCACCAACCCGTTTCAATTCGGTTTTGTAGCGGGAAGCGATAGCCACGTTGCGGCCAACACCGATGATGAATCCACGTACTTTTCCAAGGCGGGAATCTTTGACGGTAAACCCGACGGCCGTGGCTCGGTGCCCGTTTCACTGTTGTACGGCGCTATTCTGCGCGTGATGTCGCCTGGTAATCTTAAGGATATCGATGGTCGCGATTATCTGAACGGTAGTGGCTTCGAAACATGGAGTGCTTCGGGGGTCGCAGGGGTGTGGGCTGAGGAGAACACCCGCGAGGCAATCTATGAGGCCTTTCGCCGCAAGGAGACCTTCGCCACAACCGGCCCGCGAATAAAAGTGCGCATGTTCGCTGGAACGGCATTTGATGACAGCATCGTTGAAGATGGACAGATGATCTCCAGGGCCTATGCATTGGGTGTACCGATGGGTGGGGAACTGGCAACAGGTGGCGCCAACCCCGGCTTTTTTGTACTGGCGTCTGGCGATCCACGCGGTACGCCGCTGCAGCGAATGCAGGTGGTCAAGGGCTATGTCAAAGACGGCGAAGCGGTAGAAAAAATATATGATGTAGCCTGTTCCGACGGCCTTGTACCTGACCCCGACACTCACCGGTGTCCCGACAATGGAGCGAAGGTCAACTTGGCCGATTGCTCTACTACAGAGGGCGTCGGGGATTCACAGATGCTGACATTGTGGAAAGACCCGCATTACGATCCCGAGGTGGAAGCCTTTTACTATGCGCGGGTATTGGAGAATCCCACCTGTCGCTGGTCTACCTGGGACGCCATTAGAGAGGGAGTAGAGCCCCGCCCGGATTTGAAAAAGACCATACAGGAACGGGCCTGGAGTTCACCGATCTGGGTGAAAGGTTGATCGCAGCACTTTCAAACTGAGCCACTACCGAAATAGCCATCCGCTTGATGTTTGGGGACAGCTATTTGATACTTGGAAATTGATCAAACGGAGAGGCATTCCTCATGACAGCTTTGGTGAGAGTGTCTGGCCTCAGTGGTTACAGCAGCCTGATCGAGTCGTTGGGCGGGGATCCCCAGCAATTGAGCAGAGACTGCGGGATAGATCTACAGGTCACACGTTTCGAAGATGCTCTGGTTCCCTATCGGCAAATCATCCACTTGATGGAACACAGCGCAACCCAGTTGAAGGTACCAGATCTGGGGTTGCGCCTCGCAGCGGTGCAGGATGTTGGAATACTTGGGCCACTGGCGGTGGCGATACAGAACGCGCCTACTGTGGAGCGCGCCATACGCTGCGCAGCAGATTTTATTTTTATTCAGAGCCCGGCGTTGCGGCTGGATTTCGACAAACAGGGGAACCAAACTCGCCTCGCAATACGGATACACCTGAACAATATGACGCACGCGGGCATGCGGCAGGTAGAGGATTTGGCGATAGGCTTGATTCACCAGGTTCTCTATATGGCGGCGGGGGACGACTATACCCTGCTGAAAGTTGAATTGCCTCACGAGCCCCTGTGTCCACCGACTGTTTATGAGCAGTATTTTGGTGCGCCGGTGGCGTTTTCGAAATCAGACAATGCGGTCTTTATCGATTCCAAAACGCTGGACACCCGGATGGTTGAGCGCAGCGCACAGCTATACCAGGCGGCAATAGACTATCTGAATGTACAACAGCCGGCGCCCGACGGCCGAGTGGCTGAACGGGTCGAAACTGCAGTGCGCCGAACGCTGGGTACCGACAGTTGCAATCGCAAGGATATTGCCCAGGCCATGGGGCTGCACCCGCGAACGCTGCACCGCAGGCTAGCACGAGAGGGCGTCACGTTTGACCAGATTCGAGACGGGGTCTGCCGTGAGATGGTGGAGTATTACCTGTGCAATACCAGTGCGCCGCTGGCGCAGGTGGCGGCCATTATTGGCTATGCCGAACAGGCCGTACTCTCTCGAAATTGTCGGCGCTGGTTTGGGCAGCCCCCGAGAGAGTTTCGCAATGCGCATGCGGGCTGACGGCTGCTGTGGTTTGCGCACAGGTGGGATATTTTTGTCCCCAAAGATCAATACCATGGCGGTTTCATACGATAGATTGCCCCAGTAATCTGTCATCGAATAATGGCCGCAAAAGCGCAAATAATCGCAGATGAATAGAGTATCCCGTATGTGGTTGATAAGCCGCGAATAATTATTCAAGCAATGTGGAGATTGTCCCGATGATAAAGAATCTGTTGCAAAGCCTTGCGCTGACAATTGGTGTCCTGTTTCTGTCTTCTGGCTTACAGGCTGCAGATAAGCCCAACATTCTGGTGATATGGGGTGACGATATCGGTATCTGGAATATCAGTCGTTATAGTCTGGGCCAAATGGGATATCAGACCCCGGCAATTGATCGCATCGCCAACGAGGGCACGATATTCACTGACTATTATGGAGAGCAGAGTTGTACTGCGGGTCGCTCTGCGTTTATTACCGGGCAACATCCGGTGCGTACCGGACTGACTAAGGTTGGCATTCCCGGCTCTGCTCTGGGCTTACAGCCTGAAGATCCTACACTCGCGGAAATGCTGAAACCACACGGCTATGTCAGCGGACAATTCGGCAAGAACCACCTTGGTGACCGCGATGAATTTCTGCCGACCAACCATGGCTTCGATGAGTTTTTTGGCAACTTGTATCACCTGAACGCAGAGGAAATGCCGGAAGATCCGGACTACCCGCAGATACCTGGTTATCGCCAAAAGTTTGGTCCCCGCGGCGTGATTCACAGCTATGCCGACGGCAAGATAGAAGACAGCGGCCCCTTGACGCGCAAGCGCATGGAAACGGTGGACGAGGAGTTCCTCGCGGCATCCCTGAAATTTATCGACAAGGCGCACGAGCAGGGCAAGCCCTTCTTTGTCTGGTTTAACTCGACTCGCATGCACTACTATACCCATGTGAAACCGGAGCAATTAGGTGCCAGCGGGCAGGGCTTCTACAACGACGCAATGGTCGAGCACGATGGGCATGTGGGCGCCTTGCTGGAAAAACTGGACGAGTTGAAGATAGCGGATAACACCATCGTTATCTATTCGACGGACAATGGCCCCCATTTTAATCAATGGCCTGATGCGGCTATCACCCCGTATCGCGGTGAGAAAAATACCAACTGGGAGGGTGGCTATCGCGTGCCAGCAATGGTGCGTTGGCCAGGTCATATAAAACCCGGTGGCATCAGCAACCAGATCATGTCGCATCTCGACTGGGTGCCCACGCTGATGGCTGCCGCTGGCGATAGTCAGGTGAAAGAGGAGTTGAAAAAAGGCAAGCGAATCGGCGACAGGGAATTCAAGGTGCATCTGGATGGTTACAATTTCCTGCCCTTCCTGGTCGGCGAGCAGCCTGTGGCACCGCGGCGCGAGTTTTTCTATTTCAGTGACGACGGCCTGTTGACGGCCACCAGAGTCGGTGACTGGAAGTTTGTTTTTGCTGAGCAACGCGCGCACAAGTTTGATGTCTGGCGAGATCCCTTCGTGACTCTGAGGATTCCCAAGGTGTTCAATCTGCGCCGCGATCCGTTCGAGCGAGCGGATACCGACTCCAATAGTTACAACCTGTGGTGGGACAAGAAGATTGGCTCGGTGGGCATGCTGGGTATGGGCGCTGTCACGCAGTTTGTCTTCACGTTTCAGGAGTTTCCACCGCGACAGCGGCCGGGCACGTTTACGGTAGACCAGATCACGGAAGCTTTATATAAAAAGTAACAGTCCACTTTTTCTGCAGTTTCAGCCGTTCAGGAGTTGGCTATGAATCGAGTTGTTGTCCCAGCTATTCGTTTGAGTAAGTCTCTGATAATGGTGACTTGCCTTTACGTCGCTAGCACAGGTTCGATGGCTGCGGAGCAAACTGCTGCAGCCCCCTCACAGGCCAGGTCCTATTCGCCCTATGTAAATCTGGATTATCCGACAGAGGTGCTTTTTGGCGATGTCCATGTACACACGGGGCTGTCCGGCGATGCCGGCGGCAGTGGTACACGCCTGATGCCCAGCGATGCCTACCGATTCGCGCGCGGCGAGCAACTGGTTTCGAATACCGGTCAGCCTGTGCGTATCAGCCAGCCGTATGATTTTTTGGCGGTTGCCGATCATACCGATGGTATGGGCGTCATTCGAGATATTCTGTCCGGTGCGCCGAATATCATGGCGGACCCCTACGGCCGTGAACTCAATGCTGCCTTTATTCAGGGTGGGGAGGCGGCGCGCAAGGCGACCATCGATATGATCGCGAAGTTTGCACAGGGCGAAATCAACGAAGCGCTGAACTACCAACCCGGAAACCCGGCGTATATGTCAACCTGGAAAACCATCGTGAAGGCGGCTGAGGATTACAATGAGCCCGGCGAGTTTACAGCCCTCATCGGCTTTGAGTGGACGTCACTGGTGAAAGGCAACAACCTTCACCGGGTAGTGTTGATGCGCGATGGTGCGGATAAAGCCATCATGGTCGAGCCCTACACCACGACGCCGCCACTGGGGAGTCCCAATCCCCGGGACCTGTGGAAATGGATGGAAAACTGGGAGGCAGAGACAGGCGGGGAGATGCTTGCCATTCCCCACAATGGCAACCTGTCGAATGGTTGGATGTTCCCGTTGGTGGATAAATTCGATGACGATAATCCCCTCGATGAAACGTATCTGGCATCCCGTGCGCGCTGGGAACCGCTGGTGGAGGTTACCCAGGCGAAAGGCGATGGGGAGGCGCACCCACTGCTATCACCCGAGGATGCCTTTGCCGATTTTGAAACCTGGGATATGGGTAACCTGGATGTCAGTGAAGCCAAGACGCCGCAAATGCTGCCCGGCGAGTACGCCCGCGCCGCGCTGAAACGCGGATTGCAGCTTGATGCGGCCACCGGTATCAATCCCTACAAGTTCGGGATGATAGGCTCTACCGATACCCACACAGCGCTGTCTACGGCAGCCGAGAACAATTTTTTCGGTAAGAACGCGAATAGAGAGCCGCGGCCGGGACGGGACGTCGGGTTGGAGAAATATAATCCGGAGTTGGGGATCAAGCGCTCCTACTGGCAAACCTCCGCCTCCGGCGTAGTTGCTGTCTGGGCCCGGGAGAACACCCGCGGTGAGATCTTTGATGCGATGCAACGCAAAGAGACATACGCAACGACAGGCCCGCGTATTCGCGTCCGTTTCTTTGGCGGCTACGATTTTACCGAAGAGGATGCCCGCAATCGCGAACCTGCAGCGCTGGGCTATGGCAAAGGTATTCCGATGGGAGGGATTATTGGACCGGCGCCCAATGACAAGGCGCCTACCTTTCTTGTGGCCGCGATGAAAGATCCCTTGAGTGGTAATCTCGACCGGATCCAAATCGTCAAAGGGTGGCTGGATGCCGAGGGGCGGGCACAAGAGAAAGTGTACGATGCTGTTTGGAGTGATCCAGCAACGCGCAAGCCCGATGCTCAGGGCGAATTACCTGAAGTCGGCAATACCGTCGACGCCCGCACAGCCACCTGGATGAACACGATAGGTGATGGGGAACTTGTCGCAGTCTGGGAAGATCCTGATTTTGATCCATCCGCGAAAGCGTTCTACTACGCCAGGGTGCTCGAGATACCTACACCGCGTTGGACAACATACGATGCAGCCAGGTTTTCTGAGGGCATTCCCGAGGGTGCACCAGTCGCTATACAGGAGCGCGCCTACACCTCACCGATCTGGTATGAACCGGCGCCGTAAGCGATCAACTTGCGGGTTTACACTGGTATTGGGTTACGTCGGCGGACGCCTCTACTTTGCCTTGTTTAGCCGTTCCATCAGGGCGGTGACTTCCGGCAGAGGGGGCTCGCTCAACGGCGTATCGCTGTATACCAGTGGGTGCAGCACTGATCTGGCATCGTCCGTCAGACCACTGTCAGCGAGCGCGGTGGCCAGGTGAATGCGGAAAGTGACATTCTCGGGAGCGAGGGCGAGCACTTCGCGCAACATCTGTGTCCCTTGTTCTCCCAGCCCCGTTTCTGCCAGCAGCCAGCCGTATAAGTGTTTGGCGTAGAGGTCCTCGGGATCCAGTTCATAGGCCTCCTGGGCGGTTTTCAGATCGCGTCTGTCGCCCAACTCGTGATACCCGCTGGCCAGTCTGACCAATACCGCGACATTCTCCGGTTCGCGGCGCGCCACCAATT
>TARA_R110002049_G_scaffold13868_1_pt1 | contig 12793 bp, 7 predicted proteins | sample TARA_R110002049 | Tara Oceans TARA_R110002049 (sample SAMEA4396941) | marine metagenome | biome: Polar Biome; feature: [SRF] surface water layer (ENVO:00010504); material: water (ENVO:00002006), including particulate matter (ENVO:01000060) such as... | depth 5 m | reverse complement strand
CTAGGGGTGTATTTTTAAAAAATGGACGTTTTTGGGAGGAAACTCGGAGGAGACTAGTAGAGCATTCGGAGCATTAGCAGTATTCTATGTTGTAAATCTTTCTGTACATGGCAATTAAACCCTATAAAATCTTTTGTAGAAATCTATAACACCCAGTTTTGTCATTCCGACAAAGGAGGAATCTTATAAAGAGATAAACACCTCTTAATAATTAACAATCAATCTTTTATTAGTGTGCAAATAACTTCTTTCCTTTTTGTTAAAATGATAAAAAAAGGGTGCAACGTATCTTAGATATGCATTTGTTTGTTATTTTTCTTTAGTATTCTCTAAAAGATACTTACTTTTAAAGTTGAAAAAGAAAAAAGCAATATATTTCCTCCGACCATATCGTTATGAATAAGAAAAACCTATCTGAAAGAGATATTTGCACCAAGTTTATAAACCCTGCTATTGAAAAAGCAGGTTGGAATATGAGAACTCAAGTAAGAGAAGAAGTTTCTTTTACAGATGGTCGCATTATTGTACAAGGTAAAATGTACACAAGAGGAAAAAGTAAAAGAGCAGATTATATCCTCTATTACAAATCAAACATTCCTATTGCAATAATTGAAGCAAAAGACAATAAAAAAGCAGTTGGACATGGAATGCAGCAAGCTTTAGAGTATTCAGAAATTCTGCAAATTCCATTCGTATTTACTTCCAATGGAGACTCCTTTGTGTTTCATGATAAAACAAGAACAGACGGAGTTTTAGAAAAAGAATTAACGTTAGAAAACTTTCCTTCTCCAGAAACTTTATGGAATAAGTATTTAAAGCATACAAATATTGATACTCCAGAAGCAAAAGAAATTGTAGAAAAGGACTATTATGCAGATGACAGTGGTATGTCTCCTAGATATTACCAACAAAATGCGGTGAATAGAACCTTAGAAGCAGTTGCTAAAGGACAAGATAAAATTATCCTTGTGATGGCAACAGGTACAGGGAAAACTTATACAGCTTTTAATATCATTTGGCGTTTATGGAAAACAGGTGTTAAGAAACGTATTTTATTTCTAGCAGATAGAAATGCATTACTAACACAAACTAAAAATGGTGATTTCTCTCCTTTTGGAAATGACATCATGCATATTATAAAGAATAGAAAGATTGATAAATCGTATCAAATCTACTTTGCATTATATCAAGGCTTAACAAGCACTGATGAAGATAAAAACGCATACAAAGAGTTTAGTAAAGATTTTTTCGACTTAATAGTCATAGACGAATGTCATAGAGGTTCAGCATCCGAAGCTTCTGCTTGGAGAGATGTTTTGACCTACTTTGATTCTGCAACACAAATAGGTTTAACAGCAACACCAAAAGAAACCAAAGATGTTTCTAATATGGAATATTTTGGAAAACCTGTGTATACCTATTCCTTAAAACAAGGTATTTCTGATGGTTTTTTAGCACCTTATAAAGTAGTAAGAATTACCACAAATGTAGATGAAGGTTGGAGACCCACTGCTGGTTTAGTTGATAAATACGGAAATGAAGTAGAAGATCGTATTTACAATTTAAAAGATTATGACAGAAAGCTAGCAATAGATGAACGTACAGAAGTTGTAGCAAAGAAAATAACCGAGTATTTAAAGGCTACAGATCGATTTGCAAAAACCATTGTGTTTTGTGTAGATATAGACCATGCCAATAGAATGCGACAAGCATTAATTAATGAAAATGCAGATTTGGTTGCCAAACATTGGAACTATTGTGTAAAAATAACGGGAGATGATGAAGTAGGAAAACAGGAATTAGATAATTTTACTGATGTAGAAGAACGCTTTCCTGTAATTGCAACAACTTCTAAAATGTTAACTACAGGTATTGATACCAAAATGGTAAAGGTGATTGTATTAGAGTCCAGCATACAATCGGTTACAGAATTTAAACAAATTATTGGTAGAGGAACAAGAATACGAGAAGCAGAAGGTAAAGTGTTTTTTACCATAATGGATTTTAGAAAGGCAACGAATATTTTTGCAAGACCCGATTTTGATGGTGATCCTGTTCAAATTTATGAACCACAACCACACGAACCAGTTGTTCCGCCAGAAGGAGAAGATAATACACAACCCATAGATGGAGAGGATCCTTTAAATCCTGATGATTTTAGACCAACAACTCCAGATATTGGTATTAATACAGGAGAAACGGAAGTAACAAAATACTATGTAAATAATATTCCTGTTTCTGTGGTAAACGAACGTGTTCAATACTATGGGAAAGACGGTAAATTGATTACAGAATCTTTAAAAGATTACTCTAAAAAAAATATTACAAAAGAATATGCTTCTTTAGATGATTTTATTCAAAAATGGAATGACTCTGAAAAGAAAGAAGAACTCATAAAAGAATTGGCAGAACATGGTGTATTATTAGGAGCATTGCGTGAAGATGTTGGGTTAGATTTAGATGATTTTGATTTAATCTGCCATATTGCATTTGACCAACCTGCTTTAACAAGACAAGAACGTGCAAACAACGTACGTAAGCGTAACTATTTTGCTAAGTACAGCGAAACCGCACAAAAAGTACTAAATAGTTTATTAGACAAATATGAACAAGAAGGGATTGTATCTATAGAACATGGTTCCATATTAAAAGTAAAACCTTTAAACCAAATGGGGTCACCTGTAGAGTTGGTTAGAGCTTTTGGTAAAAAGAAAGATTTTGACCAGGCGATTAAAGAATTAGAAAACGAAATATATAACATAGCTTAATGAGTAATATAACAACCAACATAAAAGGCATACGCGATATCATGCGTAAAGACACAGGAGTAGATGGAGATGCACAGCGTATTTCGCAAATGGTGTGGATGCTATTTATGAAAATATTTGCAGATAAAGAAGAAGAATGGGAAATTACCATAGACAATTACGTAAGCCCAATTCCTGAACACTTAAAATGGCAAAACTGGGCTGCAGATGATGAAGGCTTAACAGGTGATGATTTAATGGAATTTATTGAAACTGAATTATTTCCTGCTTTAAAAGAGTTGGATATTACCATAAGTCCGCAAGCAAAAATTATTCGTGCTGTATTTGATGATACCTATAATTTTATGAAAAACGGAACACTCTTCCGTCAAGTCATCAACGTGATTAATGAGATCGATTTTAATAGCACTAGTGAACGTCATGTGTTTAATGATATTTACGAAACCATTTTAAAAGACTTACAATCGGCAGGTTCTTCAGGTGAATATTACACACCAAGAGCAGTTACGCAGTTTATGGTAGATATGATCAATCCGCAATTAGGAGAAAGTGTATTAGATCCTGCATGTGGAACAGGTGGCTTTTTAACGTGTACAATTGATGCGGTTCGCGATCAAGTAAAAACGCCAAAAGATAGAGACATTTTGCAGAAATCGATACGTGGTATCGAAAAAAAACCATTACCTCATTTATTATGTACCACTAATTTAATGCTACATGGTTTCGATTTACCTGTAGTACGTAGAGATAATTTATTAAGCAAACCCTATGCAGATTGGGGAGCAAAAGACAAGTTAGATATTATATTGTCTAATCCTCCTTTTGGAGGTGTAGAAGAAGATGGTACAGAAACCAATTTTCCTAAAAAGTTTAGAACCAAAGAAACAGCTGATTTATTCTTAGCCTTAATTATTAAGCTTTTAAAAGATAAAGGACGTTGTGCTATTGTTTTACCAGATGGTACTTTGTTTGGTGAAGGCATGAAAACACGCCTTAAAGAAGAGCTATTAGTCAAATGTAACCTACATACCATTGTACGTTTACCAAATGGTGTTTTTAACCCATACACCAGTATTAAAACCAATTTATTGTTTTTTGAAAAAGGCACACCCACCAAAAATGTTTGGTATTATGAGCATAAATATCCAAAAGGTGTAAAAAGCTATAACAAAACCAAACCAATTAACATTAAAGAGTTTGATACAGAAAAAGCGTGGTGGAATAATAGAGAAGAAAATACACAAGCTTGGAAAGTCTCTATAGAAGAGATTAAAAAAAGAGGTTATAATTTAGATATAAAAAACCCACACCAAGAGATAGATACTTTAGCAAGTCCAGAAGTATTGTTAGAAAAATTTAGAACCACAGAGCAAAAAATTTCTACCATACAAGATGAAATTATAAATGTATTAACCGAAGCTTTAAAATAAAACGTCATTTCACGTACCTGTCATTGCGAGGAGGTACGACGTGGCAATCTCATTATATGAAACTACTACAACATTTTAAAGAACTGACGGTTAGACCTAAAAATGCCCAAGAATTAAAAGGATTGATTTTACAATTGGCAATACAAGGAAAATTAACTGCAAATTGGAGAGAGGAAAATCAAGGTATTGAATCAGTTTCTCAATTATTCAAAGAAATACAAAAAGAAAAGGATCAATTAATTGAGGCAAAGAAAATTAAAAAAGAAAAAGGATTCACTAAAATAAAGAAAGATGAAATTCCATATAGTATTCCTGAAAAATGGAACTGGTATAAATTAGCTGAATTAAGTTCAATTAATGGAGGTTTTGCATTTAAGAGTTCAAATTATATAGATGAAGGAGTTCGGGTTATTAGAATTTCTGATTTTAATGAAAATGGTTTTAAAAATCACAAGATAGTTAAACATGAATATTCTGATGCTTTAGAAGCATATGTCTTAGAAGATAAAAACATATTGATTGCCATGACAGGTGGAACTGTAGGTAAAAGTTTGTTTGTAGACAAAGTACCAGAATTAATGGTAGTTAATCAGAGAGTTGCTACTATTAAAATATTTAAACCAATTTATGAAGCTTATATAAATTGTGTTATTCCTACGAAGTTAATTCAAGATGTAATTGAGGAAGCAAAAAACTCGACAAATGATAATATATCGATGTCAAATATTAAAGGTTTTAAAATTCCACTTCCACCACTAGAAGAACAAAAAGAAATAGTAAAAGTAGTAGAAACCCTTTTTAAGGAAGTAGAACAATTAGAGCAATTAACGGTAGAACGTATTAGTTTAAAAGAAGACTTTGTAACGTCTGCTTTAAACCAACTCACCACAAATAATGCTAACCAAGAATGGGCTTTTTTGCAAGACCATTTTAAAAGCTTCTTTAATGAAATCACTAATATTAAAAAAATACGTGAAACGGTTTTACAATTAGCAGTGCAAGGAAAATTAACAGCAGATTGGCAAGCTAATAATCCAGATACAGAAGATGCCGTTATTTTACTAAAACGCATCCAAGAGGAGAAAGCACAACTTATTAAAGAGAAAAAAATAAAAAAGGAAAAAGCCTTACCGAAGATTACTAAAGATGAAATCCCTTATGAGTTGCCTGAAGGTTGGGTTTGGTGTAGATTGGGTAATATTTTATTGTATTCCGATTCAGGGAAAAGTCCTAATTGCGTAAAAAGACCTGTTATTAATGAAGAATGGGGTGTATTAACTACAACAGCTGTACAGCAAAATAGATTTGTTGAAACCGCAAATAAGGTGCTACCAATAAATTATGAAATCAATCCAAAACAAATAGTTGAGGTTGGAGATATTTTAATAACGAGGGCTGGTCCTATAAATCGAACGGGTATTAGTTGTAAAGTTGATAAGCTTAATTTTAATTTAATTCTTTCAGACAAAACAATACGTCTTAAATATATAAAGGATTCATTGTTTCCAGATTTTGTTGTTCTAACACTAAATAGTGAGTCTATAAGAAATTTATTATTAGATAAAATGATTGGAATGGCTTCAAGTCAGGTCAATATTTCTCAAGCTAATATTAAAGGTGTTTGTTTCCCATTTCCACCACTAGAAGAACAAAAAGCCATTGTAGAAAAAGTAAATGCTTTAATAGGTTTATGTGATAGGTTAGAGCAAGACGTACAACAAAGCCAAGAACATAGTGAGAGGTTGATGCAGAGTTGTTTGCGGGAGGTTTTTGAGGGGAAGAAAGTAAATTAATTAAATAATATCATTTTAATACTTAATAGCATAATGAAAAGTGAGTTTGAAATTATTGAAGATGTTATTGCATATCTAGAAAGCCTTGGTTATGGAAAAGAAACTATAAAGCACGAAGTGCTTATAGATTCTAATAGAAGAGTTGATTTAGTAATAACATCTGGTGACAAAAATTTAGTAGCAGTAGAGATAAAATCCAATCCAATAATATTTAACACTAAAAGTGATATTGGCTTTAGTCCAATAGCAAGACAACTTCAAAAATCAGCGCAGCAATTAGGTGCTGATTTTTATATGATTTCAAATGGACTTAAACATTTATGGTTAAAAACTAATGAAATAGGAAGACCTACTGAAATTGAACCTATATATAGAAAAGATATTGGTACAAAACAACTTTCCGATACAGAGTACCTGCATGCTCTACTAGACCATATATCATCATTTTTACAAAATTTCCCAATAACTGGAGATTTGTCTTATGACTTGTCTACTGTATTTTACAGGAAAATTCTAATGGATTTAGGTATCAGTTTTAGAGATAATTTTTATGATAATTATATAGAAAATAGTGCTTCTGAAAAAAAAATTGAGCAAGTTTTAGAGCGTTGGAAAGGCTTAAATTTTATTGATAATGAAGAGTATATTTTAAAATATATTGATAATTTTTTATTAAAATCAAAGTACGATTGGCAAGTGCCACGTTGGTTAGCAAACCTTATGATTAGTCTATATCCAGAAGATAAATCTAAAAATGAGTTATTAGATATTTTTGCAAAATATGGCACACTTATTAGTAGTGCACATATTAATAATTGGAATAATGTTGAAAGTTTTTATTTCAACAAGAATAACGAATTTTGGATAAAATCACAGCAATTACTCACTAGTAAAAAATTATCAAATTCTATCTTTTCACCAGATTTATTAAAGGATAACCTTTTTGGGATTGTTAATGATAAATTTGATTGTGTTTTAGTTGCACCTCCATTTGGATATAAAGTTTTACCAAAGTTTGGATTAAATAAGATTGATAGTATTGAATTACTGATTTCAAAAGGCTTAGATAGATGTAAAAAAGATGGCTATGTTATCGCTATTGTTTCAGATGGTGTTTTGTTATCGTCTTCTTTTAAAAAGTTTAGAAATGAATTATTAAAAAAACATTCAATTAAAGGAATAATTAATTTAACCCCAGATACTTTTAAACCTTATTCTGCAGTTTCTACAAGTATCATTGTTATTCAGAAAAGTGATCCAATTGATCAAAAAACCTTTTTCGCATCACTTGATGATATCCCAAAAACAGATGATATTTCTAATAATAATATTCTTAAAAAATGGAAATTATTTTTAGCTAACAAGAAAATAGACAATCAGCGTACTGGTTTTATTAGCGATAATCTTAGTATTGACAATTTTCACTTTTCAAATTATTGGTATCGTGATTTTCAAATTGGAAAAGAAAATCTAAATTCTGGATTTCAAGCTATTCCTTTAAAAGAATTAGTTCATGTAATTAAAAGAGGTAATACTTTTAAAAGAGACAAAAAAGAAGACGTACCTTATTTAGCTCCAGCAGCAGTAAGAAGTATGAAACTTTTAGAGGGAGGACTTTCATTTACCTCCCTAGATAAAGTTCCTAGTAATGTAATAAAGGCAGAAGTAGATGATGTAATTATTAATATAATAGGAACACAGAAAGGAAGTGCCGCTATAGTTACAAATATATTTCAGGGATTAGGGTTAAATCAACACCTTGTATTACTACGTCCCAATTTAAATATTATAAAACCATATTATTTAGCTATCGCATTAAATAGTAATTATGTTCAAAAACAATTCGAAGATAGTTCTACAGGTAGTGTTATTCCTTCCTTAAGTCTTAAAAGTTTTGAGTCAATTTATGTGCCTGTTCCACCATTTATTATTCAAGATCAAATTTGCGAAAACTACAATAAAAAAATTAACAAAATAACTGAACAAGAAAAGTTATTAAATAAAGAAAAACAGGAGCTGAATAAGATGTTTTCTGATTTAGGAAAGGAGGGAGACTTATTATGAAATCCTTTCCAATAATTAAAAGACGAGTTTTAGAAGCTACTTTTGATTCATTAGTTGAGCTTTACGCTTCTGATAACATGAAAATTTTAAATGCAGCCAATTTAGCATTAAATAATGGCCTTAATCCTTTTGTTGGTAATAATGGACCTATCGAACCACAATTAGCAACGCTAAGACATAAAGTTAGACAAACTGGTGGTAATCAGGGAAGAAATTCTTTAATTCTTTTAGTTGAAGCTTTACATTTAGACCTTGAACAACAAGGAGCAATTGGTGTAAGTACTAATGATTTTTATGAAGTTTTAGTATTTGATATTGATAAAGACTTGGAATTAAAATTTTTATCTAATAGTTCTTGGAATTTAGAATGGATGCTACATACAGCTCAGGGTGATGAGTACATATCAATACCATTAAGAAAGGCTTCTGTTTCTCAAAACGATATTGTACCACATTATTTAATACAATATGTTAATCAAGCCATTACAGCTTATGAGAACGAAAATTATTTAACAGCATTATCTTTAATTTCAATTGCATTAGAAGGTACTTTGCGTGATGCCTTAATTTTTAAAGGTTACAGTTATACATACGGTGTACCAACGAATGATAGTTATGAAATAAAGAACGCTGAGATTTCAACGAGTCAAAACGGTTATAATATTGAATTTCAAGATGCTATGCCTAGACTTAATAATGATTTTCTAAGTGAAGTAAATCAAAACGCTCCGCATATAGTCAGAGTGAAAAGGTTACAAAAAAACAACAATTGGTTTCTAGAAATAAGAGACGTTGATTATTTAAAAGATTTTTGGTCTTCCGATGTTGTTAATCAACATGGTCAAGTAAACATATCTGGACTTGGTGCAGCTTTAAGAGTTGCAAGAGATGTCAATGCAGCAAATATTTTAGATGCAACGGTTTTAGCAACAGATATAGACGATGTAATTCAACAAGTAAGGAATAATTTAATTCACTTATCAGGAGATGCAATTACTAATACAATTGCAGCTGTAGGAATGTCTTTAGAAGATTTTGCTTCAGATCAAGCTAGAGTTTTTGATACAATTTCTTCTATTAGCGATGCAATAGATAAATTGTATTCTAAGATAGCGGATGGTACGATTTAATTAATTTAGGAATGAGTAATCATCAATAAATATGAAAGGGTTTAAGTTATTAGGAATAAAAACAAAGGATAGAGTTAATGTTAATGATGACTCTAAAGTAACAGATTATTTAAAAGTTTTAAATGAAAATACGTATTACAGTTTTTATTCTAGTTATCATTTTAATAAAGAAACTGAAACATTTACGTATCATTCTGAAAAAGATGTCGATTTATATTCTTTAAGCAGAAAAGATGAAAAAGGAAATGATAATGCGTTACATATAAATATTTCTGCAATTGTTGGTGAGAATGGAGCGGGTAAAAGCACCTTAATTGAATTATTATTTTTGGGGATCCATAATGTAGCTGCAGCTTGTAAAATACTTAAAGATCCTGATAATTCAAAAAAAAACTGGTATGTAGAAACTGGGGTTCACATTGATATTTTTTATGCAGTTGAAGAAAGAATTTACTGCATTAAATTAAGAGATTTAGATATTACTTACTCTTTTCAAGATAAAAATAAAGATAATAGTTTTTCAAAACTCAGTTATTTTAAAGAATTTAATAAAGAAAATAAGAAAGATTTAGAACTATTTTTCTACTCTATTGCTATTAATTATTCTTTATATGGCTTAAACTCAAAACATATTGGTGATTGGATAAGAGGTTTGTTTCATAAAAATGATGGTTATCAAACACCGATAGTTATCAATCCAATGAGAAGTGAAGGAGAAATAAAGATAAATAGAGAAGAGCATTTAGCCAAATCAAGATTATTATCGAATCTACTAATTAAATCTGAAAAACAGAACCATTTAAAATTAACCAATAATCAAATGGCTTATGCTTTAACGTTTAAATTAAATGAAGGTAAAATAAAAAACATTTACGAAGAAAAAAAAGCAAGTTCAACTAATGAGTATACCTTCTCTAAATTCTTTGAAAACTACTCTAGTGAGTCTGAATTTTTAGATTTAGTTTATAGCGATCTTATAGAATTGAATAGAGGATCTATCGATACTAAATACAAAGAGGAGGTAGAAAAATATATTGTTAAAAAACTTTTCAAAATAGCGAATACGTATAAAAAATATAAAGGGTTTTTAACCTATAATTCAGTTACTAATAGCTCACAACCTTGTTTTTATTTAGAAGGAAAATTAAGTTTAGGGAACTATTTAAAAGCACTAAAAAAAGATAATAGCCATATTACATTTAAATTAAATCAAGCAATAAATTATATCAGAAACAACCCATTATTTGAAGATAAAAATAATATCTGGAATACAGAAAATAATTATTTACACATTTCAATTAAAGAATTAGCAAAAAGAATTAATACTGGAAAAACTTCTGATTTAATAAATTTAATACCACCTTCTCTTTTTAATTTAGAAATACATCTGGAAGAAATAAATAATGCTAAGAAAAAATCAGTTTTTAACGGATTGAGTTCTGGTGAGCAACAATTAATTCATTCAGTACAATCTATATTATACCATATTGTAAATTTAAACTCTGTATTTGATAATAATGATTTGGAAGATATAAATTATAAATACATTAACTTAATATTAGACGAAATTGAGTTGTATTTTCATCCTGCTCATCAAAAGGATTTTATTCAGTATTTATTAGATGGCATTAAATCTTTAGATGTTCCAAAAATTAATGCAATTAATATATTGTTTTCAACACATTCACCTTTTATTTTGTCAGATATTCCTTCAAATAATATTTTAAAATTAAAAAAAGGAGAACCAACTATAAATGAACAGCTAACCTTTGGTGCAAACATTCACGATTTACTTGCTAATGATTTCTTTTTAAAAGATGGTTTTATGGGGGAATTTGCTAAAAATGAAATTAAAAATGTAATTGAGGCCTTAAATTACACTTACTTATCAAATCTGCAAACTGAAAATGAGAACAAGAGTAGTTTAACTTCTATACCTGAACACAATAATCAACTACAAAAAAAGATAGATAGTATTGAATTTAAATTGAAAGGTATTAAACAACCTGATGTTAAGTATACTAAAGAATATTGCGAAAAAGTAATTAAAGTAATTGGAGAACCTATTTTATATATGAGCTTGATGGAATTGTACTCTTTAGCTTATAAAAATTCAAAAGATGCTTTTATAAATGAGCAAATAAAAAAATTAGAAGATTTAAAGAAATAAAATGATAGCTATTCATCAGAATAAAGTAAAGTATGTTCAAGAGTCTTTTAAAAAAGATATTAAAAGACATTATAAAAATGCTATTAAAAACTTGAATAAACTAAAGGGAGAATTTAAATATCAACAAGAGATCGATTATCTTCAAAAAGTAATTGATTTATTTACAGATAATGAAGATATTTTGGTTTGGCCTCTTGATAAATTGGATAGTGAAAAAGATAATCTACCAAATATTCCATACATTTCAATAACTCCTTCTAAACCTAAAGGTATTAAAAGTAATATTGGTACACTTATTATTGAAAAACTAGGATATACAAGTAAAAGAAAATCTTTTTACCCAAAATATTTTAAAGAAATTGGCATTAGAGCATGTGTATATTGTAATTCTCAACATACAATTATTATAGAAAAAACATCTAAAAGTAATGATTATTCAGCAAAATTTGAAGTAGATCATTATCATTCGAAATCTGAATATCCATTTTTAAGTATATGTTTATTTAATTTATATCCTGCCTGTAGTTCTTGTAACGGAGTAAAAAGCAACAACCCAATTGAATTTAATTTATATACAAATGATGCTATAAAAACAACTAAATCAGATTATAAATTTAAATTAAGTCCATATTCCAAAGCTAAATATTTAGTAACTAAAGATTCTAATGATATTGAGGTTAATTTTGAAGAACCTAATTACTCAAAACCAAATATGAGAACATTTAATGATGTGTTTCATATAGAGAGTATTTATCAAACTCAAACGGATTTAATTGAAGAGATCATTATTAAAAACCAAATTTATAACAAATCATATTTGCAAACATTAAAATATAATTTTGACAAACTTTCTTTACAACCTGAACTATTCAAACGAACTATAGTTGGTAATTATATTAAAGATAAAGATTTACACAAAAGACCTATGAGTAAATTAGTTATGGATATAGCTAAAGACCTTGGTTTAATAAAAAATGATTAAAAAGCTAAATGTCAAGACCCCAAACCATACAAATATTTTTACCAGACGGTTCACCAACAAGTATACGTGAAGCAGAATTGACTAATAGACTGATAAAAGCTATTAAAATACTCTATTACTAATTTCTGTAAAACCTACGTTGAGCGTAAGAACGCTAAAATTATGTATAATTTATTATTTCTATTGGTAAAAAATTGTCATCAAAACTTTTAAAAAGCTTAAATTAATTGTTGGTATTGGTTTGCTTGCCTAAGACCTAAAAAACTTCCTTACTGTGTTTTATTTGAGTATTATACTCATTAAAATACCTACATCAACCTATATCTCTATTTTTTTATTATACTATATTTTACTTCAGAGTAAGTATTTATTGTTTGTGTTTCTTTTTTTAATCCACTGTAATTTACCTACTTATAGGTATGTTTTACTATTTGTGATTGGTATACATTTATCAAA
>TARA_R110002049_G_scaffold19876_11_pt1 | contig 12831 bp, 9 predicted proteins | sample TARA_R110002049 | Tara Oceans TARA_R110002049 (sample SAMEA4396941) | marine metagenome | biome: Polar Biome; feature: [SRF] surface water layer (ENVO:00010504); material: water (ENVO:00002006), including particulate matter (ENVO:01000060) such as... | depth 5 m | reverse complement strand
AATTTTTTCTGCATTTTCTTCAGAAGATTGTAGCTCTTGAATTTGTTTTAAAGCAAATTGCTGAATCGTTAAAAGTGGTAATACAATTTGTTCTCTAATTGCTATAGAAGCTTTTCCTACAGGAAAATTTTCCATTAACTCCTTATGTCCTGTAAGTTTTAAAAGTAATCTTTTAGTAGTCTTGTATTCTTCAAAAATAAGTTTCCAAAATTCACCAAACTCAGCATCATCTGCCATGTATGCAGTTAACTCAAAGAAAGATTTTGTTAAACTCATCATACTATTTTCTAGTAATGTTTTAAAGAAATCTGAAGCGTTATAGAACTCTATAACTTCATCAAACCTGTCTGCATCTTCGTACTTTTTTAAAGCTGTACCAACACCAAAAAATCCTGGTACATTTTGTTTTAATTGACTCCAACTTCCTACAAAAGGTATGGCTCTTAGAGCAGAGAAATCTAAAGTAGCAGAATTAGAGCGCTTACTTGGTCTACTACCAATATTTGTTTTAGCATAATATTTTAACGTACTCATTTTTTCTAAATACGGTAAAAATTGTGGATGATTTTTAAAATCTACATAAGTTTTATAGCTAGTTTCAGCCATGTCTTCAATTAACTCTCTGTTTTTATCGTTTAATTGATCTTTTGTAAAAATATCATTCTTAATTCCAGAACTTAATAGTTGTTCTAAGTTATACTGAGCAGAGTTTTCTGTACCAAAATTAGAGCTAATAGTTTGTCCTTGCACTGTTAATTGAATTTCCTTATCTTCAATTGTAGGACCTAAAGATGCGTAAAATTGATGAGTTTTTCCTCCTCCACGTGCAGGTGGTCCTCCACGACCATCAAAGAAAATAACTTCGATATCAAATTCTCTAGAAACTTTTGTAAGCGCTTCTTTTGCTTTAAAAATACCCCAATTAGCCATCAAATATCCACCATCTTTTGTTCCGTCAGAAAAACCTAACATAATGGTTTGTTTGTTTTTTCTTTTCTCTAAATGATATCTATAAGTTCTATTTGAATACAAAGTTCTCATTACTTCTTCTGCATTTTGTAAATCTTCTACAGTTTCAAAAAGAGGAATTACGTCTACTGGTAATTCGTTTTCAAAGCCACATAAATTTAACATTGCAAATGTTTCCATTACGTTTAAAGCGGTTTGATTGTTACTAATAATGTAACGATTTGCACCACGTTCTCCGTTTCTTATTTGAATTTCTTTTAAGGCATAAATAGATTCTATAGTACTTACAGAGGTTTCATCTGTTAATGTTTTAGGGTCTATATTTCCTTTTACAACAGATAAAATTTCTATTTGTTCTTTTTCAGACAAATGAGCGTAATTATTTGGAAAAGTAGTATCGCCAGAATCTTGTAAATCTTTTACAATTTGTGTAAATGCCTTGTGATGTACTCTACTATCTTGTCTAATATCTAAAGTAGCAAAGTGAAAGCCAAAAATTCTAACTTTATTTATAAAATCATCTAATTCTTCTATAAATAATGATTGGTGATTTTCTTCTACTATAGATCTTGCTTTCGAAAGTTCTTCTAATAAAATGCTTTGAGAGAAGTTTACTTTACTGTAACTTCTAACTACGTGTTTGTATAATCTCTTTTCTATTTTTGATAAAATTTCTTGAACTCCATCAAAAGTAAAACGTCTTTTTAATTTCCTAATATCTCTGTAATAACTTCTTAAAATAGACTGACGCAACCTTTCTGCAACATCTAGTGTAATTTGTGTTGTAACAAAAGGATTACCATCTCTGTCTCCACCAGGCCAAAAACCAAGATCTATAATTTCATTATCCATAGGATTTCCATCATAAATATTGTTTTGAATGTAGTTGTATATTTTACTTACAGAATGATAGAATACATTTTCTAAATACCAAATTAAACTTACGGCTTCATCATAAGGTGTAGGTTTAGATTTTTTATAAAAAGGTGTTTTACCTAGCTGAGCTAATAATTTTTTTATTAAAAGTAAATCGTCATTTTGTATAGCTTTGTCTAAATCTGTAATAATACCTAAAACGCTACCAGGGTAAAATTGTGTTGGGTGTGCAGTTAAAACTACACGTACTTTAAATTCTTCTAAATATTCTTTTAAAGCTTCTTTTTTATCACTTAAAAGAGCAGTTTCTTTAGAGTTTCTAAGTGTACCAATACCATCCATATTATTTACAACAGGAAAAGCCGCATCTTCAATAGCATCAAATAAAACCACTTGACGTTCTATATATTGAATAAAACGAAAAAGTAAATCTGTTTTTTCTTTTTCTGTTGGGTTTTCTTGGTATTTATGAAAGAAAGTATCTACAATTTCTGTTGGATTTTTACCTTCCTGAAAGCCTTTTTTACATAATTCATGAAACAATGGAAGTAAAACACCAGTATTATTAATGGTGTCAAATGGCAAGGTCATGAAGATACTGTTGTAAATTTGATATTTAGACAACACATTTTCGTTAAAACGAGCAAGCTTAGGTAATCCTGACATATTTTTGTAAATTTTTATATAGTAAATCTACAAAAAAGGCATGTTACAAAAGTTAGCTTTTTACTAATAATAAACAAATTAATTACGAAAACGATATAAATTTTCTTAAAATTTGACGAAAGAATAATTTCTAAATTATTCTTTATTTAAGAAGTAGGGTTGTATTCTATTTTCAATACAATGAAGGTTCCATCTAGTAGGATCATTTTTAGTTAAAAAACCTTTTAAGAAATTATTATTTTGGTATCTATTATAATCATCATAAATATATTCTGATGGTTTTGTACCAATATCTTTAAAACTCATAGAAGCAATATTATTGTCAATATCATCTGCATCTACAATCACAAAATTAAAAGAAGTTAAGTTTAATCTTTTATTTAAAGATGAAATACTGTTTACGTCTTTTTCAAGCGAATTAAAAGTATAAATACTTACAGGTGCTTTTTGTTTAATTATTGCCCTTTTTTGGGCGAAAAAAGAAACACTAATCAATAACATTACAGGTAAAAATAAAAGAGTTTTTTTCATGATTTAAGTTTGTAAGTTGTTGTTTACTATTATCAAATTTTATGCCGTTTTATTTCTTGAAATTTTCAAGACCTAACTCTAGCCAATTTCTATAGGTCTCTATGTCTGTGTATTGTTGTGGAGAATTTAATATTTCTAAATCTGCATTCATTAATACATAATAAGGCTGAGAAGCATTTTTAAAATTTAAAACTTGAAAAGTAGACCATTTATCTCCGTAAGTTTTAATTTTCTTAATCTTACCATTTGCTTTTATAAAGTTGAATTGTTCCGCTTTTGGAAGTTCTTTTTCGTTATCATCTACATACAATGAAATTAAAATATATTCATCTTTTAAAACCTTATAAATTGATGGATCGCTCCAAACATTTTCTTCCATTTTTCTACAATTTACACAAGCCCAACCTGTAAAGTCTAATAAAATAGGTTTGTTGGTTTCTTTTGCAACTTGTATGCCTTTATCAAAATCTTTGTAACACTCTAAACCTAAAGGACAGTCTGATTCTTGTTCATAAATACTATAAAATTGTGGAGGTGGAAAACCACTTAAAGCATTCAAATTCCAAGTAGGTTCTTTTAAAGTTCCTGGTATTAAATAGATTACAAAGGCAAGTACTAAAACACCAAAAGAAGCTCTTACAAAAGACAATTTTTTAAGAGGAGAATCGTGAGGGAATTTAATTTTACCGAACAAATACAACGCTAAACCTAGAAAAATTAGAATCCAAATTCCAATAAATATTTCACGTTTTAAAAGATCCCAATGCCCAACTAAATCTGAATTTGATAAGAATTTAAAAGCAAATGCCAATTCTAAAAAACCTAAAATTACTTTAGTTGTATTTAACCAACCACCAGATTTTGGTAAAGAGTTTAATAGGTTAGGAAACAGTGCAAATAGAGCAAAAGGTAAAGCTAATGCCAGTCCAAAACCAGTCATACCAGCAGAAAGTTGAAAAGCAGGATTACCAACTGTACCAAGAGAACCTGCTAAAAGAGAACCTAAAATTGGTCCTGTACAAGAAAAAGACACAATTGCTAAAGTTAGTGCCATAAAAAAGATTCCTATAAAGCCACCTGTGTCAGAAGCAGAATCCATTTTGTTTCCCCAAGAACTTGGTAGTGTTATTTCGTAAAAACCAAAAAAGGACAATGAGAAAAATACAAGAATTACAAAAAAGAAAATATTTAGCCAAATGTTAGTAGAAATTGTATTTAAAATACTTGGGTCTAAGCCATCTATTAAGTGAAAAGGAACGCTTAAAAGCATGTAAATAATTACAATAAAAACGCCGTATAAGACAGCATTAAAAACGCCCTTACTTTTGCTTTGAGATTGTTTAGTGAAAAATGAAACTGTTAAAGGAATCATTGGAAACACACACGGAGTTAACAGTGCTAATAAACCACCAACAAAACCTAATAAGAAAATATTAAATAGCGAGTTTCCTGTCTCTGCACTTGTATTCTTTTCAGTTTTTAATAATTCAGTATTTTTTAAATCTAGTTTTAAACCCTTTGTTAAGTTCTTGCTTTTATCATCTAAAAAAATAACTTCTTTTTCTAGTTTTTTTCCGTTTAAAGAAAAAGAAAAAGATTCTTCGATTTGTATACAGGCTTGTTTACAAACTTGCCCATAAATTTCTAATGTAATAGAAGATAGAGTAGTGTCTAAAATTTCAATTTTTTGAGTAATTGTAGCTTTATCTTTAAAGAATATCTCTTCTTTTTCCCAAACTTCAGAATACTCTTTATCTGTTTTACTTTCTAAAGCTTTGCCAACTAGTTTATAGCCCGTTTTTCCTTCCGGAATTAAAATTTCTAGGGCTTGTGAAGCATCTTCTGGGTTGTATTGCGAGTATAAGTGCCATTCTTGTAAAAGCTTTGCTTTAAGAATAACATTATATTCTGTGTCAGAAATTTTATGAATAGAAGATTCCCATACAATTGGGTTGTCTTCTGTTTGAGCTTGTGTAAAAACAGAAAAAAATAAAATAAATATTAAAACTAATTTTTTCATAATTATGTTTGTTGCTTGTTAGGTTTTATACGTTTTCTTTAAAAGTAATTTGTACTAAATTAGTTTTACTTTTATCAATAAATCTGTTGTCTTGCCTCTTGCTAATAACCCAAATTAGATTATTGTTATTGTCGAAAAGTAACCAAATTTCTTCTTTTTCTAAAAGTGATAACTTCTGGTCTTTAAAATATTTGCTTAATTTCTTTTTTCCTTGCATTCCTAAAGGGTAAAAATAGTCGCCATTTTGCCATTTTCTTACAATTAATGGAAATTTTAAAAGTTCTTTAGAAACGTAAATGATATTTTTATTCTGAGTAGATTTTTCTGAAACTTCTTTGAAAGTTAAATGAACAGGTTCTTTTATTTCAGTTGTATTTGCTTCAATTTTAAAATTGCTTTTTTCTGTTGAAGGTTTTACTTTTTTTGATAAAATTAAAAAGTTTCTGTTTTTTAAAAGTACATGAGTTTTAGAAAACAGTTGTTTACCAGATTGTGCAGAAAGTAAGTTATAAATATCGTTAAATTCTGTAAAATTATATTTTTCTAAAAGTTGATACAAATATGCTTTAGGGTTAGATAATTGCTGAAGTTTTTTAATATCTAATTTAAAAGAATCTGTGTTGTTTAAAGGTTTTATAATTTCTTTAGAAATCTCTTCAATTTTATCATCTATAATTTGCTTGCTTTCTTGCAAGTTTTCTAATGTCTTAGAAAAAGTATCTAACAAACTTGGGTTTATTTCTTTTAAAACGGGTAAAATATTGTGTCTAATTTTATTTCTAACATATTTTGTAGAAGCATTACTTTTATCTTCTCGCCAAAGAATGTTATGTGCTTTTGCGAACGTTAAAATATCTTCTCTAGAAAACTGTAAAAACGGACGAACAATATTTTTATTTACTTCTGGTATTCCTGTAAAACCATCTAAACCGCTTCCTCTAGTTAAGTTAATTAGAAAAGTTTCTAAATTATCATCTGCATGATGTGCAGTTAAAACATAATCGAAATTGTTTTCTGCTATAAGTTCTTGAAACCAGTTATAGCGTAAATTTCTTGCCGCAATTTGTGTAGATTCTTTTTTTTCTTTTGCAACTTTTTCTGTTTCAAAAGAAATGGTAAAACAATCTATTTCTAGATCTTTTGCTAGTTTTTTTACAAAATCTTCATCTAAATCGCTTTCTGTATTTCTTAAATTAAAATTACAGTGTGCTAAAGAAATATTAAATTTTAAATCTGATAAAAGATGAGTTAAAACAACAGAATCTATGCCACCAGAAATAGCAATTAATAGTTTTTTTCCTTTTAAAAAAGGAAGTTTGCTGTTTATATGATTAGATAATTTTTGAAGCATAATATCTTCAAAAATACCATTTTTTAGTAGTTTAATAAATTTTAATTTGAAGAGAATACAATATCGTCAGAAGTATTTAGTTTTTTATCTTTTCCCAAAGAGATTATGCTGTAATTTAGAGAATCTTTAGAAAGTTTATAAATAAAGTTAGACCTCCAATAATCTAATATTATTTGTTTTCTTAAAGGGTTGTTTCTTACGATTGTCTCTAATTTTTCTGGATATTTACCTAACTGTTTTTTCTCTTTTTCTAGAATAATAGAAATTTCTTTCATTTTTTGTTTAGTCAGTTCATTGTTGTTACTCCCAAAAATAAAAAAGAGACTAAAACTAATTGGTATAGAAATTACAAAAAACCAAAATAAAGGTTTTGTTAGCGGATGCCAAACAATACTTTTAGGAAGTTTATTTTCTTTTTCGAATTTTCTCCTTTTTTTAACATTAAACCAATGTTTAAAATCTAAATAAAGTTCTAGTATTTCTGCGAGTAAATCAGACACTTACTGTTGTTTCTTTAACCAAACTCTAATGTCTTTTCTTATAGAAACTTCTGGTTTTGGTAACGGAATTGTTTTACCAAATTGCTTACTTCTATTAAATTTAGAAAATGTAACTTTTAGTTGTTTCCATTCTGCAGGATACAATTCTAAAAATTTATTAAACATGTTTTGTTCAGTTGCTTTTTCTTTTAAACTGTCAAATGTTTTCTTAAAAAGTTCTTCTTTATTTATAATCATAATTGGTAAATTTAATTTGTTGTAAATTATTTAGCATTTAGCAAAACATATTTCATAGCTTTTGCTTTTAGCAAACACTCTTCGTACTCTTTTTCTACAATAGATTTTGCCGTTATTGCACCACCAACAGAATAAGAAATGTACTTTTTGTCTTCATTATAAAGAATACTTCTTATAACTACATTAAAATCGAAATCGTTTTCTGGTGTAAAATAACCAATTGTACCAGAGTACAAGCCACGTTTAGTTTCTTCTAAGTTTTCTATAATTTGCATTGCAGAAACTTTAGGTGCTCCAGTCATACTTCCCATAGGAAAAGTACTTCTTAAGGTTTCTATTGGGTGCATGTTTTGGTCAATTTCAGAGACTACTGTAGAAATCATTTGGTGTACTTGTTTAAAAGAATACACTTTACATAATTCTTCTACTTTTACAGAACCTTTTTTTGCAGTTTTAGATAAATCGTTTCTAACCAAATCTACTATCATTACATTTTCTGCGCGTTCTTTCTCATCTCTAGCTAAATCTGTTGCAATTTTAGCATCATCAATAGTACTAATTAGTCTTTTTGCAGTTCCTTTTATTGGTTGAGAAATAATTTTAGAACCTTCTTTTTTAAGATATCTTTCTGGTGAAGCACACAATGCGTATTGATGTTCCATTTTTAAAAAGGAAGCAAAAGGTGGTTCAGAAATTTCATTTAAATGTTGGTAAACTTCAACAGGATTTATGGTTGCATTTTCTGCATAAAATTCTTGACAAAAATTGGCTTCATAAATATCTCCTCTTTTTATATGCTCTAAAACTTTGTTTACTTTCTGATGATATTCATCTTTATGAATTCTCAGTTTTATTTTAATATCATTTTCAACAATATTATTTTTGGAGATTTTAAAAGCGCTAATTTCTTCAAAATCGCTTTCAATTTCATCATCTACCATTTTTAAATAATGAAATTCTATATTTTTACCTTTAATAAAAACTAGTTTTTGAGGTTGAAAAAAGTATAAATCTGTAAAGTCTAAACTGTCAAAATTATTAGAAGAAAGATGTTCGACATCATTTTTAACATCATAAGAAATGTAACCAAAAATATAATCTTTAGTTATAGTTTGGTATTCTTTTAGTTTGTCGAAAGCATTTGTATAATCTGTTTTAATTGCTGTAAATTCTTCTACAGCTAAAGCACTATCGAAACTAGAATATTGTTGATTATAATTGTTAGAATCTAACCAAAGTGCAGTTTCAAATTGCTGAGACCAAAACAATAAATTTTGTTTAAAATCTTTAATATTTTCAATAGAAAAAGTGCGAATAGTTCTCTGTGTCATTACCGCAAAAATACAAATCTTATTTTTTTAAAACAGTGTAAGTCTCTATTTGTTTATTTCAGAAGTTTAATAATTTCTTTAGTTTAAAATGTTTTTCCGAATGTAAATTGAATTGGTATTGCAACACCAGAATTTTTAGTAAAAATATTTCCGTTAGAATAATGCATAATTCTAAATTCTGCATTGTAATCTCGTTTTTTTCCGAAGAAAAAACCTAAACCCATAGTATCTTGATAGGTTATTTTAGGACCTGTATTTAATTTATCTAAATTGCTTTTTGTTAAATATGTTGGTCCAATTAAAGAGTAATTTGTATACATATCAAATCCTTTTCTGCGCATTAAATAAAAACGCATAGTAGGAAAAATAGAGAAAGCTAAAACATTTTCTTTAGTTGCTTCTGTTTGAAAAGCAGTAATACTAACTCCCCAATCTAAAGAGAAAATTTTTTCTGTTCTAAACACCAATTTTTGATAGGTTATAGAAAAAGAATGTGCAGCTTTTACTTCTCCTACCCAAAATACTGGAATTCCAAAACTTTCAAAATTTCCTACTTTTAAACTCATTCCAAAAAAACGATTAACACCAAAACCAATTTTACTATTTCCATAACTAACTTGAATCATTTGTTTTGGGAAAAAATGACCATTATTTTCATGTTTTTCTACTTGTTCTTTAGAAAGCTTATTAATGTGATACTCGAAACCAAATGTAACTTGAGAAATAGAAGGTTGATTTTCTTTGGCAGATTTTGGTAAAAAAGTACCATTTAAGTTTAAGCGCCACTTTTTGTTCAGCTTGTAGTTTAAACCAAAACCATATAGTAAACTAGCAAAATGTGTGTCTTTATAAATAATTTTATCATCTATAGAAAAGCCACTTCTGGTAACATTTGCAATACCAGCTTCTGCAAACATAGATAGTTTTTTATTTAGGTTTATGTTTTTTTTAAGAGACAGAGACCAAGCATTTATCCAGACACTTCTATCGTAACCAATATTATTTACATTATTATATTTAAACCAAGCTGCAGGTCTTAATGTACCAAATTGTATAGCCAAATCTGGCAACACTTTATAACCTAATAACAATCTTCCAGAGAAATAGTTTCTAGAAAAAGTATCTGTTTTGTAGCCATCAATTAGATTGCTATTAGAAAATGGGTAGAAGATTCCTCCAAAATTAATACTGTAATAAGACTTAGATAAAAAGTTAGATGGTTGTGCTTTAGATTCTTTGTTTTCTTGTGAAGAGGATTTTGTAGAAATAAGAAAAATAAAAAATAAAAATAATAGCTTTTTCATCTTATAAAAATAAGAAACTTTCTAAAAACAAAAAGCACCCAATTAATTGGATGCTTTTTACTTATTTATTTTTTAATAATGCTTTTTTTAAGCATTTAACGGTTTACCATCCCAAGCAGCTTTTGCAGCTTCTTTTACAGCTTCAGAATATGTTGGGTGACCATGACAAATTCTTGCTAAATCTTCTGCAGAAGCTCTAAACTCCATTGCAACAGCAGCTTCCATAATTAAATCTGCAACACGTGCACCAACCATGTGAACCCCTAAAATTTCATCTGTATTTTTATCTGCTAAAACTTTTACAAAACCATCTAAATCTCCACTTGCACGAGATCTACCTAAAGCTCTCATAGAAAATTTACCTGCTTTATAAGCAACACCAGCATCTTTTAATTCTTGTTCTGTTTTACCAACAGCAGCAACTTCTGGCCATGTGTAAACAATACCAGGAATTAAATTATAATCTATATGTGGTTTTTCGCCAGCTAAATGTTCTGCAACAACAACACCTTCTTCTTCAGCTTTGTGTGCTAACATTGCGCCCTTTACAACATCTCCAATTGCATAAATGTTAGAAACATTTGTTTGTAAATGCTCGTTAACAGAAACCTGCCCACGTTCATTAACTTCTACACCAACTTTTTCTAAACCTAAACCATCTGTGTATGCTCTTCTACCAACAGCAACTAAACAATAATCTCCAGTAAAAGTAACTTCTTCACCTTTTTTATTGTTTGCTTTTACAGTAACTTCATTACCATTTCTTTCTACAGCAGTAACACCATGGCTAACTGCAAATTTAACACCTTGTTTCTTTAAAACTTTTTGAAGTTCTTTAGAAACATCAGCATCCATTGTTGGTGTAATTTTTGCTGCATATTCTACAACAGTAACATCTGCACCTAAACGTTTGTAAACAGAGCCTAACTCTAAACCAATAACACCACCACCAATTACAACTAAGTGTTTTGGTACTTCTGGTAATTTTAAAGCTTCTGTAGAAGTTATTACTCTTTCTTTATCTAATGTAATAAAAGGTAAAGTAGATGGTTTAGAACCTGTTGCTATAATAATATTTGCTCCTTCTATTATTTCAGAAGAACCATCGTTTTTTGTAACTTTAATATGAGTAGCATCTTCAAAAGAACCCAAACCTTCAAAAACATCAATATTGTTTTTGTCCATTAAGTATTTAATACCACCTGTAGTTGTTTCTACAATTTTAGCTTTTCTATCAACCATTTTTCCAAAATCGAAAGTTGGTTTTTCAACAGATATACCATGCTCTTCAAAATGATTTACTACATCGTAATAATGGTGAGAAGAATCTAATAATGCTTTTGATGGAATACAACCTACGTTAGTACAAGTACCACCTAATGTTGAATATTTTTCTATAATTGCTACTTTTTTACCTAATTGAGAAGCTCTAATTCCAGCAATATATCCTCCAGGACCAGAACCAATTACAATAATATCGTATTTCATAAGTAAGTTTATTTGCGTTTTTTGTAACCTTTTGGTTTAATTTTTAATAATAATTGTCAAAAATACGGATATTTTCATAAAATAAAGTAAGAATTTAGTAGTTTTACGGCATAAAATATTCTTAAAATTAAAAGATGAAAATTCTAAAAAAAATACTTGTTTTTCTATTAGTAGTTCTAGTTGTTGCGCAGTTTTTTGGGCCAGAGAAAAATGATGGAGATTTAGCAACAGTTGAAGCTTTTATTTCAGAAACAAATCCGCCAGAAGATGTTAAGAGAATTCTAGAAACTACATGTTATGATTGTCATTCAGATAAAACTACTTACCCTTGGTATAGCTCTATTACGCCTGTAAATTATTGGTTAGACGAACACGTGAATGATGGTAAGAAACATCTAAATTTTTCTAAATGGAGTACTTATTCTTTAAAGAAAAAAGAACATAAAATGGATGAATTATACGAAGAAGTAGAAAAAGGGGAAATGCCTTTAGATTCTTATACTTGGACGCATGATGAAGCTAATTTATCATCAGAACAAATTGCTGCAGTTGTTGCTTGGGGAAAAAAAGTACAAGCAGATTATAAACAGCAAATGACTGCTAAATAATTGCAGAAAAATACACTTTTAATTATTGGTGCAGTTTGGGTAGAACCCAACTCTTCTGCTGCAGGTAAAAGAATGTTGCAGTTAATTCATCAATTTTTAAAAAGAAATTATGAAATAACTTTTGCTTCACCTTCACAGAAAAATGAAAAAGCAATAGATTTAGTTTCTTTAGGAATAAAAGAAGTTTCTATAGAGTTAAATAGTATTTCTTTTGATGGTTTTATAAAAGAATTGCAACCAAATATTGTAATGTTCGATCGTTTTATGATGGAAGAACAATTTGGTTGGCGAGTTGCAGAAAATTGCCCCAAAGCAATTAGAATTTTAGATACTGAAGATTTACATTGTTTACGTAAAACAAGAGAATTGTGTTTTAAAGATAAGGTAGATTTTTCTATTGAAGAACTTTTAAAACAAGATATTACAAAAAGAGAAATTGCGGCTATTTTAAGAAGTGATTTCTCTTTAATTATTTCCACTTTTGAAATGGAAATATTGCAAAATAATTTTAAAATAGAAGATACTCTCTTAATGTATTTGCCTTTTCTTTTTGATGAAATTGATTCTCTTCAAATAGAAAAATGGAAATCTGTTGAAGAAAGAGAGCATTTTGTTTTTATTGGAAATTTCTTTCATAAACCAAACGTAGATGCCGTTTTAACCTTAAAAAAACAAATTTGGCCTAAAGTTAGAAAACAACTTCCTAAAGCAGAAATTCATATCTATGGCGCTTATATTAATCAGCAAATAGAACAGTTACATAATAAAAAAGAAGGTTTTATTGTAAAGGGTTTTGCGGAAAACTCTGGTATTGTTGTAGAGAATGCTAAAGTGGTTTTGGCTCCTTTAAATTTTGGTGCAGGTATAAAAGGAAAATTGACAGAAGCAATGCTTTGTGGAACGCCAAGTATAACCACTTCTATTGGAGCAGAAGGTATGTCTAATAAACT
>TARA_R110002049_G_scaffold193364_4_pt1 | contig 12831 bp, 11 predicted proteins | sample TARA_R110002049 | Tara Oceans TARA_R110002049 (sample SAMEA4396941) | marine metagenome | biome: Polar Biome; feature: [SRF] surface water layer (ENVO:00010504); material: water (ENVO:00002006), including particulate matter (ENVO:01000060) such as... | depth 5 m | reverse complement strand
GCGGCCCGCCGGTATCGCCTCGCCATTGGGGCGGTGGACTTGAGCAGATGTACACAAGAGCAGAAGGACTTTCATTAATGGCGCGCAGATATCTCCCTGGCGTGCGGGCCATCGTGTCTGCCGGCCTGATCATTGCGCTGGCAGGCTGCGTCTCCGGCGCGGCCGAGCCACGTCATTTCGGCCTGGGCGACCTGATGCAGATCGAAGGCTATGGGTCGGCGGTCGCAGACCCGTCCGGACGCTGGCTGGTCTATGAGCAGATCCGTCCGTATGGGACGAATGATGATTACAGTTTCCGGACCTATGCCTATGAGAAGTCCGGCCATCAATTGTGGCGCTACGATCCGGCATCCGGCGCGGCGCCTGAATTGCTTCCGGGACTGGACCCGGCGCCGCACAGCTACCAGCAGGGGTTCTCGCCATCCGGGCGCTTCCTCCTGGTCATGCAATACCGTTTCGGCGACCTGTCGATCGGCGCCTATGACATGGCCACCGACACATACCGGCGTTTCGGCCCGGTTCCGGCTTTCAGCCGGGGCGGCGAGCACAATCCTGTCTGGATATCCGATGAGGCCTTCGTCTATGCCGCCCTTGCCGATGGCGAGCAGCCCGCTGGCACGAGTGTGCGCGCCCATACAGGTCAGGTATTGGCGCAGGCCTGGGATGACGCCTGGCGCGGCGCAGGCGTCACGGCGAACGAGGTCCGCACCACGATATCAGACGTTTCGGACCAGCAGGCACCGGGTCGGCTGATCCGCGCCAATGCACGGACCGGCGAGACCACGCAACTGGCGGATGGGCTGTTCGCCGACCTGCGCGTTGCACCCGGCGGACGATACCTGGCCGGGCTGTCCGTGTCCCTCCCGCGCCCGAGCCGGGCTGGCAGCCTGGTCGAGCAGGATCTTCGCCGGTATCGCCTCATGCTGTTTGATCTCGTTTCCCACCAGTCGCGTCCGCTTGCGCCGGGTCTGGATTTTTTTCCCTACACGCTCGCCTGGTCGGATGACGGAGAGCGGCTGGCGGCGTTTGGCTGGCGTCCGGACGAAGACGCACGCGATGGCCGGTTTTACGCGGCGGACATCCGGACGGGCAAGGTAATGTCTTACGCGCATGACGGACTGGACCTTGTTTCCGAGCGGGAACGCGGCTGGCGCCAGCGCCCGGAGCGCGCGGCCTTTCTCGGGCCTGATCTTGCCGTCTTTGCGCGGCCCCTGCCGCCGGGAGAGGACCGGGCCGCACGGTTCAGCTTCAAGGACATCAGGGGCGGCGGCGCGATGCGGGCCGACTGGTATGCCCTGTCGGCAAAGGGGCGCGCGACCAATCTGACCGCCGGACTGGCCGACCTGTCCCCGCAATTATTGCGCGCGACGGCAGGCCAGCTCACCGTGCTGGCCGCGGATGGGATCTACGCGGTGGACACAGATGGCGGCCGGAAGCGCCTGACACCTGACCTTCCGGGCCGTTTCAGGTTCCGGCCACCGGGAACCTTCGCGACACGCAGCAGCGTCATCCGGCCGGACTTTCCAGGCCAGGCATTGGTCGAGGTTACAGATGACGTGCCGGCGCGGATCGTGATGGTCGACCTGGCAGGCAGCAAACCGCCTCTGATTGTCGACGCGCCCGCCGGCAGGGCTGAGCCGCTGGCTGGCAGCCTTGCGACGGGTTCCGTCCTGTTTCGTACCGAGACCGGTCCCGTATCGCATTTGCAGGTCGCCAGCGGGGGCGCGAACGCCGCATCGCGGGAAATCTCTCGGATCAACACGCATCTCGCCGGGATCGATCTGGGGCGCTGGCAGGTGGTGTCCTACCAGGTCAGCGATCCGGAAGGCCTATTGCCCGACCGGACCGTCCGAAGCTGCGTCCTGCTCCCACCTGGCTATAATCGTGAAGCGCCGCCACCCCTTATCGTAGAGATCTATCCGGATGTCGGACCGAACTGCCTGTCCGGTGGGCCATCCATGGCCTATCCCGATCCGGATTCTGCCTATCTCTGGGCCGGGCAGGGGTTTGCCTATGCGCGGCTCACGACCCCGCGCGATCTCATTCGCACGACTGAAGGCCCGATTGCCGGCATGGCTGCGGTTGTTGATGCGGGCGTCACGGCCCTGATCGACCAGGACCTGGCGGATCAGGGCCGGATTACGCTCTACGGGTTCAGCCAGGGCGGCGTTTCTGCGCTCTTTGTTGCAGCGAAGTCGCCGCGCTTCCGGGCCGTGATTGCCAAGAATAGCTTTGCCGACCTGTTCAGCCATTATTTTTCGGGATCAGGCGTCTATGCGTACCTGTATGAGTCCTTTGGAGCCTTCCTGTCCTATGACTCAGTCGCCGGCAGCGATTTCGGCATTGGCCGGACGCCGTTCGAGGATCCGGACGTCTATATTCGCAACAGTCCTGTCTTTCTTGCGCCCGATATCGAGATGCCGGTGCTCCTGATCCATTCCGACATGGACGGGTTCGGAATGTCCCAGTTCGACGAAATGTATGGCGCCTTGCAGCGGGCCGGCAAGGAAGCCCGCTATGTCCGCTATTGGGGAGAGGGGCACGGGCCCTCATCGCCTGCCAATATAAAAGATTTGTGGGAGCGAAAGATGAACTTCCTCCGCGACGCCGGTGCTGCGCCCTAGGGGGCACCCGTTGGTGCAGCAGCGGAGGAAGGCTTTTGCGTTTCACGTGTCCACGCACGAAGCCAGGATTCGATTCCATAATACATCAGCATACGGCTGCCGGAGGCCTGGATGGTCAATTGTTCGCGCTCGCCGAGGGCCTGGATATCCGCGCTGGAAATCAGGTCTCGCGCAGCCAGTTCACCGTTTGCCAATGTCTCGATTATCTCCTGGCGCCAGGCGGAAACACGATCGACATAATACCGCGCGGCATAGCCTTTGGTGGTGCGCTCGAGGACGAGGTCTGGAACAATGCCCCGGAACGCCCTGCGGGCGAGCCCCCGGTTGACGCCGCCTGCGCTCAGTATCCAGGCAGGCAGGCGCAGGCAAAGTTCGATCAGTGGCTGCGACATCAGGGGCCGGACAATGTCCCGGTCGCCGCGCGAGTCGAGATGGTCGCGAACCTGGAACATGTGAACCAGCGTACTGACCTGGTCGAATTTCGCCGGGGGCAAGCCGCCGGACTCCCTCGCCCAGACTGGCAGCACGCGTTCCGGGTCCAGAAGGGCCAGCACGTGCTGGTTCACCCGGGTCCGGCGCCGGTCAAGGCCGGCGACTGCGTCACTGACGTGCCCCCGGCCGGCGATCAGGGGCGTTGTGTGTTTCAGGACCGACCAGATCGACTGTCCAGAGAGACGGGCGGAGTCCAGAAGGATGGCGCCAGCCTCCCGCGAGAGACCGCTTTGCCGGATGTAATCAGCGAAGGCTGTCGGGGCGCGTGCCACCCGGAAGAGGTGGTCTCCGCCCTGGCCCGTGAACAATGCACCACTTGCGGCTGGCAGCGCGGGCAGGAGCGATGGCAGGTCCGGTGCAAGGAACTGCCTCTGGGGCCGCGCGGTCAGCGGATGTTCGCCCACCCCCGGAAGGCCGGCACCCGGCGAGACAGGGATCGTAACAAGCTTGCAGCCGGCCTGTTCGGCGGCAGCGCAGGCATAGCGCAATTCAGATCCATCTGCGGAATCAGGCTGAAAGTGGACGGCCGACAGCGCGCCCGGATAATCGTTCCGCGCCAGGCTGTTCAACACGATGGATGAGTCCAGGCCGCCCGACAGGCTGACTGCGACATCGCCATATTCGCGCGCCCAGGTATGCGTGACCCCCAGGACCGTTTCCCTCAGGCGAGTGGCTGCGTCGTCGGGGGAGAGATCAAGCTGTGACAGGGCCACATTGCGCGGATCCCAAACCGTGTCGATGCGGTATTCCGACGGCATGACCCGGAGCTGCTGGCCGCCCGCCAGTTCACCGATCTCGTTCAGGCCCGTGTCGCCGTTCTGGATCTTGTCATAGGCAAGCAATGCCGAGACGAATGCGTAATTGATGGTGAACCCTGAGCGGTCGAGAAAGTTGCACTTCTCCAGGTTCGAGAAGATGACCGTGACGCCGGATTGCCGCGTGTAATAGCAGGGGATTGATGCTGCCGGATCAGGAATGATGGCGAACCCGTCGCCGGTCTTGAGAAAGGCGACATAGCGTCCCCAGTATTGGGCAAGCAGGGCAGGGGCCCCTCCGCGTGCCAGTGCAGCGGCGCAGGCGGCGTCCAGGGCGGTCACGCGCATCGCGGCCTGCGTGCCTCCGGAGGTCTGGAACAGCGTCCCGAAGATGGCGCCTGTCCCGTTTACACCGTCAGGGCCCAGCCTGATTATCGCATCATTGCCGGCGGGGAGAGACAGGTCATGGAGGACAAAGCCTGCCTGCGTGACCTTTCCCGCCTCAGGTCCGACCGCGACGAGAATGGAACGGTCGAACGCTTCGGCTGCACGGGATGCGGCAGGGTCGCGCGGGTTCCAGACCAGGGCGATAAAGGATCGCATGATGCATCCTATACAGACATGATCGGTCTGAACTCGATGACCGTATCAAGGTCCTCGTTCAGAATGACGCCGTTATATTCGACCCAGCAATGGGCGCCGAATGGGCAAAGCCGCACACCGAAAACCCAGTCCGGTTGAATGCCGAAACCGGTGAGAAACCGGATCAGCGCGAGGCTCCGAAACCGACATGCGTCATGTGTGCTGAAAAAGTAGGGGGTCATGGCGTGGAAGCGTGAGGCAAGTACCAGCACCTGTTCCAGAGACGGGGTCGGGTTTCGCGCGGCGCGCAGCTTCCATCGTCCGACACGGGCGACCACATCTTTGAAATCGCACATATGCTCCAGCCACCAGCTGGAGACGGCTGCTATTGCCATGTCCCTGGCTGTAGGCAGAATGCGTGAGGGGGTGGCAGCGCCGGTAAGTTGTGACAGGCAGGCGCTTGGCGGCGCGAAACAGGGGGCCGTCAGGGGTTTTCCCGATTGCCTGTCAGGCGAGAGAATCTGTTTCGCGACGAGCCGCTCTGCGAAACTCGCTGCCGGGCCGCCGAGTTCCTGGCTGGCGCGTGCCGTGCGGATGGACTCGAACCAGTCGCGCTGTTTGCCAGAGAACCGGAAATACCTGTCGCGGGCAACATCCAGGAATATCAGTGCATCATCGCAGAGACAGAAATGGATATTCGGGTTGAGCCAATAGGACGGCATGTGGCCTGGCACCTTTTTTTGGGTCTCCCTCGCGCCAGCGCGGCCAGCCGAAGGCGCACCGCGACGTGAGAGCGTGACGATCGCGGAATCCGGAGCATTCGGCGGCCTGGCAAAGTCAGGGGAATGCTCCGGACCGGCATGGGTGAGCAGGCCAGAGCGGCCTGTCGGTCACCCGCGAAGAATCTCAGGCTTCCCGAGATTCCTGGGCGAAGAGCTCTTCGGATTTGTCTCCGATGCCCTTCGTCTCCGTTGACACGGAACCGAGCGCAATCGGCTCGAATTCGTCGTCGTGGGTTTGAGCATCCTGTGCCATGGGTCTTCTCCTTTGTGTGAGGCGTCGCAGGCTTTGCGACAAGGCGAAGTATGATCCAATCAAAGGTAGAGTCAACGCTTCGGAATCTTAAAAAAGTGCAATAAAACAACGCATAAGCAATATCGGCCTGTCACGCCAAAAGAAGGCGAGTGATGCCCCGGACTGGGGGCGCAAAAGAGGCCGGCGCGTCAGGTCATGGGCTTTCGCCCGGGGTACAGCGGCTATCGTCTGCCGCCGGGGTTTGGCTGTCGGCCTGACAGGCGCTGGGTATGGCATGATGGTTCAAGGCGACAGGTATCGGCGATTGGCGAAGGAGGGCTTCAGCCTTCTGCGCATCGCCGGAAAGGCGGCATTTTCTCGCCCGGGCAACACTGTAGAAGGCGCGGGCATAAGCATTGACCTCGAACAGGGCAGGTGAACTGACCACCGATGCAAAGCCTGTGTCGGGGCGTCGCCAGGTGCGGCCATACATGTCTGCGAGATAGCGTTCCGCCCGGTCCGGCACGTTCCAGGTCGCGCCGCCGAAACAGGCACGGCCGAGATGAAACGGTGACAGGCGCCACTGAATGTCTCCGCGCTGGTGACTGAAGCCGCAAACCACGGCCCCCTCGCTGTGATCGTGCAGGAAGATGTCGATGGCGATCCCCTGATACCTCACCGAGGCGTACCGGTCCCCGGGGCGGGCAGACGGTGTCAGCATGAGGGCCGGATGGGCCCTCAGAATATTGACCGGATCGGGTGCGTCAGGCCCATCGCGGAAGAGGCCGATATCGATATCCCGGTCATGCGCCAACGGACCGCCATTGCGGACGCAGCCGAGCAGGGTGCCTCCCGCCAGGAAGTATTGGACGCCATGCGCGCTCAGGATATCTCCGACTTCGCGCAGCGCGCCGAGCGCAGCGTCCGGATTGAACACTGGAGGTGCATGTGCGCCGCCTGCCGGACCTGGGCCGGTGGCAGCGAGCGCCTGCACCATCAGGTCGAAAGCGCTCCGGAATGCGCCGAGCCGGTAGGTGGCCCTGGCCAGCCTGTCATAGGCGGTACTGGCGTCACCGAAGCGCGACCTGTTGGAGAGGATGAAGGCTGTCGCCGTATCGAACAGATGGGCATCCATCAAAGCGTCGGCGCATCGGACGAACTGGATCGGCGCGGCGCGCGGGTTCCGGCACAGGGCCTGGAGCGCCTCAGCCGTCGCCGTGATCGCGGCAAGGCGTTCATCCTCGTATGGCGTCAGGTCGGCGATCGAGCGCCATGATGTCCAGGCTTTCCGGTCATCTGTCACAACGCGCCGGAATGCCGTCAGGGCGCCGTCGCGGTCGCCAAGATTGAATCGGGCAAGTCCTTCGCCATGTCGCGCGCCACCCTGGTGCGGGTCCAGGTCGAGTATTGTGGCAAACACGTCCAGCGCCTCGGCATTCCGACCGGCCTTCAGCTGCGCGGCGCCCAGGTCCAGAAGGGTCGGAATGTGATCCGGTCGCTGGCCTGACGCCCGGACGAAACAGGTCGCCGCCTCAGCCGGCGTGTCGGCAGCCACCAATCGCCTGCCTTCGCGCATGAGCCCGGCCCAATCCGTCATCCCCGAGTGAGACGAGCGGTCACGATCCTGCTGTGAGGGGCTGGAGGTCGCCAATCCTTTCTCCGCTGTCCCATCGGTCGGGCTGGTGGTTGTCTATTTGCCAACCGAACCGTCGATGGCGTTCATCTGCGCCCTTGCGAAAGTCGCAACGGACGATGCCAATCCTGACGACAGGAATTATCTCTTAAGTAGAATTGAAATGCAATCATAAAAAGAATTGAATTGTTCTGCGGCGTTGGGGGCGAGGTTGTGTCCGGCGCCCGCGCCAGACCCTCGCTGTCAGGGCGCGCAATGATAAAATACTGCCACAAGATTTCGTCGTCATCGCGACAGCACTCCAATGAATTCAGCAAAAGTCACCTGGTCCCTCTCGCGTCCGATGGCATGCCGATGACGACACCGTCGCAATGCGCGCATCACGTCACACTTGACGCGCACCCTTTTGCGTTTTGGGATTGTTGTTGAAGCAGGTATTGAAATAGACCGAAGGAACAGGCGCGACCATCATGTCCATCAAACCCGTCAAAAAAGAGCGATCGCCCAATGATGTGGACAGATTGGTGGGCCGGAATGTCCGGCGTCTGCGTACCGAACGCGGGCTGACCCTGGTTGATCTGGCCGCCGCGCTGAAAATCAGTCACCAGCAATTGCAGAAATACGAGACAGGCGCGAACCGGCTCAGTGCAGGCATGATAAGCAATTTGTCCGAAGCCCTGTCGGTTCCCATCGAGACGCTGTTCGTCACGCCTGGTCAGGCGGCACGTGGACGCGGTCGTTCACAATCGGGAGCCTTGGACGCATTGCGTCAACAGGGCCTTTTCTGCCTGGAACGGACAAGGTCGGAATCAACGCTCCAAAAGATGGTCGACATCCTCAAGATCCTGGCTTCGAAACCCTGAACAGCGGATAGATCCCGGCCGCCCGGTTCCCATGGGGCTGATGAACTGCCGTCGGAGGCAAGTCATAAACACGCCGGAACGAGTTCTTGTTTAAATTGATTTCTATTTCTATTAAACGGGGTGCAAAAGGAGTGCATCCATGCGTGACTATGATGGCGCGGTCGTTCTGGGCGCGATCAGGCAGATCCAGCAGGCATCGACAACCGAGGCAGTGGTTTCGGCGCTCGGCGGTTTTATTGCGTCATACGGGTTCGAGCGGATATTCCTTGGCCAGCTCGTCAATCCCGCCAATGTGGCGCTCAAGAACATTCTCTACCTGTCCGACTGGCCCGATGAATTGCAGGCGCAGCGCCGGCAGCAGATGGCAGTCCTGCACGATCCGATCGCCATCTGCGCGTTGAGGTCCAAGCGTCCTTTCAGCTGGGCAGAAGCCCGGGCGCATGCGAGCCGCGCTGGCAGGATGGTCGTGGACATGGTGCATGATTACGGCATTTCCCATGGCATCATGTTTCCGATGCATGCCCTGGACAGTATTTCCGGAGGCGTGTCGCTGGGGGGACGCAACCGGGTGGAGCTTTCGCCTGTCCAGGTATCGGAACTCGAGATTGTCTGCCAGAGCGCCTATTATCACCTTGAAGACATGCTGGGACCGTTTCCCTACCAGAAGCTCGCCGAACTGACCCCGCGTGAAACCGAATGCGTTCAGTTTGCGGCTGCCGGAAAGTCGAATTGGGAGATCGCCCGCATTCTCGGGATCAAGGAAGACACGGTCAAGAAGACGCTGGGCCGTGCGAGCGCCAAGCTCGAGACTGTGAACCGGGCCCATCTTGTCGCTACGGCGATTGCCGGAAGCAAGATTTTCCCCTGACAAGTCCCCGAATGGGGACATGAACGGTCCGCGCCTTGGCTTGATGATGGAGCTCCAACAGCCGGAGGCCCGTTCATGTTCACCATCATCACCCCGAAGAACCGGCGTCAGTATGAGGATGTCCTGACCGACATGCACCATATGCGCTACCGCATCGTCGTCGGCGAATGGGGCTGGGATATCCCGGGACTCGCGCCCGGGTGCGACAAGGACCAGTTTGACACCGCGAAGACGGTCTATGTGGTCGTCAGGAGCGCCAATGGCGCCGTGATCGCAACGGTCCGCGTCAATCCGACGACGGGTCCGCACATGCTGAGCGAGCTGTTTGCCCATTATTGTGACCTCCAGCCTTATCCAGTTGGTCAGGATGTCTGGGAATGTTCCAGGTTCGTGACGGACAGGGCCGCCATGTCCGATCCGGTGGATGATTTCCGCGTGCGATGCCAGCTCGGGATTGGTCTGACCGTCTATTGTATCGACAATGGTATCCGCCGTCTGAGCTGGCTCACCCACCAGAAATTCTACAACCTCGTCCAGCAGGTCTGGCGGACCGAACCCCTTGGCCTGCCGAAGCGAGCAGACGGGGACTGGGCGTGGATTGCGGCTGTCTCTGAAATAGATCTTGCCGCGCTCGATCGACAGCTTGACCGACACCGGAATGCTGAATCGATTGTTGCTGGGTATACGGGAGCAAAACGTGTAGCGGCGCAGGCGAGAAGCGCGTGACCGCTCGTCCGGACCGGCCTGTTTCGCCCGCTGACCGCGCCGCCTTCGACCGGGACGGCGTCGTCTGTCTGCGCAATGTCCTGACAGACACGGAGATAACGCATTTGCGCGATGCCGTAGACCGGCAATTGGCAGGGCTAGGACAGACGACAACCGGCTATGATTTTGAAGACCTGGCAGGCCAGATCTGGGATCCGGCGCGAAGCATGGACACGGGCGCAGCCGAGCGCTTCGACATGGAGATGATGAAGGACATGATCCTGAATGATCCCGAAGCGCGACCGCTCCGCGAAACCGACGCGTCCGACGCAGCAGGTGTATTCTTCTATGATGCGGCAGCCTGGAAGGCTGACAGCGGTGTGCGCAAGGTGGCGTTCGATTCCCGACTTCCCGAAATTGCCGCAGAACTGCTCGATGCGCGCTATGTGAATTTCTGGGAGGATACCACGTTCGTCAAAGGCCCGCATACGCGCCAGAAAACCGCCTTCCATCAGGATCTCGCCTATTTCCAGATTTCGGGGACACAATGTGTCGTGGTCTGGATCGCACTGGACCCTGTGACCCATGACAATGGCCGCATGCAATACGTTCGCGGGTCTCACCGGTGGGGCGAGACCTATGCGCCAAATGTGTTCATTTCGCAGACCCCGTTCCGCTCGTCACCTGAACGCAAGTGTCCTGATATTGAAGGCGCGCTGGATGCATATGACATCCTGGCATTCGACGTGATGCCAGGTGATGTCATCATTCACCATGTCATGACCTTGCACGGCTCCGGTGGAAACCGATCGGACCGGTGGCGCCAGGCCATGTCGCTGCGATATTGCGGCGACAAGGTGCGCTATTACGACCGGCCCGGGGCGATCCCCCAAGTCGGCGTCTCCCACGACCTGAAGGATGGCGACCGTCTGTTTTCACGAGACTATCCGATCGTCTGGCCCAAACCATGGCCAGGTCTCAAACTCGCGGAAGTGTATGCGTGTCCTGGTCCGGGAGCTTTTTCTTCGGAAACTTGAGGCGGTCAATTAGATGAGCCAACGGGACGAGCGCAGGTCGATATAACGGAGCCGGGTAGCCTTCTTGGCAGGGGGACTGGGGCCAGCCGGGTAATATGAAAAAATGTAAATGGAGTCTCCAGTTGAACGGGCCGGATAAAGGGGCTGATTCAGGAGCAGGAGCGGTTGGCAAAATCCGACGAGGCAGTATAGCGCCGAGTAGACCTCGGTGTCTCGCTGCAACGCATCGGCGTGAAGACACTCTACATCGAACCGGGAAGCCCTTCGGAAGACGGCTACTGCGAGAGCTTCAACTCCAAGCTCCGTGACGAACTTCTAGCGAGGGAAATCTTCTATGATCTGCGCGAGGCAAAGGTCCTCATCGAGGCCTGGAGACAGCACTACAACACGGTACGTCCGCACTCATCGCTCGGCTACAAACCACCGGCACCAAAAGCCGTCTTGCCCGCGGCGTTCATACCGCCTTACTATGGAGGTGTAGCAGCATGAACGCCGCTACGTGGAAACCGCCGGACTAATAAAACGCGCGGACCACCTCGAAGGGGCAGGCCACGTGCTTATGTGCGTCAGATTTCCTCTCTCTTTGAGTAATGTGGAAGACTTACTTCACGAACGTGGGATCGATATTTGCCACGAAAGTGTCCGTCTCAGGGTCGAACGTTTCGGCACCTACTTTGTGCACAGGATCAGGAAGCGGAGGTCGGAAGCGATGCGACGAAGCCCCCAGAGAAATGTCACCAGATAGAGCAGGTTCGCGTTAGCCTGATATGCGGCAGTTTATTACCGTTCGACATCAACAATAGGTTGATCTCGTAAGAAAATCTCGCTCAGTTGCGCTTTTAGTGCGCGAACGAGCAAGGGGGAGGGCTGGGCATGGCATTTATTAGTTTCGACTTTACGATGCACGGAAAAATCAGGCAGCAGGGCCTGAATCGTCCAAGCTGAACCAACACTTTGGCATGGGTCGCTTCCAATAATGAGGTTTGCGGGTCCAAACCAAACTCATACGCAAACACTCTTAGAAAAGTTTGAGAGTCTTTGCGCCGTCTTTCCCTTCAAACACCAGCTCGCTGCTGGTCGCCGACACCAGCTTACCCCATGGCGTGGTATCACCAATGGCGTGAACTTTCGCCGTTTCGCCGGGGTTCCATGTCACCATCGCCCGCACTTTTTTACCCGTTCCCAGCAGCCCAACAAATTCTGGATTGTATTTCGGCGCGACAGGTTCCTGGCGTCTTGGCGCATTCCGGCTGAACGCCGCGCGCGTAAGCGAAAACGGTGACCTCGCTAATATGTCCCGGACCGATTGCGCGCTTTCGCCTCGTGGCAGTATCGCGACTGGCTCAGGTTCCTCGGACAGCGCCGCCGGCATAGCCGCAATTCTGGAACGATCAGGCAGAGCCGCAAGCGATATAACGGGGCGGAAATACATATAGATTCCTGCCCCAGTAATTACTGCAGACAGGATCAGAAGCAGGAGCGGAGTAAGAGGCCAGGCGCGGGTCAATTGATGTCTCCTGTCCAGAGCTTCAAGGACATCGTGAGTCTCATATTACGGTCAGGCTCGCCGGCTCTCCCGGCAGGTTTCAGGTCGAGTTCGTCGATGAGGACCGGCTGCGGAAGATCTTCCAGCGCTCGGATCACATCCAGCGCCGCTTCGACATCGCCCTCGATTTCCAAATGCCAGGTGATGGAGCGGAGACCGTTAACCGATTCGTTAGCACCGGTCTCTCTCAAATCCACCAGCCTCGCCTTCCTGGCCCGGACAAGTTCAATCAGGGCCGACTGGACGGAGCCGGTCAATACGGTGGGGTCGGCGTCTGGTCCGACAGGAACCACGAAGGACCGGTACCCCGCAAACTTGTCCGGCGGTACCGGGCGGGCCAGTTTTTCAGCATGAGACAGAGCGAGGCTTTCGGCCCCGCGGAAACGGGCCCACTGGTCAAGAACTTCCGATACACGTGGCGCTAGTAGCAAATAGATGGCCAGGGCGAGGCCTGCGAGTACGAGCCAGCCTTCCAGACGACGGAGCATGGGACGGAACGAACTGATCATGAGTTTCGCTCCGTGACCAGAATGACAAATTTCTGCTTTCCGTCAGGTGTGTCGGAGACCGTCTCGTCGAACCGGACGCTTTGATCTGGGAAGGCTGCCGTCAGCGCCGTCAAAATGGATGCGGCATTGTCGGTGAGGCCCGTGAGGCGGATATCCGAGCCGCTTATCTCAATACCAGTCCACCAGGCAGCTTGCGGCGTTTC
>TARA_R110002049_G_scaffold118032_3_pt1 | contig 12835 bp, 9 predicted proteins | sample TARA_R110002049 | Tara Oceans TARA_R110002049 (sample SAMEA4396941) | marine metagenome | biome: Polar Biome; feature: [SRF] surface water layer (ENVO:00010504); material: water (ENVO:00002006), including particulate matter (ENVO:01000060) such as... | depth 5 m | reverse complement strand
GCAGAATCGGATTGTCTGGCCCCATTTCGGTGCATCGGTCGATGACCTCCTGGGCCCTGCGTTCCATTTCCGGGTTACCGCGCTGCACCGAGGCAAAATCAAGGTCTTCGCTTGAGGCACCACTCGCAAGACTCGAGGCGGCGCCGCCACCAAGCCCGATGAGCATGGCCGGCCCGCCGAGTATTACGATCTTTGCGCCCACCGGCACATCAATCTTGTTGCTGTGCTCGGCACGCACATTGCCGACACCACCCGCGATCATGATGGGCTTGTGATAACCGCGAATTTCATTGTCCGGTAACCCCGGTACGCGCGCTTCAAAGGTCCGGAAATAGCCCGCAAGGTTTGGTCGGCCAAACTCGTTATTGAACGCAGCGCCGCCGAGCGGGCCGTCAATCATAATTTCGAGCGGCGCCGCCATCCGTTCCGGATGCGGAAACTTGATCTCCCAGGGCTGCCGGTAACCCGGAATCCTGAGATGGGACACCGTGAAACCCGTCAGCCCTGCTTTGGGCCGCGCCCCGAGGCCGGTCGCTCCTTCGTCGCGAATCTCCCCACCGGAACCGGTAGCCGCACCGGCGAAGGGAGAAATTGCCGTCGGGTGATTGTGTGTCTCCACTTTCATCAGGATATGAATGGGTTCTTCACTGAACGCGTATTCGCGGCTGGCACTGTCGGGCAACAGGCGCTGTCCAATCCAGCCTTCCATCACCGCGGCATTGTCCGAATAAGCGGACAAAACGCCCGCCGGGCTGGCTTCAGTCGTCGAGCGAATCATGCCGAACAGGCGCTTCGACTCGGGAACACCATCGATAACCCAGTCGGCGTTGAATATCTTGTGTCGGCAGTGTTCCGAATTGGCCTGCGCGAACATCATCAATTCAGCGTCGGTCGGATCGCGCCCCATCTCCTGGTAGCGCGCTGCCAGGTACTCAATCTCTTCGTCAGACAAGGCCAGGCCAAGGCTCGTATTGGCCCGTTGCAATGCCGGCTCACTGCCTGCGGACAAGTCGATATGCTCGAGTGCCTGCGGTGCGTGCGTCGCAAACAGCAAGCGCGCTTCTTCCCCGCTGGCGAACACCGCTTCGGTCATCCGGTCAAACAGCAGCGGCGCAAGATTGAAAGCATCCTGCTGTGCGGCCGTGCCTTTGAAATGCAGGCCGTAACAGATACCGCGCTCGATGCGCTCAATACCGTCGAGGTCGCAAGCGCGCGCGATGTCCGTGGCTTTTGACGACCACGGCGATATGGTCCCGGGTCGAGGCACAACATAGAGCGTTTTTGCTTTGCGACCCAGCTTGCCGGCGGCGTCGTCAGAGAGTAACAGCGCGGTCAGGTGGCGACTGGTTTCGTCTGGCAGTTTTGCTGTCGTGCGCACGAAATAGGTGAAACGCGCTTCCAGCTTCTCGATCCGGTCATCCTGACGTTGCAGCGCACGGGTTAGCTTTTGCAGCCTGAAATCCGACAATGCGGGCTGGCCCGCCAATTCCAGGAAATGAGTTGACGGGGAAACCAGTGGGGCAGGTTTTGACAAAGCGACGGGACCTGATCAGAAGTGCGGACGGGATCGAAGCCGGAATGATACCGGACGCAAAATCTGAGGCAAAGCACACTCCACTGCACCGGCCCCGTTGGCGCCGATCAGGATTTCGTATCGCCCGGCGTATAGATTGGCATCGGAAACTGCGCGACATTGCTGCCCTGGGCTTTGGAAATCTTGCTCACACCTTGCTTGTCGACTTCGTCGATCCTGATGATCGAGTGCATCGGCAGAAAAGTCCGCCGCACGTTCTCAAACTCGGATTTGATCTTCTCTTCCGACGGATCAACGACGACCGTCGTGCGCTCCCCGAACACAAGTTGCTCGACTTCGACAAAACCAAACAACTCGCCGTGCCGCACCTGCCGTGCGTACACTTCAAAGACCTGTCCCTGGTTCATGAAGACCACTTTATATAGGTGTTTTTCGCTCATTCCGGTTACTTGTTGCCAAAACTCCTGCCAAAGGCCGCGTAGTTTAACCAAAAGCCGACAGTATCGGGTACTTATCGGTTTGGCGCCTGAACGGCCCATATGTGGTCCAATATCGGCATTTAAAGAGCTGCGACCAGCGCTTGCAGGCGTCGTTATGTGAACTGATTGGCAGCACAAGCACTTGAATACAGGCAGTATTCCGCTCAATGACCCGAAAATGGGCGGGGCGAGCCTCCGGCCCTGGTCCACCCACGAGACAAAGCATGCCCCTGCAACTGGAAATCATCAGCGAACACAGCGCAATCGTCGGCGACGACGCCGTACGCGAGTTCTCCGAAGATGGCGGCACGATTGGACGATCGCTGGAAAATGACTGGATTCTGCCGGACCCCGACAAGTACATCTCGGGCTGTCACGCGGTTATTGACCACCGTGGCGGCATTTATTACCTGGCCGACCTGAGCACCAACGGTGTTTTCGTCAATGACGAGCATGAACCCATAGGCAAGGGCAATCCGCGACGGCTGTTCAATGGCGATCGGCTGCGCATGGGTGACTTCGAGTTCGTTGTCACGATTGATCACGGTGAAAGCATTGTCATGCCGCTGGAAGGCGAACAGACGGCCGTTCCGGAACCTATCGAGATCCGCGTGCCGGAAGCGTCCTTCGCAACCAGCATGCAAATGCTGGATGAAGAGGCACTAACCGGTGATGCGGCATTTGAGTCGGCGGTTTCAAGTTTCGGGCCCACCGCCGCTTACGGGACCCCGGACCCGGTCGCACCTGTCGTGCAGTCCGGGCTTAGTGAAAGCGAGCTTGCAACCGAGGCATCGTTCGACGAACCCGCCCCCACCGCACCGGCCGAAGTGAATTTCACATCCGACGACCTGTTCGATACCTTCCTCGACGGTCTTGGCATTAGTCGCAACGACCTGCATCCCTCGGTCAATCCGGCCGAAGTCATGCAGAATGCCGGCGAAGTATTAAAAGAATTTGTTGAAGGAACCGGACGGCTGCTGGCCAGCCGAAGCAACCTCAAACGGTCGTTCCGGCTTGATCAGACAACCATTCTTCCGCGCCGCAATAATCCGCTCAAGCTCTCGGAAAACACACTTGCATCGATCAAGCAGCTATTGGTGGGCCAGGAAGGTGAATACCTCGGGCCGCGCGATGCGGTACGCGAAGTCTGTCGTGACCTGCTCCATCATCAGGACGCTTTTCTCGATGCGATGGGTAGCGCTTTCACCGAGTTCTCCGATCGTTTCGACCCGGACGAACTGACAGCAAGTTTCCAGAACGAAGCGAACTCTATTCCCCTGCTGGGTTTCCTGGATCGGCTTAAGTACTGGCAGATGTACTGTGACTCTTACGCGGTACTCACCGATAAAGGCGACAGCCGCTATCCGCAGATATTCGCAGAGGAGTTTGTGAGAGCGTACGAGCGGCAGATCGCAGAATTCAAACGCCTTGAGGCAGGGCACGCGAACCCGACGGCGAAAGCCGTGAGCCCGCCACCCAGCTCAAGCAACGACGATGATGCTGTCGTCACCATCAACGAGAAAGTCCGTCGCTTACCTGCCAGTGAGACGATCATAGATTTTTCGGACGATGACGTTGATGACCTCATCGATCAGCTCGACGACCCGGCGAGTTACCAGGCATAGCTTACTCGCGATTCTGGCGATTCTGCACCAGGTCGTCGACCACCGCTGGATCCGCAAGCGTGGATGTGTCACCGAGGTTCTCATGTTCATTCGCGGCAATCTTGCGCAGTATGCGGCGCATGATTTTTCCTGAGCGTGTTTTAGGCAAGCCAGGCGCCCACTGCACAAGATCAGGTTTTGCGATGGGACCGATTTCCTTGCGAACCCAGTTTTGCAACTCGGCAATGAGTTCCGCCGACGCTTCCACACCTTTCATCAGTGTGACGTAAGCATAAATGCCCTGCCCCTTGATGTCGTGCGGGTAACCTACTACGGCGGCCTCGGCGACATCGTGGTGGGCTACCAGTGCGCTTTCAACTTCCGCGGTGCCCATGCGATGCCCGGATACGTTCAGTACATCGTCGACGCGACCCGTTATCCAGTAGTAGCCATCGGCATCGCGTCGCGCGCCGTCGCCCGTGAAGTAGCGGCCGGGGAAAGTTACAAAGTAGGTATCTATAAAGCGCTGATGGTCACCGTAGACGGTGCGCATCTGGCCGGGCCAGCTATCGAGAATGACCAGGTTACCCTCAGCCATGCCTTCCAGCACCTGCCCTTCGCCATCGACAATTGCCGGCTGGATTCCAAACAGCGGCCTGGTCGCCGAACCTGGCTTGAGGTCGGTAGCACCGGGCAAGGGGCTGATGAGAATGCCGCCTGTTTCGGTTTGCCACCAGGTATCCACTATCGGACAACGTTGCTCGCCGACGACGTTGTAGTACCACTCCCAGGCTTCCGGGTTAATGGGCTCGCCCACTGATCCGAGTAGCCGCAGGGATTTGCGTGACGTCTTTTTGACAGGCTCGTCCCCGTCGCGCATCAACGCCCGTATCGCAGTGGGTGCCGTGTAACAGATATTGACCTCGTGCTTGTCACAGACTTCCCAGAACCGGGATGACGACGGATAGTTCGGTACACCTTCGAACATTAACGTAACTGCGCCGTTCGCAAGCGGCCCGTAGACGATGTAGCTGTGGCCGGTCACCCAGCCGACATCGGCGGTACACCAGTAAACATCGCCAGGCCGGTAATCAAAAACCAGTTCATGTGTCAGCGCCGCGTACAGCAAATAGCCGCCCGTCGTGTGCAGTACACCCTTAGGTTTACCCGTTGAACCTGAGGTGTACAGAATGAACAAGGGATCTTCGGCACCCATTTCCTCGCAGGGACAATCGGCTTCGACTTGCTTCTCAAGTTCATGCAACCAAACGTCGCGACCTTCTACCCAGTTAATCTCGCTGCCTGTACGCTGCACTACCACTACTTTTTCAAGCGTCGTCACATTCGGGTTGGCCGCGGCCGCGTCAACATTCGCTTTTAACGGAATAGTCTTGCCGCCACGCACGCCTTCGTCGGCCGTGATGACAATGTTCGATTCGCAATCGTGGATGCGGCCCGCTAATGCATCGGGAGAAAAGCCGCCAAACACGACCGAATGTACGGCACCGATGCGCGCGCACGCGAGCATCGCAACCGCGGCCTCGGGAATCATCGGCATGTACAGGGTTATCCGATCACCTTTCTTCGCGCCCACGGCTTTCAGCGCATTGGCAAAACGGCAAACGCGCTCGTGCAGTTCACGGTAGGTGATTTTCAGATCGACCGTTGGGTCGTCACCTTCCCAGATAATTGCGACATCGTCCGCTTTGTTCTCCAGGTGGCGATCGACGCAGTTATAGCAAGCGTTCAGTGTGCCGTCATCGAACCAGCGAATATGCAAATCGTCTTTGTCAAAAGAAACATCCTTGACCGAAGTGAACGCCTTGATCCAATCGAGTCGTTCGGCCGCCTCTGCCCAAAAGCCCTCGTTGTCTTCAATCGACTGTCGGTAAAGTTGCTGGTAACGGTCGGCGTCGACCAGGGTGCGAGAACGGGTCTGTTCATCGACAGGGTAAATATCAGTCATGAGACTCTCTCTTAGTTTCCAGATTCAGATAACATTCAATCCGAGGCATCAGGTTGATTCCTTGCGCGCAATCGCGTTTGCCAGCGCAAGGATTCGCTCCGCTTGCACGACGTGCGGTCGGTCAAGCATTGCTCCATCCATACTCAGCACTCCAGCGCACGGGTTATCGGCGAAGAGCTTAACAATACGTTCCGCGCGCTGAATTTCATCAGGTCGGGGCGCGAATGCGCGATTGATAACCTCGACCTGCGCCGGGTGGATCGCCAGCATGCCGCCGAAGCCGTCGCGACGCGCATGCGCTGCGTACTGCCGCAGCCCCTCCTCGTTTCTAAAGTCGGTATAAACCGTATCGATTGCCGGCACACCGGCCGCGGTTGCGGCGAACAGGCACAGCGAGCGCGCCAGCTGGTAGGGCGCCAGCCATTCACCGCTTTCCCCCCGGCTGGCTGTAGCACCGACTGCCGCACTCAGGTCCTCCGCGCCCCAGGACAAGCCTGCAAGCCGCTCAGTAGCGCCGCGGTAACCGCCAAGCGTAAACAATGCCTCGGGCTTCTCGGTGCAGATGCAGACAATACGGGTTCTGCCTTGTGCGGCCGCAGGCTCCAGTTCTGCAAGCCGCGCCGCAAGATCCACCGCGTCGGCCGCGCTCTCGGGTTTCGGCAGGATGATTCCTGCTGGTGCTGCCGGCACTACAGCTTCGAGGTCCAGGTCGGCCGCTTCGGTATCGAGCGGATTTATCCGGACCCAGACCCGGTCATTGCCATCGATATTCGCCGCCGCCATCTTGCGCGCATCAACGCGGCGATCAGCAGCGACCGAATCCTCGAGATCGAAAATAATCGCATCCGCCGATGACGCCAGCGCCTTTTGCATCTTGCGCTCGCTGTCGGCGGGGCAAAACAGAAAACTCCTGATCATGCGGGCTTTTTCAGCATCAAGGCAGTGCGCTTGCAATGACCAACGAGTTCATCGTGCTGATTAAACGCACGATGGGCCAGCACGATTATGCCGTTCGCGGGCCGCGACTTGCTGTCACGTTTTTCCAGCACTTCGCTCTGTATGTGCAAGGTGTCACCCTGGAACACAGGCTTCGGGAAACGCACCTCGTCCCAGCCAAGATTAGCGACGGTGGTGCCGTGGGTTGTGTCATTCACCGATATCCCCACCATCAGGCTCAATGTCAGACAACTGTTGACCAGCACGCGCCCGAATTCTGTCTGCTGCATGTACTCGGCGTCCAGATGCAGCGCCGCCGGGTTATGCGACATCGTGGTGAACAGCACATTGTCGGTTTCTGTGACCGTCCGACGAATCGGATGCTCGAAAATCTGGCCCACTGAAAAATCGTCGTAATACAAACCTGGCATTTTTGCCCCCCGGCAACGAATCGTTGAAGGCGCTAGTATAGTGCCCGTACACTTTCAATTATCGATAGCTCATTAATCGTTTACTATTGTCCAGCCGGTCACCGAGGTCAAATGACCCGGTCTCTTTAATAGAGCTGGATTTTAGCCGTCGCCAATTATGGAGGTTCAGACATGAAATACACCCGCCGCGAATTTACCCTGACGACCGCAGGTGCCGGGTTACTCACCGCCGTGGCCGGCCCCGGTGCATTCGCCGGAACCGACCCCCTGATTCGCAAAACGATTCCTTCCAGTGGCGAGACCATCCCGGTAATCGGGCTTGGTACAAATCGCTACGGCGTCGACGCCTCGGAAGCCGCGCGCGCCCCGCTCAGGGCCGCGCTCAAGCGCTTTGCCGAACTTGGCGGTACGCTAATCGATACGGCGCCCATGTACCGCAGCTCGGAAACGGTGCTGGGTGACCTGATCTCTGAACTCGGCATTCGTGATGAGTTCTTTGTGGCCACCAAAACCGACCGCACCGGCGGACCTGGCGAAACCCGCGCACAGCTCAAGGAGTCGCAGGAAAAGCTGCACACCAGGAAGTTTGACCTGATGCAGGTGCATAACCTGCTCGGCTGGCAAGACGCCCTGCCGGTTCTGCGTGAATGGAAGCAGGAAGGCCTGATCCGCTATATCGGCATTACAACCTCGCGTGCCGACCAGTACAGCGATTTCGAGCAGGTAATGAAGAAAGAGGAACTCGACTTTATCCAGGTCAACTATTCACTCGAACAAACCGAATCCGCCGATCGGCTGATGCCACTGGCGGCGGATCGCGGCATGGGTGTAATCATCAACCGCGGTTTCGGCGGCGGACGCATCTTTGAAAAGGTCGGTGAACAGCCGGTTCCGGAATGGGCCAGCGAGTTTGGTTGCACAAGCTGGGCACAGTTCCTGTTGAAGTACGCTGTATCGCACCCTGCAGCCACGGTGGCCATTCCCGGCATGACAAAAGTCAGGCACGTCGAAGACAACCTGCTTGCCGCACGGGGCCGCTTGCCGGACGCCGCCGAACGCAAACGGATGGAAGCGTTCTACGCGGCGCTATAGCCGAGCCGCCGCGCGAACAAGGTTTTCCGGGCTTACCTGGCGCGCTCAATCGCCTCTACAATGAGGCGGCGCGCATCGTCGGCGCCGCGCCAGTCATCGATGCGGACCCATTTGCCGGGTTCAAGATCTTTGTAGTGCTCGAAGAAGTGCTGGATCTGCTGCAGCGTGATTTCGGGCAGGTCATCGTACTCTCGAACGTTATCGTAGCGTTTGGTCGTCGTTTCTGAAGGCACCGCGATAATCTTTTCGTCCTGGCCTGCATTGTCTTCCATGATCAGTACGCCAATCGGCCGGACGTTGATCACGCAACCTGGCACCAGTGCGCGCGTGTTGCAGACGAGTACATCGATCGGGTCGCCATCGTCTGACAGCGTATGTGGCACGAAACCGTAGTTGCCAGGATACGACATCGGTGTGTACAGGAAGCGATCCACTACCAGCGTACCGGCGTCCTTGTCGAGTTCGTATTTGATCGGGTGACCGCCGACCGGGACTTCAATGATGACGTTTACGTCGTCGGGCGGGTTGCGGCCTATCTTGATGGCGTCAATGCGCATTTTGGGTTCCAGAAAGTGCTGAGGGGCTGAATTGCGGGGGCCGAACTTTACACTACTTTCGCCGCAGCGGCAGCCCTGAATCGGGGTTACCAGGCCGACGGCTGACCCGGCTTTGTGTTTGCCGAACGGCGCCTGAAATGAGCCGCAACAAGCTCTTCACGAATTATTGCGAATAGGAAGTATTCTCATTAAGAAAAATCTCTGCTAGGCTTCGCCCATGTTGCGCAAAGTCATTTTCTGGTCACACCTCACAGTTGGCGTCGTCTGTGGTCTCGTGATCCTCATGATGTCGGTTACCGGCGTTCTTCTTACCTACGAACGACAGATTCTGGCCAGTGCCGAATCCGCAATGCACCATGAACCGGCTTCGGCGGCGGAGCCGCTGACGACGGCAGAACTGTTAGCGGCGCTGCAGCGCGCAGAACCTTCTTTCCGTCCGACGTCGGTGACGCTCGATGCGGACCCGTACGCGCCGGCAATTATCAGTGCAGGCCGCTCCGGACGGCATTTCGTAGACCGCTACACCGGTGCGGTGTTGCCCGACAGCGCCGCGGGTGCGCGGGCTTTCTTTTCGACGATAACCGGCTGGCACCGCTGGTTCGATGTGGAAGGCGACAAGCGTGCGACCGCGCGGGCCATTACGGGCGCCAGTAATCTTGCCTTTTTATTCATTCTGTTCAGCGGCATCTACCTTTGGCTGCCACCGGTTTTCAACAAGGTCGCTTTTCGCACGCGCTGGGCCTTCAACCCGCGTGTATCGAATGCCAAGGCACGCGATTACAACTGGCACCATGTGTTCGGTATCTGGTCGGTCGTCCCGCTGATCGTTGTGGTGGCAACGGCACTGGTGTTTTCCTACGGCTGGGCTAACACCCTCCTCTACCGGGCCGTGGGCGACACACCCCCGGTCCGAGGGGCCCCGCGCGAGAGCTCAGGGGCTGCACCCACGCCAGTCGACCATCGGCCTGCCGATGACTATTTCACGGCGGCCACGCAAGCCGCGGCCGCTGGCTGGCAGTCCCTGTCACTCAGTCTGCCGGGCAAGACCGATAATGTGGTCCGCGTGGCAGCAAACTATGGCAATGGCGGCCAGCCACAACGCCGCACAACGCTCGTATTTGACGCCGTCAGCGCCGAGTTACAGTCAACAGAGTCTTTCGATGAATTACCGGCCGGCCGGCAGGCACGCAGCCTGGTTCGCTTCCTGCACACAGGCGAAGCGCTGGGTATTGTCGGGCAAACGATTGCCGGGCTTGTGTCCCTCATCAGCATCCTGATGGTCTGGACCGGACTGGCATTGGCCTGGCGGCGTCTGGTCTCGCCTGTGCTGAGACGTCGCCGAGCGTAAGCACAACACCGGCGCTGCTGACTAAAGGTTCGAGCTTACAGGCTCAGGTGCTTGCCCAGCGCCGCAGCAGGTTGTGGTAGGTGCTGGTCAGCGCGACAAGTTCCGCATTGTCGCCCACCTGTTGCCGCAGTTTCACGATCGCCATGTCCATATCGAACAGTATGCGTCGCTGCGCATCTTCGCGAACGAGTGACTGAATCCAGAAAAATGCAGCGATACGAGTACCGCGGGTGACGGGCCGTACCTGGTGCACACTGGTGCCAGGATAGAGAATCATATGCCCCGCAGGCAGCTTCACCGCACGAGGACCGAAGGTGTCTTCTATGACAAGCTCTCCACCTTCGTACTCATCGGGGTTGCTCAGGAACAGCGTTGCGGACAGGTCAGTTCGAATACGCTTGGTCGAACCGCGTACTTGCCGTAACGCATTGTCGACGTGATTGCCGAAGCCCTGCCCGACATCGTAGCGATTAAACAAGGGCGGGTAGACGCTGGCCGGCAAGGCCGCCGACAGGAACAGAAGACTCTTATCGAGTGCATCCAGCACCAGTGAGCCGAGTTCCCTCGATTCCGGGGCGTCTTCGGGCAACTGCGCATTGCGCTTGACAGTGCGCGACTGGAAGCCGGCGGTTACTTCGCCGTCACCCCAAGCCGCGCCGTCCAGTCGCGAGCGAAAGTACCTGACCTCGTCCGAACTCAGCACGTCGGCAATCGAAATTAGCATCGAGCGACCGCTCTAGAACTCAAGATGCGCGGACAGCAATACCGCCCGCGCCGTGCCGATCGCCGCGTAGTGATTCGAGTAAGGACGGGTAAAATACACCTCGTCAGTCAGGTTCTGCACGTTAAGCTGGAACCCCAGGCGCTCGGAAAAATCGTAGGCAGCCATCATGTCGTAGGTTGTGTAAGACGGTACCCAGACCGTGTTTGCTGTGTTGCCGAAACGTTTGCCGACGTAAGTAGCACCAGCGCCAACCTGGAATTCATCGCTGATGTTGTAGCTTGTCCAAAGCGTCGCACTGTTCCGCGGCGTATTCGGAAATACATTGCCCTCATCGTCGTTTAACGGACCATCATCGACAATGTCGGAGTCCAGGAAGGTATAACTCGCCGTGACGTGCCACTGGTCGGTAAGGTTGCCGCCGATGCCAAACTCAAAGCCGTCGACACGCTGTTCACCGATAGTTTCCTGGCGACCACCGCGTCCGGGCTCTACCGCGACGCGCGCGTTCGATTTCTCAGTGTGGAAGATGGCCGATGTCAAGGACAGTCCGCCTTCAAAAAATTCCCATTTGGTGCCCAGCTCTACGCTGCGGTTACGCTCCGGTTCAAGGTCCGCATTGTTCGCGCCAAGATTTTCGGTACCGTCGCCCAGCGTATTGCCAGACGGGTTTGAGGACGTACCCAAAGACAGGTAAACGCTGCCGTTACTTAGCGGCTTAAACACGATCCCCGCCTGGTAATTAAGGAAGCTGTCATCATTGTTGTTTTCATCGGGTGCGACAATCGCGCCGGAAAGTTGGCTCGTGCTGTAATCGTCGTAGCGAAGACCGAGGTTCAGTGACCAGCGATCATTGAATGTCATCGTATCGAAGAGGTACGCGGACTTGGTATCCGTTGTAACGTCAGTTGCGCTTGTGGATGGCTCGATGCTGCCCGTCCACGGATCGGCTGGGTTGGGGTTTTGCAGCGAGGTGCAATTGTAGTTCGAGACGGCACCCGCGGCACCGGGCGCGCTGCAAGAATTAGCAAAATCGCTGCCGGCATTGCCAGCAAACAGAACCTCCACCGTGTAATTGCGGTTGTACATTTCTTCGCGGGAGAATTCTGCGCCAAGCGCCAGGTTGTGGGTGACCGCAGCACCGTCAAGTCTGATATTCAGATTGGTGGCATTTGCCCGCGTGGTGGTTTCCGAGTTTCTGCTCTTGGTATTGCGCAACACGAACCCATTGGCAACGTTCGCCCGGCTGTCGTCGGGATTCGTAACGATATAGTCGTTGAATGTCTTGCCGTAACGCGTCGTATTTGTCAGACGAACATTGTCACTGAAGTCGTGCTGCACCTTCACCGTACTGATATCGGCACCGGTCTTTTGGAAATCGCGATTCAACAGGCCGTAGAAATTTTCGCGATCAACGTCGACCGGTGTGCCTTCTGCAGCGGTGTTGTCTGCATTGCGCCCGTACGGAATGCTGTAGTCCGGCATGTCGTCCGTGCGGTAATAGTAGTAGTCGACATCAACGCGGGTCGGTGTGCCAAGACCCAGCGCAAGCGATGGCGCGACGCCCGTGTGGTCATAGAAGACTTCGTTCCTGCCTGGCACGTCACCCTCGTGTTGCAAGACATTGAGGCGCAGGGCAACCGTATCCGAGAACGCATAGTTTGCATCGACAGCCGCCCGAAAATAGCTGTCGGAACCACCACCGATATCAGTCGTTACAAAGTTCTCATCGCGTGCTGTCTTGGTAACCAGGTTAACTGAGCCGCCGGTGGAGCCGCGCCCCGAATACGTTGAGCCCGGGCCTTTCGTCACTTCAACCTGTTCGAGCGCGAAAATGTCGCGCGACTGTGACCCTGCATCGCGAATACCGTCAATAAAGACATCGGCACCGGCATCAAAGCCGCGGATCTTGAGATTATCACCCTGTGGCTGGCCGCCCTCACCTGCGTTAAATGTCACACCAGGGACATTTCGCAGTGCGTCAACAAGATTGGTTGCACCCTGTTCGGCGATCAATTCGGCAGGAATGATGCTGACCGACTTCGGGGTATCCAGCAACGGCGCCGTGAACTTGTCCGAGGAAATTTCCCGGCGTACCTGGTGCCCCTCAACGACAACCTCGTCGACATTGTCTTCATCGCTCGTCTCGGCGAAAACGGCCGGCGCG